>Ga0256405_10002325_pt1 | contig 44444 bp, 35 predicted proteins | sample RumenRJG_02DNA_FD_189096 | JGI IMG/M metagenome (GOLD analysis project Ga0256405, IMG submission 189096) | Bovine rumen microbial communities from Lethbridge, Alberta, Canada - RJG_02 | ecosystem: Host-associated > Mammals > Digestive system > Stomach > Rumen | place: Canada: Alberta... | reverse complement strand
TAATGGCGCAAAGGGATGCCGGCTCATTTGTTTTATTATTCCATGGGAGGCTAGGATCGTATCATGACGATGACTTTAAAAAGCAGAAGGTACCCGGTCTGGATGACAGGCGGAATGCTTCTTATGCTGGTATTCGTGCTCTTTCTGTCTTCGAAGGCGCATGCACTCACTCCGGAAGATGCCGCGGCGGTTTCCGGACAGGGCTGGCACAGTCTGCCGAGCGGAAAGTATACGTATTTCATGAATCAGACAACTCCGGCGAAAGGGTTCCTGAAGCTGAAGAAGAACTGGTATCACTTTGATGAGGAGGGCTATCTGTCTCTCGGATGGTTTGAGCAAAACGATAAAAAATACTACGCTTTCCCGGGCGGAAGAATGGGAAAGAAGCTGGGTGCTCTGAACAGCGGCTATGTGAGAGTGGACAACGCATTTTATATGTTCGCGCAAAAAGGCGGAGCGGGCGTGTTCGGAAGTCTGCAGTATGGCTGGGTTTCCGCAAAGAAGAATACCTTCTATTACGGGTCTGACGGAAGCAAACTCCTCGGATTGCAGGAGATTGACGGACGTCTGTATTTCTTCCAGGAAAAAGGACTTCCGAAAAAGATCGGAAGAATGAGAACCGGATGGGTAACCATTGACGGGAATAAGTACTATTTCAGGCCGAAGGGGAAGGTCGGCAGACTGTATGGTGCCGCCATCCAGGATAAAACAGTGAAGATCAAGGGCGTCAAGTATACCTTTGGACCGGATGGCGTCGTCACCCAGGAAAAGGTATCGATAACTGAGGCGCAGGAGAAATTTATCGAGAAGATCGGAACTTTGGCGCATGCGGACATGCTCAATACCGGAGTGCTCGCGTCCATCACCATTGCGCAGGCGATCATCGAGAGCGCCTGGGGAACCTCGACGCTGGCCACGCAGGCCAGGAACCTGTTTGGGATGAAAGCCGCTCTCGGGACGACCTGGAAGAGCGACTGGAAAGGAGCCACCTATAAGAAGCAGACAGGAGAGTATCTGAATGGCCGATACGTAACGATCGTAGATGCTTTCCGGAAGTATGATACCATTGCGGAGAGTGTGGCAGATCATTCCGCTTATCTTCTCGGCTCCAAACTGCCCAACGGAAACCTGCGCTATGCAGGACTGAAAGGGTGCAAGGATTATACGAAGGCTGCAACGATTATCAAGAAGGGCGGGTATGCCACTGCGCCAAACTATGTGTCCGCATTGGTGAATGTGATCGAAAAATACAATCTGGCACGGTTTGACAAGTAATTTTGACAAGTAATAAAAATGGCACGGTTTGACAAGTAATCAAACCGTGCCATTTTTTCAGGCTGACTTCAGATCAGGTTTGCGTTTACAAGATCCGTATAGGAGCTCTTGATGGAATGGTAGAGCTCGATTCCCTGCTTTTGTCCGAGCTTCTTGACGAAGTAACTGTAGAACTGCTGCTTATTGCCCGAATTCTTTAAAGATTCCCGGATCAGGTCGATCTGGTGCATGTCCAGCTGCACATCATTCCTGCGGCGAATCACGGAGAGAATGGAGACCGGCTTGTCTGCCTCGGACTTTGCCGCGTTCTGGGAAGGCGGATTCTTTGCGTCAAACTGTCTGGAGAGGTATCTCTGCTGCAGAACCTGTTCGGCAGGCTTTTCCTTTCCCTGACCGCTGCTCTTATCTGCCTGATGTTCTTTTTCCTGAACGGCAGCCTTTTCAGCCGGCTTCAGCGCGGCACTGTCCGGAGCATCCTTTTTTTTCTCTCCGCTGTCAGAGGATACGGTCTGTCCCCCTTGAGAGGCTTCCGCTTCCGGTGCCGCAGTCTTTTTCCTTCCCCTTCTTCTGGATGGCTTCTTCCTGGCAGTATCTTCCGCAGCGGGTGCGGAAGCCTCCTGTACTGTGTCCGGAGCTTCAACGCTCCGGGAGAAATCCTGTGCATGGTCCGGACCTGAAGCAGATTCCTGAGCGGGCTGTTCAGATGCATGGACACTCTGCTGTCTGGAGGTCTCACTTCTTCCGGAAGAGGGCTGTACCATCACATTGTCCTTCTTTTCCGGTTCGGCCTGCGGTTTATCCTTGGAGGTTTCCTCCGATGCCTGCTTTCCCCTGCGTGCCTTCTTCACAGAGGTTTTATTCACTGCACTTTCAATGTTCGGATAGCGCGCGACATTCACAGCGCCGTTTTCCGCGGCAGTTTTGATACAGCAGTCATATCCGCTGTCCTTGCTGATGATATAGCAGAAATTCTCCGGCTTGTAGTTCAGAAACAGCAGCGTTACCAGCTGGAAATCCAGCGCATTCGGTGTCCCGACATGGACCGGAAGGAAGCGGATCCTTGCTTTTGATTCCATCATCATCGTCAGAATGTCGATCTTCACATGATCGGCTTTTTTGCTGTAAAGCAGAATCACTTCATCATTCTCCGACAAAAGCTCTACTCCCTTAAGCCCCTGACTGGAGACATTTTCATAATCAATGTAGTAAATATTCATATTCAATCGTTTTCCCCAATTGCTTCCTGATAAAAGAAATTGTTCAGAATAAATAATTTTTAAGATACTGGATGCAATCATACATGAAACTGCTGTAAGATGCAAATAAAAGAAAGAGAGCCAATTGATTTCATCCATGCTATGATGGAGGCGGTGGCGGTCAAAACAGAAGTCGAAGGAATCCATTTTCGGAATTCTTTCCCATCACGAACAGGAAAGGAAGTCATGATGTCAGAAAAAGTATATATCAGTACCCGCATCTTTCCGCTCACGGACGAACACAGAAAGTATCTGGAGGAATGTGCCGTCTCAGGAGACAGAAAGCTGGAACTTGTCTATCGCGCGCCGGAGGAAATGACAGAAGAGGATCTGGAGCAGGCGGTGGCAGCCATCAATTTTTTCCCTCCCGCACTTTTGTCCAAGGCAAAGAAGCTGGAGTGGGTGCAGCTTGCGTCGGCGGGTGCGGATGTGTTCGCGCCCAGGGGAATCCTTCCGGATTCCTGTGTTCTGACGAATGCGTCCGGGGCGTACTCGCTGTCCGTCGGAGAGCATATGATTGCCCAGACGTTTTCCCTCTGCCGCAATTTTCCTGCCTATGCCCGGGATCAGCAGGCACATGTATGGGGACCGCTCCGTCCGCTGCTCGCGGTAGAGGGATCGACGATCCTGGTGCTTGGACTGGGAGATATCGGAAGCTTCTATGCCCGGAAGATGAAAGCACTCGGCGCTTATCTGATCGGTGTTCGCCGCCATGAGGGGGCATGCCCCGACTGTGTGGATGAGGTGATCACGACAGAGCGTCTCGAGGAAGCACTGCCGAGGGCTGATATCATCGCAATGGTTCTTCCGGGCGGGAAGGCAACCGAGCACATCATAGGGGATCACGCATTTGCGCTCATGAAGGAAGGCGCCTGCATCCTGAATGTCGGCCGGGGCAATGCGATCGATCCGGATGCTTTGATGCGTGCTCTTGACAGCGGGAAGCTGCGCGGCGCGGCGCTGGATGTCACCCAGCCGGAACCGCTTCCGAAGGATCATCCGCTGTGGGATTATCCGAATGTGCTGATTACCCCGCACAGTGCGGGCTGGTGGCAGCTGGATGAAACGCTCAGCCGTGTGGTATCCATCTGCGGGGAGAATCTTCGGGCATTTTCCGAAGGAAGACCGTTATCCAATGTTGTAAACCGTGAGCTGGGCTATTAACCGACAGATCTGGTTGCGCATTCTGATCAGATCATGTAAAATGCTTAAAACGCAATAAGAAAGGATCGCTCTGACGGCAAGGCTGTATCCCGAGCCGGAATAGCGGCAGAAAGATGTATCAGCTACGATACGGATTATGTCTGCGCGCTCATCAGAGCGCGCACTTTTTTGACCTTGGCCGCATCAGGAGTGTAATAACAATGTTAAAGCTTGCAATCTACGGAAAAGGCGGAATCGGCAAATCGACCATGACTGCGAACCTCGCGGCTGCATTTGCCACGCTTGGAAAAAGAGTCATTCAGATCGGATGCGATCCGAAGGCGGATTCTACGATTAATCTTCTCGGAGGAAAGGCCGTAGAGCCTGTCATGGATTATCTCAGGGATCAGGACGACTATCCCACCGATTTCCGACAGATCAGCGCGGAAGGATACAAGGGCGTTCTGTGCATTGAGACCGGAGGACCGACCCCCGGACTTGGCTGCGCCGGGCGCGGTATCATCGCAACCTTCCAGCTGCTGGAGGAATTGAAACTCTTTGCGCAATGGAAGCCTGACGTTGTTCTGTACGACGTTCTGGGAGATGTTGTCTGCGGAGGATTCGCAGCGCCGATCCGGGAAGGCTATGCGCAGAAGGTCCTGATTGTGACGAGCGGGGAGAAGATGGCCCTGTATGCCGCGGACAATATTAACCGTGCGGTCAGGAACTTTGAGGACCGCAGCTATGCGCGGGTTCTGGGGTTGATTCTGAATCACCGGAATGTGGAAAATGAGACACAGAAGGTGCAGGCCTTTGCCGCGGAACGAAATCTTGCGATCATCGGCGAGATTCCCAGGAGCAATGATATTATCCGGTTCGAGGAGGAAGGAAAGACCGTCGTGGAAGGGGATCCTTCGCTCGAAGTGTCGAAAACCTTTCTTGATCTTGCAAAGAGACTGCTGGAAACGGAATGAATAAACAGGAGATACCACATGCCTTCTTTTTTTACCGCCAAGGAGCTGGCCGGAGCGGACACAATACCGGATCTTTATAAGGTGACGAAGCATCTTGTATTCAGTTCACCGGCAACCCTTGCCTATAATTCTCCCGGAGCGGAGGGCTTCGGAGTAAAGCGGGCAGGATTGTCGATCCCGGAGTCTGTCATGCTGATCGTCTCTCCGGGCTGCTGCGGACGAAATACATCCCAGATCAGCAGCATGCCGCAGTACAAGAACCGCTTTTTCTATCTGCAGATGGATGAGACGGATCTGGTGACGGGGCGGCATCTCAAGAGCATCCCGCAGGCTGTTTCCGAGATTGTCAGTTTTCTGGACAAGAAACCTGAGCTGGTGATGATCTGCGCGACCTGCGCGGATGCATTGCTCGGAACGGATTGGGACCGCGTATGCCGCAAGGCGGAGGAAATCAGCCAGGTGCGGGTGCGTCCCTGCTACATGTATGCGCTGACAAGAGAAGGGATCCGTCCGCCGATGGTGCATGTCCGGCAGTCTCTGTATTCCCTTCTGGAGAAACGGAAGAAAAACAGCCGGGCCGTGAATTATCTCGGCTTCTTCTCACCGGTGGACGAAGACTTCGAATTGTCCGGATATCTGAAGAAAGCCGGTGTGGAAACAATCCGGCAGATCGGTGCGTGTGCGGACTTTGAGGAATTTCTGCAGATGGCGGAAGCCAATTTCAATATTGTGCTGAACCCCGAGTGCAGGGCAGCGGCGGATGACCTGGCGGGGCGTCTGGATCTTCCTTATGTGGAGCTTCGCAGGTTCTATGATCCGGAGCGGATTCACAGACAATATGCGGCGTTTTCCCAGGCAACAGGGATCGACATAGAGGATCAGGCAGAGTATCAGGAAACGTTTGATGTGTTCCATGCTTTCTGCCGGGACCGGGCAGGCATCGGTGTTTCCATCGGGGAATGTCTGAACGCGGATCCCTTTGAGCTTGCCCTGACGCTCTCTTCCGGAGGGCTGCGCGTGAAAGAGATCTTCGCGACCGTGAATGAGGAGAATCTCTGGTACCTGAAGGCGCTTTCCGATATCAGCCCGGATACACAAGTTTACTGCAACCAGGATCCCTCCATGATCTCGTATGAGGAAAAGGAGGGGGAGGTTTGCCTGACACTCGGCAAGGATGCCGCGTACTATCATCCGAAGGCGGCACATGTAACCTGGAATCGTGATGTCCAGCCATATGGATTCGCAGCGGTGCGATCCCTTGTGAGGGAAATGGATCGTGCCTTGCAATCTCACACGGCGGCAGGCTGAAATCCCGACCGGAACCATCGGCAAAGCATAAAGACAGGATTGTGATATGAAGGGACTTCGTAAATATTTGACTCCATTTGCTCCGGATCAGTCCGGCGCTGTCTCGGTTTGCTATGCGCTTGGCGGTATGGTTGTGATCGTGGACGCCGGCGGCTGCGCCGGCAATATCTGCGGATTCGATGAGCCAAGATGGCAGCCTGATTATCTTCGGTCATTCGGAGAGGAGGATCTGAAGCAGTCTTCAGATGAACCCGCTCACGTCGCAGCAGTCTTCAGCGCAGGCCTCAGAGATATGGATGCGATTCTCGGCAGGGATGATCTTCTCATCCGGAAACTGGAGGAAGCATCCCGGCAGATCGATGTGAAGTTTATTGCACTGATCGGCACGCCTGTTCCCGCGGTGATCGGAACGGATCTTGCCGCAGACGCCGCAATGGCCGAACGAATCACACATCTGCCCTGCATTGCCGTTGCTGCGGATGGCATGCATCTGTATGACAGAGGAATTGAAGAAGCGCTCCTGGCTCTGGTGAAACGGTTTGCGCGCGGCTACACGGACAAACCATCCCGGGACAGAATCTGCGGCGTGCTTGGCCTGAATCCTTTGGACCTGTTTGATCCGTCCTGGACAAAAGCAATCAGGACCTCCCTGCTGCAGGCGGGATATGATGAGGTTTTGCTGTATGGAATGGATGGCGGACTGGAAGCTTTGAAGAGAAGCGCTCTTGCGGAGCGCAATTATGTGGTATCCCCGGCAGGCATCGCTGCGGCGAAGTATCTGCAGGAAGAATACCGGATTCCCTATGAGATCTGTTTTCCGGCAGATCCGATGATTGTGCTCGAGGAGGATCCGTGGAAGGAAGCGGCCATCTTTGCTCCGGACGCGAAGATTCTTGTGGTGCACCAGCAGGTAATGGCGAATGCCATCCGCACTGCGATGAGAGAAAAGGGCGTGACGGGAGAGATTCTCGCAGCCACCTGGTTTGACCAGAAACCGGAGCTGACCATGGAGGGAGATGTGAGGCTCAGAGAAGAAGATGACTTCATTGCGCTTGCCGCAAGAAAGGACTGGGATATGATCATCGCCGATCCGGTGCTGAAGCCGATGGCCGGTTCGTATCATGGAAGCTGGATTGATGCATTTCATTTTGCGGTATCCGGGCAGGCCGCGATCGACCGGAAAAGAAGGAAGGAAGAGAGGGCTGCATGTGCCCCGAACGCAGAGAAGGTAGAGGTATGGAGGATCTGAAGCTGACAAAGAGAATCAGACTGTACGGCATTGTGCAGGGAGTGGGATTCCGTCCGTTTGTCAGCAGAGCTGCCATGGAGCTTGGAATCCTGGGATCGGTCTGTAATCGAGGCTCCTATGTGGAGGTAATTGCACACGGAGATCAGAAGGCGCTGGATCGTTTCCTTGAGATTCTGAACCTCGATCCGCCGGAGCGGTCCGTGATTCTCAAAATCGACGTCAGAGATACCGACGCCGTCCCTATGGAGGATTCCTTCCGGATCATCGAAAGTGAAAAGGAAAAAGGTGAGATCTTTATCTCTCCGGATATTGCCACCTGCCCGGAATGCAGAAAGGAACTGTTTGATCCGAAGAATCGCAGGTACCTTCATCCTTTTATCAATTGCACACAGTGCGGTCCAAGGCTGACGATCCTGGACGAGCTTCCCTATGACCGCGCGCGCACCAGCATGAAGGAATTCCCCATGTGTCCGGCGTGTGCCGCCGAGTATGAGGACCCTGCCTCCAGAAGATATGACGCGCAGCCGGTATGCTGCAATGACTGCGGCCCGCAGGTCTATCTGGTGGGAGGCAATGAGCGCGGTGCGGGTGCGATCCGGAAGGCGAGACGGATGCTCGCGGATGGAAAGATCCTCGCGGTAAAGGGAATCGGCGGATACCATCTTTGCTGCGACGCGACATCGCAGGAGGCGGTCATGCGGCTGCGCGCCAGGAAGAGAAGACCGGTGAAGCCATTTGCGGTCATGATGCGCGACGAAGAGACCGTGCTTCGGGCATGCCGGATCACAGAAGAGCAAAGAAGGATCCTGACCGGATATCAGAAGCCGATCCTGCTTCTTGAAAAAAGGGAAACTGCCAATCTGTGCGAAGCGGTTGCGCCGGGGAATCCGAAGATCGGCGTCATGCTCCCCTACGCGCCTGTGCAGATGCTGCTGTTTGATTATCCCGACGAAGTACAGATGCCGGACAGTCTGGTTATGACCAGCGGAAATGTATCCGGCGCCCCGATCTGCCGGGATGACGAAGAGGCCGTCCGGGAGCTGGGAGGATTCGTGGACGCGATCCTGTCTCATGACAGAATGATCCGGATCCGCTGTGATGATTCCGTTATGGACTTTTACAAAGGCAAGCCCTACATGATCCGAAGGTCCAGAGGATACGCGCCGCTTCCGGTTCTTACCGGCGGGGAATATGACAAGGTCGTGCTTGCCGCAGGCGGTGAGCTGAAGAATACGTTCTGCATCGGGATCGGCTCCATGTTTTATCCTTCTGCCTATGTAGGAGATCTCGCGGATCCGAGGTCCGTCCGTGCGCTGGAGGAATCCGCTGCCCGTATGGAAACGCTGCTGGAAAGAAAGGCGGAGGTAATTGCCTGTGATCTTCATCCCGCCTATCATTCCTCAGAGTTTGCGAAGAAGCTGGCAAAAAAAAGAGGCATACGGCTCATTCCCGTACAGCATCATTTTGCCCATATCGTTTCCTGTATGGCGGAGAATGATCTGGACGGTGAGGTGCTTGGCGCTTCCTTCGACGGAACCGGATGGGGAATCGATGGAACGATCTGGGGCGGCGAACTGATGCGCTGTGACCGTGCCGGTTTTGAGCGGTTCGGGAGCATCCGGCCGTTTTTGATGGTGGGAGGAGATACCGCGTCAAGACAGGGCTGGCGCATCGCATCTTCCATGCTTCATTCCCTGTATCCGGATGCCTCTGAGGCTGCCAGGATCGTGGAAAAGCTCTCCCTGTGCAGTGCTTCTTCCCTGAAGACGATCTCACTGATGGCGGACAGAAGGATGAATACCGTAACATCAACCAGTGCGGGAAGGCTGTTTGACGCAGTCAGTGCGATCCTCGGCATCTGCAAAGAGTCCACCTTTGAAGGAGAAGCTTCTACGTCTTTGATGTTTGCCGCGCAGGATTACCGGAAGAAAAAGGCATCCAAAGAGGGAATTTCGGTTTCCTCCGTCAGGGTGTGGACGGACAAAGAAGGGGAAGCGAAACCGGCAGAAAGCGCAGCATTTCAGGTGCTTCCTACAGATCTGCTCGTCAGACAGATCGTGGAACAGTATCTTGCGGGCGAGGAGTCCGGAGCGCTTGCGTATCTGTTTCATGAAGCACTTGCTTCCATGATTGCAGGAGCCATCCTCGCTGAATCGAAAAAAACAGGCCAGAAGCGGGCGGTTCTGACCGGAGGCGTCTACCAGAACACGTTGCTTCTGGAACTGACATCAGAAAAACTCGAAGAAGGCGGCATGGAGGTTTATACGCATCATCTGATTCCTCCCAATGACGGCGGAATCAGCATCGGACAGGCACTGGCCGCACAGGAAATCCTCCGGAGGGAGGAATGATCTTTTGAAAGGAGAAAACAGTCATGTGTGTAGGATTATCAGCAAGGGTTGTCAAGGTAAGTGACAAAAGCGCCATTGTGGATGCGTCGGGAGCACGCAGAGAGGTCTCCGCGCAGCTGATCTCGGATCTGGCTCCCGGCGATTATGTGATGGTGCACGCGGGCGCTGCCATTGCAAAGATCACAAAAAATGAGGAAGAGGAGGCGGACAGCCTGATGGAGGAACTTCTGGTATGACTGACACGGAAAAGAAGAATACGCTGTCCGGCTCCCTGGAAAAGGCGCGAAAGATCCTGTCCACCTATCACGGACCGAAGATCCGGATTATGGAGGTCTGCGGTACGCATACGCATGAGATCTTCCGGCTTGGAATCAGGAGCCTTCTGTCGGAGGACATCACATTGATCTCCGGACCGGGATGTCCGGTCTGCGTAACACCGGTTTCCTACATTGACGAGGCCATCTTTCTGGCGCTGGAAAAGGGATGCACGATCCTGACCTTCGGAGACCTGGTACGGGTTCCCGGATCAAAGATGAGCCTGCAGACGGCACGGGGGAAGGGGGCAAAGGTGCAGGTTGTCTACTCTCCGCTGGACGCGGAGGTATGGGCAAGAACGCATCCGGAGGAAGAGGCTGTATTCCTGTCTGTCGGATTTGAGACGACAACACCCTCCTCGTGCATCGCGCTGGAGCATGCAATCCGGGAGGATCTGCACAACTTCAGCCTCCTTTGCGCGAATAAGACCATGCCCGCCGCGTACCGGGCGATGATGGAAACCACCGATGCCTACCTGTATCCCGGTCATGTATGCGCCATCCAAGGCCTGTCGGAATGCCGTGAGATGCTCGCGCTTGGCATGAGCGGAGTTGTAGCGGGATTCACCGCGTCCGAACTGCTGACGGCACTTGCCGTGATCGTGAAGAAGACGCAGGAGGGCAAGCCATTTCTGGTCAACTGCTATCCGCGGGTTGTCACGGAGGACGGCAGTGTGCAGGCCAGGGAACTGGTCCGCAGCTATATGCAGCCTTGTGACTCCAGATGGCGTGGGATCGGCACTCTTGCAGACTCGGGAATGGAGCTGAGAGAGGAATATGCCGCTTATGACGCACGCAAAAAATACCAGCTTCCCGAAATGAACGGAAGAGAGGCAAGAGGCTGCCGGTGCGGTGAGGTGCTGCAGGGCAGGATCACGCCGAAAGCGTGTCCTTTGTTTGGAAAAGGCTGTACCCCGGAGCATCCGGTCGGCGCCTGCATGGTATCCTCAGAGGGCGCATGTTCGGCATTCTATCTGTATGGCTGATTAACAGGATGATATCTGAAAAAAGAAAAGGAGACAGGCATGGACCTGAAGAATAAGACCGTAACGCTTGCCCACGGCGCAGGCGGAAAGCAGACAGCAGAATTGATCGAGCAGGTATTCAAGGCGCATTTTTCGAATCCGTATTTTACCCCGGATGACGCGGCGATCCTTCCCGCTCCGGGCGGCAGAATTGCCATGACGACAGACGGATTCATCGTTTCGCCGCGGTTTTTCCGGGGCGGAAACATCGGAAAGCTTTCCATCTGCGGTACGGTAAATGACCTTGCGTGCATGGGCGCGAAGCCTCTGTATCTCACCTGCGCGTTTGTCATTGAGGAAGGGTTCCCGATGGACCGCCTGGAGGAGATTGTCTGCTCCATGGAGCAGACCGCGAAGGAGGCAGGCGTTGTAATTGTTGCGGGAGACACCAAGGTTGCCGGAAAGGGGCAGGTGGACGGCGTCTTTATCACGACAACCGGGATCGGGCAGATCGCGGAGAATGTCAACACCTCCGGCAAGCTGGCCCAAAGCGGGGACAGCGTGATCGTAACGGGAGACATCGGACGGCACGGCTGCTGCATTCTGCTGGAGCGGGATGAGTTTGGCATTGAGGCTGAGGTAAGCAGTGACTGCGCGCCGCTGTGGAAGAATGTAGAGGCAGTTCTCCGGGAGGTTCCCGATGTACATGTGATCCGGGATGCCACCCGGGGCGGCGTCGGAACGGTTCTGTATGAGATCGCCGCAGAGAGCCGGAAGGGAATTCTTCTGGAGCAGGAAGCGATCCCGGTCCTTCCTTCGGTGAGCGGAGTGACAGGGATGCTGGGACTGGATCCTCTGTACCTGGCCTGTGAGGGAACCATGGTTATGATCGTACCGCAGGAAAAGACAGAGCAGGTACTTGCAATTCTGCATGCAGTCGAGCACTCTGAGAAAGCTGCCGTAATCGGCCGCGTCACGGACAGAGAAGCGGGACGTGTTGTGATGCAGACCGCAATCGGTACACAGACGTATCTGCCTCAGCCCGGAAATGAACTGCTTCCCCGGATCTGCTGACCTGCACAGGAAAGGAAATCGCCATGAAGCGAGTTGCAATCATCTCAATTATTGTCTCGGATACCAGCCAGATCACGAAACTGAATGCATATCTGCATGAGGCATCCAGGTACGTGATCGGGAGAATGGGGATTCCGTACAGAGAGCGGAACATCAGCATCATCAGCCTTGCCGTGGATGCTCCGCAGGACTTCATCTCCGCACTGAGCGGAAAGATCGGCAGACTGGAAGGGGTTGCCAGCAGAACCGTTTATTCGGATGTCATCACGCAGGAAAAAGAAGACGGAGAGAACGCGCATGCTTAAAAGAGTTTCCGGTTTCCATGAGACATTGTCGGATGGAGCGATTGCACATCTGGAAGAGGGGATCCGTATCGCGGATGCCTCCTTCCCCGCGCCGTTTCCACGTACTCTGGAGTACAATGCGCCTGCCCACGGAACCTGGAATATTGTACATATCGGAATGGCCGTCCCTCAGTCGCACAGCATCTATGTATGCTCGGACAATTGCCTGCGCGGCGTTGTGATGACTGCAGCGGAGATGGGATGCCGGGACCGGTTCTCCAGCGTCATGCTCCGCGAGCGGGACGTTCAGGTTGACAATCTGGAAACCATTACGATCGAAGGCGTATCGGATGTCATCCGGAATCTTCCAAAAGAGCCGCCTGTCGTATTTGTCTTCCTGGTCTGCCTGCACATTTTCACAGGCAGCGATGAGGATTACATCTTCCGCGAGCTGGGCCGCCGGTTTCCTCAGATCCGGTTTGTCAAGGGATACATGGATTGCATCCGGCAGAAGGAAGGACCGACGCCGGACATGAAGCTGAGGATGGCAGCGTTCGGAATCATACAGCCTGTCCGGAAGAACCCTGCGAGGGTCAATCTTCTCGGAAGTGATGTTCCGTTTGACCGGGACTGCGAGCTGATCACCCTTCTGTCCTCAAACCGTTTTGAAGTAAAGCAGATCTATGACTGCGATGATTTCGAACAGTTTCTCGCTCTGGGCGATGCCGCGGTCAATGTCTGCACCTATCCGAATGCCTGTCAGGCGGTGAAGGATCTTTCTGAGCGGACCTCAGCAGGATTCGTGTATCTGTCAGCGGCAGTTTCCTTTGATGAGATCTGCGCTCAGATCAAAGCCTTGTCCGATGTATGCGGAAGAGATCTTGCTTCGGAGGATTGGATGCGGGAACAGGAAAGGACATGCATTGCGGCTCTTCAGGAGCTTGCCGAAGATCTGCATGACTGGACGGTTGCCATCGATTACACTGCCCATTCCAGGCCGCTTGGGATCGCGAAGCTTCTGATTCAGCATGGGATCTTTGTGGAATGTGTGTTCCTGGATGCGATATTGGAAGAAGAACAGGAAGCCTTCAACTGGCTGAAGGAGCATTGCCCGGACCTGAGGCTGGTTCCGACCATCCAGCCCGGCATGGTTCTGTATGGAAGAGGGAAGGACGTCGTCACCTCCGGATGCAGGGTGATCGCGCTCGGCCAGAAGGCGGCATGGTTCTGCCAGAGTGGTCATTTCGTGAATATCATCGAAGGCGGCGGCCTGTGGGGCTATCAGGGGATCCGGGATCTTTGCGCCCTTCTGCGGCAGGCGAAGGAGGAGGAACTTGATTACAAGCGGATGATTCCGAAAAAGGGGATCGGGTGGCCGAGTCTGTGCAGCACGGTAGTCTCAACACAGCCGGAGGAATAAAAGATGGCAGGAGAGAGCTGGAAATCACAAACGTGGTGGAATCTGCCGGTCTATACGGGAGATGTGTCGGGGGTATGCTCCGCGCTGTATGAGCTGGGCGGCATGGTTGTGATGCATGACCCGTCCGGGTGCAATTCCACCTACAACACACATGACGAGATCCGGTGGGTCAGCATGGAAAGCCTGATCTTTCTTTCCGGCCTGACCCAGCTTGACGCGATTACCGGAAATGACCAGCGGCTGATTGATGATATTGTTTCCGCAGCCAACACGTTTCATCCTGCGTTCATCGCGATCGCGAATTCGCCGGTTCCATGGCTGATCGGGACTGATTTTGAAGCAATCTGCAAGAAGGTAACGGCCCTGACTGGTATTGCCTCCTTTCATGTCGAGACCAACGCGATGCACGATTATACAAAAGGGGCCGGACAGGCGTTTCTCCATCTTGCGAAGATGCTGTTATCAGAAGATGCAGGGGCAGCCGGCGATTCCGGAACGTTACGGGGCCTTCCCGGCACGGACCGGATCATTGCAGCTGACACGAACCCGGACGGACGCCGGATCCGCCTGAATATTCTCGGGATGACTCCTCTGGATTATCCGGTCAGGGAAGATGCCATGGCGATGAGAAGGATCCTGGAAGAAGAAGGCTTTGAGGTTGTCAGCAACTGGGCGATCGGAGATGGTCTTCAGAGCCTGAAACGATCCGCAGGCGCGGATGTAAACCTGGTAGTGTCCTCCACCGGAATGGAAACAGCACGGTGGATGGAGGAAACCTTCGGTATCCCTTATACGGTCGGCGTTCCGACGGGCTCTTTCAGGAGGATTCTGTGTGAAGCAGTGAAAAAAAGCGCGCTCACCAGGAAAAGCAGCGTCCCCTATCTGGAGATTCTGAACAGCCTTCCGTCACGGGAAAAACGGAAGAACCCGGATACCCCCGTCAGATGCATCGCGGGAGAGCCGGTCACCATGGGCAGTGCCGCGGCAGACATAGTTCTTACGGATGGAAAGCCCTGCGATCTGATCGCTCTGACAGAAACCAGGCAGGGATTGCTTCCGGAGCATGGTTTCACGCCGGAGGGGGAAAGGCAGATTCGGGAAGTACTTGCAGAGTATGAGGAAGTGACAGCGGATCCGATGCTGAAGGAAGCCTGCCGGTCCGGGTGCAGATTTCATGCGCTGCCGCATTTTGCGCTGTCCGGGCGGTTATATCTGGATCAGATCGGTTCACTGCTGGAAAAAGGAGGTTCTCTATGAGCATGAATGATGCGCCGCGCAGTGTGCGGCTTCATATCGGATTCTTCGGAAGCAGAAACGCGGGAAAGTCAAGCCTGGTCAATGCTCTGACCTCCCAGCAGATGTCGGTTGTCTCCGATGTACCGGGCACGACAACCGATCCGGTGTCCAAGTCCATGGAGATCCTTCCCGCAGGTCCTGTCGTGATCACGGATACCCCGGGTTTCGACGATGAGGGAGGATTGGGCGAGCTGCGTGTCAACAGGACGCGGGAGATCCTGAAAAGAACGGATCTTGCGGTGCTTGTGGTGGATGCGGCAAAAGGCATCGGAGCATCTGACCGGGAGCTGCTGGGTCTGTTTCAGGAGCAGAAGACGGACTGCATTCTTGCCTGGAACAAAACAGATCTGATCGATGATCCGGCAGTAAAACATAAGATGTCTCAGTCCGATTTCGGGCAGAACGTTGTGCGTCAGATCTGCGTCAGTGCCCTGACAGGGGAAAACCTGACTGCTCTTCGGGAAATGATCGGCCAGAGTGCAGCGGCGCTTGAGAAGCAGAAGGAGAAGCCTCTGGCAGCGGACCTGGTCCGCCCTCTGGATCTGGTCATTCTTGTGATCCCGCTTGACGGCTCTGCGCCAAAGGGAAGGCTGATCCTCCCGCAGCAGCAGGTACTCAGGGATCTTCTCGATCACGGAATTCAGGTTTTATGCGTAAGAGACACGGAATTGAAGGCGGTGATGGCCTCTTTGCCGAAGCAGCCTGCTCTGGTGATTACGGACAGCCAGGCTTTTTCATTTGTATCAGAAGTCGTTCCGGATGAGATTCCCATGACCTCTTTTTCCATCCTGATGGCGAGATACAAGGGCGTATTACAGATGCAGCTTGCGGGAATCTCTGCTTTGAATCAGATCAAAGACGGAGACAGAATCCTGATTGCTGAGGGATGTACGCATCACAGACAGTGCGGAGACATCGGTACCGTGAAGCTTCCGGCATGGATTCGTTCCTATACGAAACAGGAGCCGGTATTTGAAACCTCGTCGGGCCTTTCCTTTCCCGCGGATCTGGAACAGTACCGTCTTGTCATTCACTGCGGTTCCTGTATGCTGAATGAGAAAGAGGTCAGTGCACGCAATGAGCAGGCGCATGCCCTGGGCGTTCCGATCACAAATTACGGAATGGTAATCGCCCAGGTCCACGGCATTCTGGAGCGCGCGCTCAGGCCGATTCCGGAAGCACAGGAAAGGAGTAAGAGATGAGAGAAGACCGTTTTTATATGCCGGCCAGAGTATATTGCGGCAGGGATGTCGTCAAGGCACATGCCGGTGATCTGAAAAAGCTCGGAGAAAAAGCACTGATTGTTACGGGCAGGCATTCCGCGAAAAGCTGCGGCGTCTATGATGATATCTGCGCGGCACTGGAGGAATGCGGCATTCGTCACGCTCTTTTTGACAGTGTTGAGGAAAATCCGTCTGCAGCAACCGTAATGAAGGCCAGGGACTTTGGGCTGGAGGAAGGCTGCGACTTTGTGATCGGCGCCGGCGGCGGGTCTCCCATGGACGCGGCAAAAGCAATTGCGCTGATGCTCTTTCATGCGAAAGAGGGGCGGGACTATCTCTACACGGCAAAGGCAGACAGTACCACCGTCCCCGTCGTCTGCATTCCGACGACCTGCGGCACCGGTTCAGAGGTAACTGCCGTGTCGGTTCTGACCGATGAGATCAAACAGGCAAAGGGCTCCATTCCGCATAAGATCTTTCCCTCTCTGTCTCTGATCGATGGAAAGTATCTGCGCAGCGCAAGCCGTCAGATGCTGTGCAACACCGCGTTCGATGCATTGTCCCATCTGTGTGAGAGCTATCTGAATGCGGATGCCGGTCCCATCTCCCGTCTCATTGCCGCCGACGGACTCAGAGAATGGGGGAAATGCCTCCCGATCCTGCGCGGAGAAAAGGAGCCGGATGAGGAATCCTATGATCTTCTGATGCGGGCTGCAATGCTCGGAGGCATGGCAATTGCGCATACCGGAACCAGCATTCCCCATGCTTTAAGCTATGCGATGACGTATCATCTTAAGATCGCGCATGGGAAGGCTGTCTGCTATTTTCTGGCCGGATATCTCAGGGAGGCGGATCCGGAGACGGTTTCCTTCCTGCTGCCTTTGGCCGGTTTTTCCTCCGTAGAGGATCTGCACAATACCTATCTGGCCTGCTGCGGTGATCTGAGGATTCCGGAAGATCAGCTGGATCCGGTGCTGAAGCTGACAGAAAAAGCAGTTGCGGCAAATCCTTCCAAATGCGCGAAGGCGCCCTTCCCGGCCGGCGCAGATGTCATCCGAAGAATCACCGGTTACGCAAAAGAATGCGCAGGCAGAAGATACAGGGCGGTCTTGTTTGATCTGGACGGAACCATCAACGACTCCGGGCCCGGAATCATGAATTCCGTTCGGTATTCTCTGGAGAAGCTAGGGCATCCCCCGCTGGAGGAAAAGACCCTGCGCAGATTCGTCGGCCCGTCCCTGCTTTATTCGTATGAAACCTACTGCGGAATGGAGGAGGAAGAAGCATGGAAGGCGGTTGAGACCTACAGGGAGTGCTATCACGCCGGAGAATGCTATAACCTCCAGGTCTATGACCAAATACCGCAGCTGCTCTCGGATCTGAAGGAATCCGGAATCCGCTGCGCCGTGGTAACCTCAAAGCCGCAGGAGATGGCCCGGCAGATCCTGGAGCATTTTGACCTGGCCAGAGCCTTCGATGCGATCATCGGCCCGGATCCCTATGACCCCTCCAACCAGAAGAGCGTTCTGATCAAAAGAGCGCTGGATGCCCTTGGCCTGAAGGCATGTGACGTGATCATGGCAGGGGATTCCAGATACGACATCATCGGCGCAAAAGAAGCCGGCTGCGCCTCCATCGGGGTGACCTACGGCTACGGGACCCGTGAGGAACTGATCGAGAATGGCGCGGATTATCTGGTGGATGCCCCGCTGGAGATGAAAAAGATATTAAACCTGTAAGGGCTGGCTTACAGGAAATTACGATCTTCCACAGTCTTTCGATACATCTTCCGGCTGTGGAAGATATTTTTATATTGGATAAGTACAACTTTTTTATATAAAAGGCAAGTTGTACGGTTTACAAATACGTTTCGACTCAATACAATGTAGATGTATCGAACAACCCGTACTGAGGGGCAATTCCAGAATCGAGGTTATCTATGAATAAGGCGAAGTTGTATTTTGTTGTTGGCAGCCAGGATCTGTATGGCGAGGAATGCCTGAAACAGGTGGCGGAAGATGCCGGAAGAATGGCGGCATTTCTGGATGAGAAGATCGGGGATGTGGCACATGTTGAGCTTCTTCCGACAGTTGAGACTTCCGAGCTGTGCATTGAGGACATGAGAAAAGTGGAGAGCGATGACGACTGCATCGGCGTGATCACCTGGATGCACACCTTTTCTCCTGCGAAGATGTGGATTAAGGGCCTTCAGATTCTGAGAAAACCGCTTCTTCATCTTCATACCCAGGCAAATGAGTTCCTGCCGTATGATACCATTGACATGGACTTCATGAACCTGAACCAGGCGGCGCACGGGGACAGAGAATACGGATTCATCCTTGCCCGCATGGGAATCCCGCATCAGGTTGTGGCAGGATACTATGAGCATGAAGATGTTGTGGCTGACATCCGCAAGTTTGCCGAGGTCGCGAAGGCGATTGCTTTCTCCAGAAGCCTGAAGGTTGCAGCGTTTGGCAACAACATGCGTGAGGTTGCCGTGACGGACGGCGACCGTGTTGAGACCCAGATCTGCTACGGCTGGGAGACCAATTACTATGCGCTGGGGGATCTGGTCAAGATTGCCGATCAGGTGACAGAAGAAGAGATCGACAAGAAGATGGAGGAGTATACCTCCCGTTATACAATGAAGACAGACCGGATTGATGCGGTGCGCGAGCAGGCGAAGTATGAAGTTGCTTTGGAGAAATTCCTCGAAAAGAACGGGATCGGCGCTTTCACGGATACCTTTCAGGATCTGTACGGACTGAAGCAGCTTCCGGGTATTGCGTGCCAGAACCTGATGGGAAAAGGAATCGGTTTCGGACCGGAAGGCGACTATAAGATCGCCGCATTTTCTGCCGTGCTGATGAAGATGGCTGAGAACAGAGAGGGAAGCACCGGCTTCATCGAGGATTACACCTATGATCTGACGAAGGGACAGGAGCTGGAGCTTGCGTCTCATATGCTCGAGGTTCCGGTGACTTTCGCGGCAAACAAGCCGGTCATCGATGTGCTTCCGCTTGGTATCGGCGGCAAGGAAGATCCTGCCCGTCTGATCTTTGACGGCGTGACCGGAGATGCCATTCAGGTGACACTGGTTGACATGGGCGATCATTTCCGCATTATCTGCGCGGATATCGAGCTGGTGAAGCAGCCGAAGGTGATGCCGAATCTTCCGGTGGCAAGGATCATGTACCGCCATAAGCCGAACTTCAGAATCGGAACGGCAGCTTGGTGCTATGCCGGCGGCGCGCATCACTCCGTGGTATCGACTTCCCTGACCAAGGAAGACATTGCCAATTTTGCGCGGTTTACCGGAACAGAGCTGGTGATCATAGACGAGAATACGACAGAAGCGGATCTTCTGAAGTTCTGCGGAAGGAAGTTCTGAAAAGGCTTGCGCTGTGATCTTTGTTGACAAGCGGAACGGATAACGTTTAAACTCAATATTGCAGTTGTATCAGGCTGCAGCGAATCCTCTGCCGGAAGCAGAAGGACTCGCTGCAGTTTTTGGAGAAGGAGGGGCATATGAGCATCAGAATAGGAATTCTTGGATACGGTAATCTTGGCAGGGGTGTTGAAAAGGCTGTCATGGCGAATGCGGATCAGGAGCTTACGGCAGTATTTACCAGGAGAGATCCGGCCGGCGTGAAGACGGTCTCCGGATGCCCGGTTTTGAGCATCGAAGAGCTTCCCGGCAAAAAGGATGAAATTGATGTTCTCATTCTGTGCGGCGGCAGCGCTACGGATCTTCCGGAGCAGACACCGGAATATGCGTCCATGTTCAATGTCGTAGACAGCTTTGATACGCATGCAAGAATTCCGGAGCATTTTGATGCCGTAGACAAAGCCGCGAAGCGCGGTTTGCGGATTGGTGTGATATCCTGTGGATGGGATCCGGGTATGTTCTCTCTGAGCAGAATCTATGCGCACAGTGTACTTCCAAACGGACGTGATTACACCTTCTGGGGAAGGGGCGTTTCCCAGGGGCATTCCGATGCGATCCGCCGGATCGACGGCGTATTGGACGCCAGACAGTACACGGTTCCCGTCGAGGAGGCGCTGGAGCAGGTTCGTTCCGGAAAGAACCCAGAGCTTACGGTTCGTCAGAAGCACACCCGTGAATGCTATGTCGTGGCGCAGGAGGGAGCGGATCTTGCCCGGATTGAAAAAGAGATCAAAGAGATGCCGAACTATTTCGCGGACTATGACACGACCGTGCAGTTCATTTCCGCACAGGAGATGAAGGAGAAGCACAGTGAGCTGCCGCATGGAGGATCAGTGATCTATTCCGGACAGACTGGTGAAAGAAAGCATGTGATCGAGTACAGCCTGAAGCTGGATTCCAATCCGGAGTTTACAGGAAGCGTGATCGCCGCGGTCGCAAGGGCGGCTTATCGTATGAATGCGGAAGGCCAGACCGGTGCCAGAACCATGTTTGATATCGCGCCGAAGTATCTCAGCCCTGAGACAGATGAGTGGCTGAGAGCACATTATCTGTAATGATTACAGGATTTTTTGAAGGAGACTTTCTGCCATGGAACAGTCTGAGATGAGGAAGATTCTTGCATGCGTCCGGGACGGAACGATCAGTCCGGAGGAGGCGCTTGTGAAGATCCGGGAGGATCCCTTTACGGACCTTGGATATGCAATGATTGACAATCACCGTCAGATCCGTCAGGGATTTGCAGAGGTGATCTATGGCGAAGGAAAGACAAAGCAGCAGATCCTGGGAATTGTCCGGAACATGCGGCAGAATGGGGTGAAGACCATTCTTGTTACGAGATTGTCTTCCGAAAAGGCTTCTTTCCTGGAAGAGGGTCTGAAAAGCAGCGGGATAAAGCTGCAGCCCGAGTCCGACAGCGGGCAGGACGGGATTCATTATTACGAGATCGCGCGTCTTGCCGTGGTCGGACAGATGCCGGAACCTTCCGGAAGCGGCAGCATTGTTGTCGCTTCCGGAGGGACATCGGATCTTCCTGTCAGTGAGGAAGCGGCGCTCACAGCGCAGGCGCTGGGAAACCGGGTGATCCGGCTGACGGATGTAGGCGTGTCCGGTCTGCACAGACTATTGTCTCATATGGATGAGATTATGCGTGCCTCCGTGATTATCGCGGTTGCGGGGATGGAAGGAGCGCTGGCGAGTGTCATCGCCGGCCTTGCGGACTGTCCTGTGATCGCGGTTCCGACTTCTGTCGGATACGGTGCCAGCTTTCATGGGCTCAGCGCACTTCTCGCGATGCTGAATTCCTGTGCGAGCGGTGTATCTGTCGTAAATATTGACAATGGCTTCGGAGCCGGCTATCAGGCTGCTATGATCAACCGGCAAAGATAGCCAGATCCCGTTCGAAAGTGCGAGTCCGAAGGACGAAGCAGTTTCGATTACGGGATCGGCTTCAGACCGGACAGAATCAGATATAAACAAAAGTTTATAGATGAGATGGAACAGAGAATGACTGCTGGAAACAAAAACAATAAAGCCATGTTTTTTGAGGGGCTGCGTGACGGGCTGCCGATCGGGCTGGGGTACTTTGCCGTTGCGTTTGCGCTTGGCGTGGCGGCGAGGGATGCGGGACTGAGTCCGCTTCAGGGATTCATTGCCAGTATTCTGTGTCTTGCCTCCGCCGGGGAATATGCCGGCTTTACGGTGATCGCGGCTGCCTCGGGACTGTTTGAGATGGCACTGATCACCCTGATTGTCAACGCCCGGTATCTTCTGATGAGCACTGCCGTCAGTCAGAAGCTTCCGGAGAAGATGCATCCGATCCACCGGTTCGGTGTTGCCTATTTCATCACAGATGAGATCTTCGCGATTGAAATGCGGCAAAAAGGGGATCTGAATCCCTTCTATCCTTACGGGGCCGGAGCTGTGGCAGCACCCTTGTGGGCGCTCGGTACCGCACTCGGAATTCTGGTCGGCAATCTGATGCCTGCCAGGATTGTAAGTGCACTGGGCGTTGCGCTGTTCGGCATGTTTCTGGCTGTCATTATTCCGCCTGCAAAAGAAGACAGAATCATTCTGGGACTGATTATCGTGAGTTTTACTGCAAGTCTTGCAGCATCGAAGCTGCCCTGGCTGAGCAGCCTCTCATCGGGAAACCGGATCATCCTTCTGACCATCGTGCTGTCCGCGGCAGCATCCGTTCTGTTTCCGCATCCGTCCGGTGACAGTACAGAAGAGAAAGGGAAGGAGGACAGGATATGAGCAAGAGCATCAATCTTTATATACTGGTTATGTTTGCGGTAACCTATCTGGTGCGTGTGCTTCCTGTCACGCTGATCCGCAGGAGGATCCGTTCTCCGTTTCTGCAGTCTTTTCTGTATTATGTACCCTATGTCACGCTTGCGGTCATGACATTTCCTGCCATGATCGAGGCGACGCAGAGTCCGGTTTCAGGCGCGCTTGCCCTCGTGGCCGGCATCGTTGCCGCATGGTTCGGAAGAAGCCTGCTTCAGGTGGCAAGTCTGTGCTGTATCGTGGTACTGGTTTCCGAGTTTTTCATTGTTTGAGGAGACGTGATGGTAAAGCTATTCCTTGTTGAGGACGAGATTGTAATGCGCGACGGCATCAAGCGGCAGATCAACTGGGAAAAGGAAGATATCGAGTTTGTCGGGGAGGCCAGCGACGGGGAACTTGCATGGCCGATGATTCTGGAGACGAAGCCGGATATCCTGCTGACCGATATCAAGATGCCGTTTATGGATGGGCTGGAGCTGTCTGCGCTTGTCAGGAAGGAACTTCCGGATACCGCGATTATCATTCTTTCCGGATATGATGAGTTTGTCTATGCCCAGCAGGCCGTCTCGCTGGGCGTCACCGATTATCTGCTTAAGCCGCTTCCGCCGGGGAAGCTTCTGGAATGCATCCGGCGTGTTCAGGAGAAAATCGAGCAGGAGAGAGCGCAGCCGGAGAATAATGCCTGGAGCGAGGAGCTTGCACGGGAACAGAAAGACGCGGAGAAGAATCTGCTGTTCCGCGCGCTTGTGACCAATGACCGTTCTCTGAAAGAGATTCTGGCGATGGCCGATCACCTCGGCATTCACATCTCCGCACGGTATTACTCTGTCATTCTGATGACCGTACGCGGAAAAGAAAATGCGATGCCTTCGGAACAGCTTCGCACGGAGCTTGCCGCGATTCCGGAACAGATTCCGGGATGGATCTTCTTTGACCGGAATGAAAATGGGTTTGCCATGATCGGAACGGCGAATTCCGAAGAGGAAGTATCGGATACGCAGAAAGAGCTGATCCGGTGCCTGAAGGAATGTGTCGAAAAAGACGCGGAGCACACCTGGTTCATCGGAGCCGGCAGAACAGTCGGCAGAATCAGTGATATCGGAAAGGCATATAACTCCGCGAACAAGGCCTTGTCCAGCCGTTTCATCACCGGAATGAACCGGGTGGTTACGGCCGATGAGACAGACAGTGTAAAAAAGGATCTGTCCGGCCTGCAGGTATCACCGCTGCCCGCAGAGGCGTGTGCTTCCGAAAAAGACGCCGCTGCGCTTGACATTGATCAGGCGGTCACAAATGACAATTCCAGGAAGATGCTGGAAGAGTATCTCAGAACCGGAACCCTGGAGGAGGCGGAACCGTTTTTGGAAGGACTGTTTCAGTCGATTGGTGAGGACAACCTGAACTCCTATCTGCTTCTGACCTATCTGTCCATGGACATGTATTTTACGATGGTTCGCTTTCTGAAGGACATGGGCAGGCAGGTAAATGAAATTGACAAAAAGTGCGGAGATATCAATTCTCTGCTGAAGGGCAGGATCACGGCGGAGCAGGCAAGAAGCTATCTGACTTCCTATCTGAAGGAAGTGATTGCGCTGAGAGATCACAACACGGAGAAGCGCTACGGGAAGATCCTCCGGCAGGCTGTCTCCTATATCGACACGCATTTTGATCAGGAAGACATCTCCCTGAACCGGGTGGCCCAGACTGTGGGGATGAGCCCGAATCATTTTTCTTCTATCTTTTCCCAGGAAATGGGAACAACCTTCATTGAATACCTGATCGGAAAAAGAATGGAAAGAGCCAAAGAGCTGCTCCGGACAACGCAGCTGCGCAGCTCAGAGGTCGCTTACAGGGTCGGTTACCGCGATCCGCACTACTTTAGTTCTACGTTTAAGAAGATCCAGGGCATGACACCGAGAGAATACCGTGTATCTTATAAAGAGCAGGAATCACAGGTATGATAAAAAAGGGATTTCGCAGGCTGCTTCATGTGATCGAGAATATGAATCTGACGGCCAGGCTGGCCATTATGACGGGGATGATCTCCATCCCTTTTCTGCTTCTGTCCGCCTTTCTTCTGGTCATGCTGAGCAGTGTCGGAGCTTCCTATGACTCGATCGCACAGAATGTCACAAGAGCGAATATCTATAACATCCATTTCAAGGAAGATATGGACTCGGTCATGTATCAGATGATTGCGCGCTCCCTGGGAAAAAATGAAGTCGGCGCGGTTGTCAGCATGACGAATCCCGATACGATGATCGATCAGGCGCAGGCCAGCTTTAATATGCTGGAGAAAAGCTCCTCGTCCCCGGAAGCTGCCCAGGCAGCCGCAAGACTTTGCAAGCTTCTGAAAACGCTTCGCACCCATGTGGACGATATCGATGCGAGTGTCAAACAGACAGGCAGCTATGAGGAGAACATGGAGCGCCTGGAGACGGACATCCGTATCATCACAGAGCTGATCCAGGAGAGAATCACCGAATATATTTCCTACGAGACCAAGAGCATGGGCGAGATCCGGGAGCAGACGCTTTCCCAGAGAAGAAGGGTCGTACGGATGGCGGCAGTGATCTTTGTGCTGGTCTTATGCATCAGTGCCATTTTCGTTGTTCTGATTACGCGCAGCATTACCCGGCCGGTCCACAAGCTCTGCGATGCTGCGGAAGAGATCGGACAGGGGCATCTGGATACGAGGATCCATATTGCGTCCGGGAACGAGTTGTCTGTGGTGGGAGAGAGCTTCAACCGGATGGCACAGCAGATTACGATTCTGATTGAGGATATCCGGGAGGAGCAGATCTATAACCGGAACATGGAGCAGAAGCTTCTGCAGGCGCAGATCAATCCGCATTTTCTTTATAATACCCTGGATAACATTCTCTGGCTTTCAGAGGCAGGAAGAAAGGAAGAGGTTCAGGCACTTGTCATGTCCCTGTCACAGTTTTTCCGCACGACGCTCTCCGGAGGCCGGGACATCATAACCCTGCGGGAGGAGATCTCGCATGTAGAGGCTTATCTGCAGATTCAGAAGTTCCGTTATCAGGATATTCTTTCCTACGAGATTGATGTTCCGCAAGACCTGATGGAGGTTCACGTCATCAAGATGACGCTGCAGCCCATTGTGGAGAATGCGCTTTATCACGGAATTAAGAATAAAAGAGGCATGGGCCTTCTGACGATCACAGCGTTTGAAGAAAACAGCTTTGTCTGCATCCGGGTATCCGATAACGGGATCGGCATGAAGGAGGAAGACCTGCAGAAGGTGCAAGAGATGGTGAACGGAATCCGTCCGCCGGAAGAGGATAATACCGGATTCGGGCTTGCGAATGCAGCCCAGAGACTTCGCCTGAACTTCGGAGAAGCATATCGGATACAGATCGAGAGTGTCTATGGGGAGGGGACAAGCGTCACCGTATATAATCCCAAAGAGCTGCCGGAGAACAGGAATTTCGGATCGATTGGGTCAGAGGAACATGGTTCGTAAAAAAGTTGACTTTTTTCGTAAGAAAGTCAACTTTTTTAACGTTTTCACGAAAATAGCGGTGAAAACGGATCGTAATTTGTGAAATTATTGAACTCTTTTCCGAAATTGTTTCATTGAGAGGGTTTTGAATCGGGATTATCATAGATACAACCAATAAATTGGATTGGCGGGAGGAACCGCCGGAAAAGGAGGATTCTTTATGAAGATGAAATTGGTTGCGGGTCTTACGATCTCACTGGTAGCAGGACTGTATGTCGGAGCGATGAGCGCTTCCGCTGATGATCTGATCAACATCGGCTTCGCGCAGGTCGGACATGAGTCTGACTGGAGAACAGCTTCCACAAAGTCCTGTCAGGATGTATTCAGCGAGGAGAACGGCTATAACCTCAGCTTCGTTGACTGCGACAACGATGAAGCAGCACAGAAAGAGGCAGTTCGTTCCTTCATCGAGCAGGAAGTTGACTACATCATCATCGATCCGATCATCGCTACCGGATGGGACACTGTTCTGACAGAGTGCGAGGATGCAGGAATCCCGGTTATCGTAATCGACCGTACCATCGATGATTCCGACAAGTATGTATCATGGGTTGGCTCCAACTTCAAGACAGAAGGTCTTGCAGCCGGCGAGTGGCTGAAGGCTTATGCGGAAGCAAAGGGCATCGACGAGATCAACGCGCTGGTTATCTCCGGATCCACCGGTTCTTCCGCACAGATCGGACGTTCCGAGGGCTTCCAGGAAATCGCTGACAGAGAAGGATGGACCATCCTTGACGAGCAGACCGGTGACTTCACCGAGGCTGGCGGCCAGGAAGTTATGGAGTCCTACTGCAAGTCCTATGAAGGAAAGTTCAACGTTGTTGTCTGCCAGAATGATAACGAAGCATTCGGTGCTATGACTGCTATGGACAACGCCGGTGTCTCCTATGGCCCGAACGGCGATGTCGTCCTGATCTCCTTCGACGCCTGCACAGCTGGTCTGGAAGATGTCAAGGCTGAGAAGATCACTGCTGACTTCGAGTGCAACCCGCTGGCAGCTCCGTTTGTTGAGGAAGTTATCAAGCAGCTGCAGAATGGCGAAGAGCCGGATAAGGAAGTCTTCATGGTCGAGCATTGGTATGGCCTTGAGGATGCAGCGGTTGACTTCGAGATCGACGGCGAGGCGCAGGAAGTTACGGTTGTAACGGACGAGGTCATCGAGGCTCAGTATTAATTCTCTTCCGGGAACCCTGACAAAACCGGAATGACGGATTGAAAACTTCAGGGGCCCCCATTCACGGGGGCCCCTCCTTTTAGGAAACAGAGAGGGAAAGGAGCGGACGTATGGAAGAAAATGTTGTATTGACCGCCCGTGGCATTTCAATGACATTTCCCGGTGTGAAAGCCCTGGAGGACGTTGATTTTACACTGAGACGGGGCGAGATCCACGCACTGATGGGCGAGAACGGGGCAGGAAAGTCCACACTGATCAAGTGCCTTACCGGCATCAATGATTTTGAAGCCGGTGAGATTCATATTGAAGGCGTTAATGGTCCCGTCAAGAATCATTCTACCAGAGAGGCCCAGAATGTGGGCATTTCAACCGTATATCAGGAAGTGAATCTCTGCCCGAACCTTTCGGTGGCGGAGAACCTGTTTATCGGCAGAGAGCCGATGACGAAATTTCATACCATTGACCGGAAGTCCTATAACAAAAGATCTCAGAAGATCATGGATGAGCTTGGGATTTCCGTCGATGTAACACAGAATCTTGAAAACTATTCTCTTGCGATCCAGCAGATGGTTGCAATCGCGAGAGCTGTTGATATGGATTGTAAGGTACTGATCCTCGACGAGCCGACCTCTTCTCTGGATGATGAAGAAGTCGAAAAGCTGTTCGTACTGATGAGAAGGCTTCGTGACCAGGGTGTCGGCATCATATTCGTAACGCATTTCCTGGAGCAGGTATATGCGGTATGTGACCGGATCACGGTTCTGCGTGACGGGCATTTTGTCGGGGAATATCCGATCGCGGATCTTCCGCGTGTAAAGCTCGTTGCGGCGATGATGGGCAAGGACCTGAATGACCTGGAGGAGATTCAGAAGGAGAGCATCGATGTCAGGAACGCGCCGGTCGAGATCAGCGCGAAAGGCCTGAGCCATTCCGGAACGGTCAAACCCTTCGACCTGGATATCCATAAGGGTGAGGTTGTCGGCGTTGCCGGACTCCTCGGCTCCGGAAGATCAGAGCTCGCCCGTTCCATCTACGGAGCGGATAAGGCCAATACCGGAACGCTTGAGGTAGACGGGAAAGACGTTAAGATCAACCAGCCGATCGATGCGATGAACCTTGGCATGGGGATGCTTCCGGATGACCGGAAAGAGGAAGGAATCATCGCCGACCTGTCCGTAAGGGAGAACATCATCCTTGCGCTGCAGGCAAGAAAGGGCATGTTCAAGCTTCTTTCAAGAGCGAAGCAGGAAGAAATCGTGGATGAGATGATCCGCACCCTGCAGGTCAAGACCCCGACCAGAGAGACGCTGATCAAACAGCTGTCCGGCGGAAACCAGCAGAAGGTCATTCTTGGCCGCTGGCTGGCAACGAATCCGGATTTCCTGATTCTGGACGAACCGACCAGAGGCATCGACGTCGGAACCAAGGCGGAGATTCAGAAGCTGATTCTGAAGCTGGCAGGCGAGGGAAAGAGTATTCTCTTTATCTCCTCCGAGATCTCGGAAATGCTCAGAACCTGCAGCCGTATGGCCATTATGAGAGATGGAGAGAAGGTCGGAGAGCTGGATCATGATCTGACGCAGGAAAATGTCATGAAAGCGATTGCGGGAGGTGAGCAGGAAGCATGAAAAAGAAATCCGTGTTTAGCCGGCTGAGCAGTTCCAACCTGCTTCTGCCGATCATATCCCTGATTCTGGTCATGGCGGTTAATATCATCTTCGATATTGCCTCCGGGAACAATCCATTTTCCTTCTTCATGATTACACTTCAGAATACCACCAGCAATGGAATGGTTCTGTATGGACGTATCATAGATATTCTGAACCGCGGCAGTGAGGCGGCGATTCTTGCCATCGGCATGACGCTGGTCGTATCCTCCTCCGCGGGTACCGATATTTCCGTCGGTTCCGTGATGAGCCTGTGCGCGAGCTTCTGCTGCATGCTTCTTGCGGGATATGGCGTCTCTTCGACAACCGATCTTGCGGTTCCGCTGTTTGTCGGTATTCTCGGCGGCATCCTGATCGGTGTTCTGTGCGGAGCATTTAACGGCACACTGGTTGCGGTCTTCCAGATCCAGCCCATGGTCGCGACGCTGATTCTGTATTCCGCGGCCCGTGCCATCGGCCTTCTTCTGTGCAATGACCTGATTGTCTACGTCAGAAACAGTTCCTATGCCTTCTTCGGAGGCTTCCTTGGTCCGATTCCGACGCCGATTCTCATCACGGCACTCTGTGTCCTGGTCATGTCCTTGGTGCTGCGCAAAACCGCATTGGGGATGTATATTCAGTCCGTCGGCATCAACCGGCGCGCGAGCCGCATCTCCGGCCTGAATTCCACGAAGATCATCTTCCTGACCTATGTGCTGTGCGGCATGTTCGCCGGAATTGCCGGTATCGTGAATTCCTCCAGAATCACCTCCGCTGACTCCAACAATATCGGCCTTTATCTGGAAATGGACGCGATCCTCGCGGTTGCGCTCGGCGGCAACAGCCTCGGCGGCGGACGGTTTAATCTGGCCGGCTCCATCATCGGCGCCTACACGATTCAGGCGATCACCACAACTCTTTATGCGCTTGGCGTTTCTACGACTCAGGCTCCTGTGTTTAAGGCGATCATCGTTATTCTGATTGTTTCGATCCAGTCCGAGCCTGTCAAGGCGTACATGAAGAAGAGAAAAGCCATCAAGGCAGCTTGAGAGGAGGGGAAGGAAAATGAAAGAGAAAAAAGGCGGTATTAACAGCAATACAATCCTCCTTCTGATCACCATCGGCCTGTTTGTTGTGCTGTACGCCGGCGGATGCATCGCATACGGCTACAAAGGCTTCACGCATCTGCAGACATTTTTGAACATTCTGATCACGAATGCCGGTCTGATCTGCGTATCCTGCGGCCTTACCCTTGTTATGCTGACTGCAGGCATTGATATTTCGGTCGGCGCACTGGTTGCTCTGGATTGCATGATGCTTGCGGTAGGCATGAGAAGCGGCATCGGCGCAGTGCCCATGATGCTGCTGGTTCTTGTGGTTGGCGTCGCATTCGGATGCCTGCAGGGCTTTTTGATCGGATATCTGCAGATCCAGCCGTTCATTGTTTCGATGGCAGGCATGTTCTTCTGCAGAGGTATGACTGCCGTGATCAGTACAGAGCAGGTTTCCATTACGGAGGCCATCAGCAAGACCTTCTACGATCTTGCGAACATGAAGATTATCATTCCGTTTGGCGGCTATGCCAACAAGAAGGGAATGATCATGCAGCCCTACATCCGTATCACGGTTGTGATCGCATTGCTCGTGCTTGTCCTGATCTTCCTGATGCTTCGTTACACAAGGTTCGGCCGTTCCCTGTACGCGGTCGGCGGAAATGCGACATCCGCAGCCATGATGGGTCTGAATGTCAAGTCGATCAAGATGCGTGTTCACGTGCTTTGCTCGGTTCTGACTTCAATCGGCGGGATCTGCTATTGCCTGAACACGATGGCGGGTTCTGTTTCCCAGGCAACCGGACTGGAGATGGATGCGATCTCCTCAGCGGTCATCGGCGGAACGCTTCTGACCGGCGGTGTCGGAAATGTATTCGGTACCTTCTTCGGTGTCTTGATCAACGGAACCATTTCTTCCATCGTAAAAACCAACGGAAAGCTGGCCAGCTCATGGCCGAATATTCTGACCGCGATCCTGCTGTTTGTCTTCATCGTCATTCAGAGTATCTTCGCCGCTGTCCGTAAGCGCGGCAAATAATGCAAAAAAGAACAATTGTGCATCTTCTGATCCTGTCAGGACTGGTCCTGGCAGGATTATGTGGATGCGGGAAACAATCCGGCCCGCCCGGGGAGCAGACAGCAGGCTCCACGGAGCAGGGAAGCGGAGCGGGTGAGAGCAGCGCCTCAGGCCAGGAAGAAACCGCCGGGGAGGCGGAATACTTCATCAATGGTGCAGGCGCCGTTGTATGGCGCGGAAAACAGCTGACGATCGGATTCTCCCAGATCGGTGCGGAATCCGACTGGAGGCTTGCAAGCAGTGCTTCCATGGAGGATACCTTCAGCATCGGAAATGGATATAATCTGATCTTTGACAACGCACAGCAGAAGCAGGAGAACCAGATCAAGGCGATCCGCGAATTCATCGATCAGGGCGTGGACTACATCATTCTTGATCCCATCGTTGAAACCGGCTGGACCTCTTCTCTGAAAGAAGCAAAAGAAGCCGGAATCCCTGTCATCGTGGTGGACAGGGAGGTTCGGGCGGATGACGAGGATCTCTACACCGCCTGGTTTGGATCTGACTTCCGTCTGGAGGGAGACAGAGCCTGCATGTGGCTGAAAGAATACCTGAAGCAGTCCGGCTGGAAAAAGCGCGTTAATATTGTGCATATACAGGGGACAATTGATTCCTCCGCGCAGATCGGAAGGTCGCAGGCGCTGTTTGATGCCGCAAAGGAAAACGGATGGAATCTGCTCAGAAGCAGCTGCGGTGATTTTGTCCAGGCGAAAGGAAAGGAAGTTGCCGAAACAGCGCTGAAGGAATTCGGTGATGAGATTCAGGTCTTTTACTGCGAGAATGACAATATGGCTTACGGTGCGATCGAGGCCATCGAAGAGAGCGGGAGGAAGGCTGGCTTCAACCTTTCCGAGGGCGAGATTCTGATTCTCTCCTTTGACTCCGCAAGAGAAGGACTCGAGTATACGCTCAGCCATCAAATCGCTGTGGATACCGAATGCAATCCCTTGTACGGACCGGCATTGAGCCGGCTGATCTTAGAGCTTGAGACCAGCGCAGCGGTCAGTAAAAAGAATTACTCGGAAGAGGAGCAGTTCAGCGCGTACGAATCCATTTCGTCCCTCACGGTTGACAACCAGGACCTGCCGGTGACCATGATCACCCCGGACCTGATCAAAAAAAGAATCTATTGATCCGCTGGAAAAACGACAGGCAGGAGAAAAACTCCTGCCTGCTTTTATCTTTTATGAAAATGCCAAAATGCTGCGGAAACTGTTCTTACTTCAGATATCTCGAGCGATTGTACGGTGTGTTCACATGAAGCACAATGGACTTCGACGCGCAATAACCCAGAATGTCGTGGTCAACATAATTCCTGAAATCAAGCGCGTCGATCTGGAGCCCGTAAGTTCCGATGGATCCGTCTGTGACATAGTAGGTATTCTTCCCTTTTCTGTGACGGATAATGGCCATGGAATTCAATGTGATGCCGTTATCGCGTGACCAGAAATACAAGGTCTGGCCGGATTCGTACTGTGTGTAATTCATCACTCTGGCACTCGGATACCAGATGAAGTCCCCGCAGACGCCGAGCTCCTGGCCAATCGTGATCCGATTGTCGGTGTAATGATAAAGGACATGATACCGGTTCCCGTTCGCGGTGACAACATTCACCAGCAATTCCGGAATTCCGTTTCCATCCAGATCGAGAGAGTAGAAATTGTCAGCCTGTCCCCTGTTTCCTTTTTCCGTATAGGTTACATAAGGATTCATCAGGAATTTCTTGTATGCCTTAATGCATCTTTTGTAGGTTGCGGACTTGGAACGGACTTTGATCTTACAGGTATACTTGACGCCGCCGTACGTAGCGGTGATCTTCGTAGTACCGTTGCGCTTTGCCTTAACAAAACCGTTGGCTGAAACGGAAGCGACTCTTTTCCGGGATGACTTCCAGATCGCCGGAACCGGTGTGTCATCGTCATAAAGAACCAGCTGAACCGTCTTCTGTCCGCCTTTCCGATACAGATTCACCTTCGTATGGCTGAGCCGGACATTACCGGCAAATGCACGAGATGGCGCCATCAGCGCGAGGAAAGCGGTGAAGACCAGAACAGGGATCAGGAGCCAAATGTGTTTGCGTGATACAGTTTTCATAATCTCAGTTCTCCCTTCGGCGAAGTATCTTCTTGCCTGTTCGCAGCACCTTTTGAAAAGAAGGCACCGAATGTATAAACATACTATATCATAAGTCAAGGAGGAATGGTCATAGAATTTCAGGGGTTGGTTTTACTTTTCTTCCTGTTTCGGATGTAGTAAACTGGTTTCGGACAAATAGAAAAGATCATTCCTGCAGTGGAACTGTGGAGGTATCTATGACAGAGCAAAAAACATCTACCAGCCTTGTGATCATGGCAGCCGGGATTGGGAGCAGATTCGGACAGGGGATCAAGCAGCTGACAAGTTTCGGCCCGTCCGGTGAGATCATTATGGACTATTCGATTTACGATGCTGTGCGTTCCGGCTTCGACCGGGTTGTTTTTGTAATCCGGAAAGACCTGGAACAGGACTTCAGGGAAGTAATCGGAAGCAGAATTGAAAAATACGTCGATACGGCTTACGTTTTTCAGGAAAAGGAAGATCTTCCGTCCGGTTATTCCTGCCCGCCGATGCGAAAGAAACCGTGGGGAACCGGTCAGGCCATTCTTGCCTGCAGAAAAGTCGTACATGAGCCGTTCTGTGTCATCAATGCGGATGATTATTACGGACAGAAGGCATTTGCCAATCTGCATGACTGGCTGGTGGACGAAGCGCAAAAACCCGGCCGTCCGCATCTTCACAGGATCGGAATGTCCGGTTTTATCCTGGAGAACACGCTTTCCGCGCATGGCGGCGTAACACGCGGGATTTGCAGTGTCAATGATGCGGGAAGCCTGACAGGGATCCGGGAAACGAGGGATATCACCCGGATTGAGGGACGTGCTGTGGTCCCGACACCTGACGGTGCCTGGGAAGAGCTGGATTCCTCCTCCCTCGTTTCCATGAATATGTGGGGATTTCTGCCGGAGTTTTTAGACCTGCTCCAGAGCGGCTTTTCCGATTTTCTGCGGGAGAATCTGGGAACCGGGAAGGAGCTGACTGCGGAATACCTGCTTCCCACGATCGTAGACGGCCTTCTGAAAAAACAGGAAGCGGATGTGCAGGTACTTCCTACCAGTGACAGGTGGTTCGGTGTTACCTATCATGAGGATGTTCCGGCTGTAAAAGAAAGCTTCCGAAAGCTTACGCAGGACGGTGTATATCCGGCAAGGCTCTGGGGCTGAGGGAACCTGGCTTTACAGGATACGGTCACGGAGAGAAACGGTCACGGAGAATAGCAAGAGGATAGAAGGACAGAAGAGAGTCAACTACCACGCACCTAAAGGTACGTGGCTTGCGACTCCCCTGTAGTTCGTTGCAATAACTCCTACATTTTGTCGGTGTAACTTCCGTGGGGTCGCATCATGGGACGGTTGACACCGCCCCTTGCAAAAAAGACATGCTTCTTTGCAACTGCAACGGTACTTAATTCCCATGCTTGCAGTTAAAAGTTTTTCAACACTTAAGATTTTACATTCCAAGTGATTAGTTGGAAAAACCTTATATCTTAACTTGTCAATGTGCGAAGAGTGCCTTCGGTGACATCTGTCACCCAACAGTTTTCTCTATAATTAGATTATAGCAAAACAATACTTTTTTGGGAAGGAGAATGCGACTCCTCCCACCGTCCAAGGGCAGTGGGTTTCCGTCGCAAAATAATATTATGAAAATCGGATTTGATAATGACAAATATCTGAAGATTCAGTCTGAACACATCAGGGAGCGGATCGGAAAGTTCGGAGACAAGCTGTATCTGGAATTCGGGGGGAAGCTGTTTGACGATCTGCACGCATCCAGGGTGCTTCCCGGCTTTGCGCCGGACAGCAAGCTTCAGATGCTGCTGCAGCTGAGAGATCTTTCCGAGCTGGTGATCGTCATCAGCGCGGAAGATATCGTCAAAAACAAGATGCGCGGCGATATCGGGATTCCCTATGATGAAGATGTGCTTCGTCTGGCATCCAAATTCGAGGACAGAGGACTGTATGTAAGCTCTGTTGTCATCACGCATTACACCGGGCAGAATGCAGCAATCACGTTCCGGGAAAAACTCGAGAAGAAAGGGTTCCACGTCTATCTTCATTATATCATTGAGGGATATCCGTCAAATGTGGAGCATATCCTTTCTGAGGAAGGGTTTGGCCGGAATGATTATATCGAGACAACCAAACCTCTGGTCGTGGTCACGGCGCCCGGCCCCGGATCGGGGAAGATGGCAACCTGTCTGTCGCAGCTGTATCACGACAACAAACGGGGAATCAAGGCGGGCTATGCGAAGTTTGAGACTTTCCCGATCTGGAATATCCCGCTGAAGCATCCTGTGAACCTGGCCTATGAAGCCGCCACGGCAGACCTCAACGATGTCAATATGATTGACCCGTTCCATCTGGAAGCTTACGGAGAGACCACGGTCAACTACAACCGTGACATCGAGATCTTCCCGGTGCTTGCCTCCATGTTTGAGGGAATCTACGGAGAGAGCATCTATAAGTCCCCCACAGACATGGGCGTGAATATGGCCGGCATGTGTATCTCCGATGACGAGGCAGTGTGCCAGGCGGCCTGCCAGGAGATTATCCGGAGATATTATTCCACGGTCTGTAAGGTCGTCAATGATGAGGCAAGCGAAGAAGAGGTTTATAAGATCCGCCTGTTGATGAAGCAGGCAAAGATCACGACGGATGACAGAAAAGTAACCGTTGCCGCGAAGAAAAGGGCGGAGGAGACCGGTGTTGCGGCTGCGGCAATCGAACTGCCGGACGGCACGATCATCACCTCCAAGACAACAGATTTCCTTGGCGCAAGCGCGGCACTTCTTCTGAATGTCCTGAAACATCTTGCCGGCGTAGATCACGGCGTAAAGCTGATTTCTCCGGAAGAGATTGTTCCGATTCAGGATCTGAAGGTGAGATTCTTGCACGGCAAGAACCCCAGGCTGCATACGGATGAGGTTCTGATTGCGCTTGCTCTTGCAGCGCGTTCCGATCTGAAGGCCCGTGAGAGTCTGGAGCAGATCCCGAAGCTGAAGGGATGCCAGGTGCATACGTCCGTTATGCTGACAGAAGTGGACCGTCATGTATTCCACCGGCTTGGGGTTGATCTGACGAGCGAGCCCGTATCCAATATCCGGAAATGGTAACAAACGCATAAAAATCAGAAAACATGGATCAGATTCCGGAAGGGTTGAATTTGATCCATGAACCTGTTATAATCTGTTTTCAGCGGGGTGTGGCCCAGCATGGTCAGGGCGCTTGACTGGGGGTCAAGAAGCCGTGAGTTCGAATCTCACCACTCCGATATTTGAGAAAACCGCATGGTTGAGGGAAAGTCGAAATCCCTGTCAACCATGCGGTTTTTTTACTGCAAATACCCACCTGTGCGGTTGGTGCACATACGTGATCCGAACCGTTACCTTCCGGCTACTTTGTCAAATACATCCGTGATCTCTTTTTCCGGCGCCGGAGTGATCAGGGAAACGATCACAATCATAAGCGCGGAGATCAGAAATGCCGGGAGGAGCTCATAAATATCAAGGATGCCTCCCATCGGGCGGACTACAAACTTCCAGATGAAGATCATCGCGCCGCCTGTGATCATTCCTGCCAGAGCACCATACCGGTTTGTTCTTCTCCAGAAGAGGGAGAACAGAACCAGCGGGCCAAATGCCGCTCCGAACCCTGCCCATGCGAAGGAAACAATCCGGAAAACGGAGCTGTCCGGATTCCAGGCGAGGAAAACTGCGATCACTGCGATGGCCAGCAGAGAGGCACGCGCGACGCGCATCAGCTTTTTCTCACTCAGCCTCACATGGAAGAATGTTACGAAGATATCCTGCGATACGGAACTGGACGCCGCCAGGAGCTGGGAGTCCGCCGTAGACATGGTGGAAGCCATGATCCCGGAAAGGATCAGTCCGGCAATGAGAGCCGGGAAGAAGCCGAAAGTGCTCAGACGGTGCGCAATCTGAATAATCACAGTTTCAGAAGTGCCGGAAGAAGTCAGCTCTTCGATCACGCCGGCCTTTGTCATGCCAAGTCCGATCAGTCCGATCAGAATCGCCACTCCCATGGCAATCACCACCCAGACACTGGCAATTCGGCGGGACAGCTTCAGCTTGTTTTCATCTTCGATCGCCATAAAGCGAAGAAGGATGTGCGGCATGCCAAAGTATCCGAGTCCCCACGCGAGCGTGGACACGATGGTCAGTAACCCGTAAGGACTCGTGGAACCGGGCGCGAAAAGATTCGCCTCGTCCGGGATATGGCTCATTGTCAGAGACAGATGACCGGCAAGGGTTCTGGCGTTGGACATGACAGCATCCCAGCCGCCGGCCTGACTGACGCCGAAGAAAAGAACGATTCCGAGGGCAATTGTCATAATAATGCTCTGAATCAGATCCGTGAAGCTGGCGGCGAGAAATCCGCCGGACATGGTGTAGCCGATAATGACAATCGCGCCGACGATCATTGCAAGGTGATAATTCACATCGAACAGGGATGCAAACAGTTTGCCGATCGCCGCGAATCCCGAGGCGGTGTAGGGAATAAAGAAAATGACAATGATCAGTGCTGAGACAAGCGTCAGAATCTTCGTCCTGTCACGATAGCGGTTGGAGAAAAACTGCGGGATTGTGATCGCATTGTCTGCGGCGAGCGAGTAACGGCGCAGCCTTTTGGCAACAATCAGCCAGTTGATATAAGTACCGACAGCGAGTCCGACAGCAGTCCAGACCGGCTCTGCGATACCGGACAAATAAGCAAGTCCGGGAAGCCCCATCAGAAGCCAGCTGCTCATATCGGAAGCTTCGGCACTCATGGCGGTGACAAACGGTCCCAGTTTTCTGCCGCCCAGATAGAAATCACCAACCGTTTCATTTTTTTTGGAGGCAAGGAAGCCGATCGCCAGCATCCCCAGAAGGTAGGCGACCATGGCTACAATAATGCCAAACAAAGACGCTCCTGAAACATTCATAACTCTGAACACTCCTTACTTGTTTAATACTGTGTAACGCTAAAGCACTAAAGTAATTATTGAGAATTATATCATCTTGCCTGCATTTGCACAAGCCGTAAGCAATGCGCACTAATTGTTTTCCCTAATAAGTTGTTTAATAAAGTTTTTTGCCAAAAAAACCGGAATAGTGGTAAACTGAAAATAAGTTTGAACAGCGATCAGGCATATTGCCGCTTACAGGTTGAAAAGACCCTGAACAGGAAGAGAATTGTTCCCATTTCAGAAAGGAGCCATACAATATGAAAGGTGAACTGATCAGAGCTTCTTCACCGGAGGAGGCTTTGGCTATGAAGAACAATGAGTCCGCCTTTTTTGCGGGCGGAACCGGAATCGGATACAAGGATTCCGGACTGAAGGCGAATCGCTGGATTCTGATTCCTGAGATCTCCGGAATCAGAGAGATCAAGACAGAAGACGGATTGATTCGGATCGGGGCAATGGTATCCTTTACGCAGGCTCTGGAGGATTCTGCGGTTCCTTCTTATCTGAAAGAAGCGCTGCGGTTCTGCGGCTCTTTGCAGAAGAGAAACCAGGCAACCGTAGGAGGAAATATTGCTTCCCGAAGATGTGATTCCTATCTGATTCCGGCTCTGCTGGCATCCGGTGCCAGGATCTGCCTCCTCGACAAGGAAGGGACGCAGACAATCGGCATTGAACAATATGTGGATGAACCGGACCGTTATCGGGACGCTCTGATCACTGCGGTTTACGTAAAACCGGATTCTGCGGTTTCCATTCTTTCAAAGCGTTATGCAAATACGGTAGAAAGCCATGCGTATCTTACTCTCTCCATGGGGCGCGAAGGTGACGATTACCGGATCGGATTCGCCATCAAGGGCAGCGGCCTTTTTCATCCGGACATTATGAACTGGGGCATCGCATGGAAGAAGGCGGATGTGCAGGATGACATGTTTGGCTCCGAAGAGTACAAGAGATATCTGACACAGGTGACACTGGAAACCATGTATGAGAAGCTCGGCGGGGAAGGAGGCAGCGCGTCATGAAGATCAGACTATGGGTCAATCATACAGAACGGTCTTATGATACCGAAGCATCTAAGCCATTGCGTGATGTACTCTTTGAAAATGGCTTCTGTGCGGTCCGCGATTCCGATGATTACGAAGCCTTTTGCGGCAGCGATACCGTGCTGATGGACGGCGTACCGGTCTACTCTGATCTGGTTCCTGCAGCGCTGGCAGATGGGACCTGGATTGTAACGCCAGACGGATTGAGAGAGCTTGCGCTTTTGAATGCTGCCGGAAAGGATGTCTCCCGTTCCTTCTTTGAGAAGGAATCGGTCAGTTCCGCTCAGAAAACGGCGCTGGATCAGGCGCTGATGCTCAATGGAAAGAGTGGTCCGGATTGTCTGACTGTGGTACAGCAGGCCATGATCGACGCCGGCCTGGTGCAGAGTGCGTATAATGCTCCGGCCGCGGCGCTGATGCTGACATGGCTGCTCATTCATTTTCCTTCTCCTTCCAGGGAACAGATCAAAGATGCCATGTCAGGAATCTTTATCCGCGACGCCGGCTATGAACACTATTATCTGGCGGTTCAGCTGGCGAAGGAAAAGATTGAGACCGGATCTTATCAGACCGAAGCGGCACCTTCCTTCCGTCCGCATCTGAGAATCGTCGGCAAACCCGCCGAGAAGGTGGACGGCCCGCAGCTTGTGCGGGGCGAGAAGGTTTTTGTTGAGGATTATGTCTCCAAGGATGCCTGTATCCTTGTTATGCTCCGTTCTCCGCATGCACATGCGTATATAAAGTCGATCGATACTTCAGAAGCCGAGAAGGTTCCCGGCGTGGTGAAGATAATTACGGCTGCAAATTGCCCGGATACCTTCTATATGCAGGCAGGGCAGGGCAATCCGGAACCGTCTCCCCATGACAGACGGCTCTTCAACTGGAAGGTGCGCCATGTCGGTGACCGTGTTGCCGGTATTGTCGCTGAGACGAAGGAGGCCGGTGAGAAGGCCAGAGACCTGATCAAGGTTGAGTATGAGGTCCTGAAGCCTGTTTTCACGGTTGAGGAGGCGATGGCAGAAGGCGCTCCGCGTGTTCATAACGGAATTGTGGAGTACCGCGCCGGCGCTCCGGCGGATCTTGAGGAATACAACAAAGAGGCGGGAGATTACAAGGATGGCAAGGTCATTTACCAGTTCCCGCTGGGCGCTGACATCCATCATAATGTCGCTGCTTCGAATTCCGGCGGCATAGGGGATATTGAGAAAGCCTTTGCCGAAGCAGATGCGATCGTAGAGCGAACCTATCAGACCAGCCAGGTACAGCAGACCCCGCTGGAGCCGCATGTCTGTTTTGCAAGGATGGAAGGGAACCGTCTGACTGTCTACGCATCGACACAGGTTCCGTTCCATGTGCGCCGGATCGTCGGATGGGTGACGGGACTTCCCGAGAACCGGATTCACGTGGTCAAGACAAGAGTCGGCGGCGGATATGGATCCAAGCAGGATATCCTGATCGAGGATGTGACAGCATACGCTTCCTTTATCACGGGCCGTGCTGTCTACTGCCGCAATACCAGAGAAGAGGAGTTCATTGCGAACTCCACCCGTCATCCGATGCGTGCCCGGGTAAAGATGAGCGGTAAGAAGGATGGCACCATCACCGGAATCTTTATGGAAGTGCGCGCGAATACGGGACCTTACGGCAACCATTGCCTGACAGTTCCGATGAACAGCTGCTCCAAGACGCTGCCGCTCTTCAAGTGCGACAACATGGCATATGACCTGAAGGTCTACTATACCAATACGCCGCCTGCAGGAGCTTATCAGGGTTATGGAACGCCGAAAGGCACCTTCGGCATCATGATGTGCATGGCGGAGCTTGCTGAGAAGCTTGGCTGCGATTACAAGGAGATGGTACTGAAGAACCATGTGGAGACCGGGTACCGGCTTGACATTCTGAAGGGCCTGGGAGAGGGCCGTGAAGGAAATGTAGTGCCGGTTGGATCCTGCGGTCTGAGAGAGGCGGTTCTGCAGGGTTGTGATATGATCCGCTGGGGCGTGAGGGAAACCAGCGATGATCCGGATGTAAAGATCGGCAAAGGATTCGCTATGATCATGCAGGGATCCGGCCTTCCCGGTCTGGATCACTCGGAAGCCATCGCGAAGATGGAGACAGACGGTACAGTCATCCTGAACAGCGGCTGCGCTGATATCGGCACCGGTCTGGATACGATCTGCGCGAAGGTTGTCAGTGAGATCATGTGCATGCCGATGGAGCATATTACCGTTTTGTCCGGCGATACAGACGGATCCGTATTCGATACGGGCTCCTATGCCTCTTCGGGAACCTTCTTCTCCGGGAACGCAGCGGTTGTGGCCGCAAAAGGCTTAAAGGAGAAAGTGCTTGAGGAAGCCGCGTTCCAGATGGAAGAGGCGAAGAAAGACCTGGAACTGAGAATGCCGGGTGAGGTCTATTCGAAGAAGAGCGGCAGGACACTGACCTACGCCCAGCTGTCCCACACCGCCTGCAGTGGAACGGGACACGGCACGATGGTCTATCATGGAACCTTCGTCACCGCCGCTTCATCGGTCCCCTACGGCGCACATTTCGCGCAGGTAGCGGTCAATACCAGAACCGGCGAGATCGAAGTTCAGAAGTTCTATGCGCTGCAGGATGCAGGAACACCGATCAATCCGGAGCTGGCGCTGTGCCAGATGTATGGCGCCGCGCTGAAGTCTATCGGTCATTCGCTGTATGAAGGCATGATTCTGGACAAAGAAGGACATTGTGTAAACGCCAATATGACCGACTACGGCGTACCGATGATCTACGAACAGCCGGAAGACTTCAAGGCAGTTCTGATCGATGTGGATGACGCAGACGGACCATTCGGCGCCAAGTCGATCTCCGAGATCGCCTGCAACGGCGCAGCCCCCGCGATCGGCATCGCTATTCATGACGCAGTAGGCGTGTGGATGGAGAACTGGCCGATGACACCGGAGAAGATCCTCCGGAAGCTGGGCAAGATTGGGGGCTGAGCAAGATCGGAGGCTGAACAAGGAATGATACTCCCCGCCGCAATGAATCAATCTGGTATTCTCCGGATTGGAAAGCGGCGGGGAGTTTTTGTCTTCCCGAATCGGGATCCCGCCTGCGGCTGCCCTGTACTCAATGAATGGCGGGGAAGGATAAGAAAGATAAGAGCATCCACCGCAAATACTTTGTTCTAGCCTGACAGTATGGTAGAATAACCGCCTGGCAGTATGCTAAAATAACTTAATAGCCCAAAAAGATTCAAAGCATAGCTAAAATGGAGGTGACAAAAGATGGGTAAGCTTGGCAAGAAGAATAAAGACAGCAAGGAAGCGGCAAACAAGAAGATCGCGCAGCAGCTGGCTGCACTGAAGAGAAAGCAGGCTGCAAAGAAGAAGTGAGGATTGTGTCTATGACAGCAAAGCTGGCGCTTCCTGAAGAGATTCTCCTCTCAGTGGAAAAACCGGAGCGATATCTGGGAAATGAAGTGAATTCCGTTCATAAAGACAAAACAGCTGTCGATATGCGGTTTGTCATGTGTTTTCCGGATGTCTATGAGATTGGCATGTCGCATCTCGGCATCCAGATTCTTTATGAAATGTTTAACGCAAGATCCGACACCTGGTGTGAGCGGGTCTATTCTCCATGGGTGGATCTGGACAAGGTGATGCGTCAGGAGAAGATTCCTCTCTTTGCACTGGAGTCTCAGGATCCGGTCAGAGAGTTTGACTTTCTGGGTATTACTTTGCAGTACGAGCTGTGCTACGCGAACATTCTGCAGATTCTGGACCTGAGCGGAATTCCTCTTAGAGCCATCGACAGATTATCGGTTATGCAGACAGAGCCTGGCTGTGTACGTTCTAATCGAGAGGACGGTTCCTGTAATTCAGATCTATACCCTGAGGATAGTTCCTACCGTTCAGCTGGTCAGTCTGTTTTGGACGGGACCATCAAAGGATTGAAGGTCGGTGAGGGTGCTCCCATCGTAATCGGCGGAGGCCCCTGTGCCTACAATCCGGAGCCGATCGCAGAGTTCTTTGATCTGTTTTATATCGGAGAGGGCGAGACCGTTTATGACAGGCTTCTCGATCTCTATAAGGCATGCAAGCACAAGGGTGCATCCAGGCTTGAGTTCCTTCGGCAGGCTGTGCAGATTCCCGGGATCTACTGTCCGCTGTTCTATCAGCCGACCTACCGCGATGACGGTACCCTTGCGTCCTTCGCACCGACAGAAGAGGGAGTGCCGAGACGTATTCAAAAACAGGTTGTGAAAGATCTGGACCAGAGCCCATTTCTCAAAAAACCGCTGGTGCCTTTTATGCAGGTTACGCAGGACCGGGTTGTGCTTGAGGTGCAGCGTGGCTGTATCCGCGGATGCCGGTTCTGTCAGGCCGGCATGATCTACCGCCCGACCAGAACCAAGAGTCTGGACACGCTGAAGCGCAACGCTGACCAGCTTCTGGCTGAGACAGGACAGGAAGAGATCTCTCTGAGCTCGCTTTCCACAAGTGACTATCCCGAGCTGAAGGGACTGGTCAATTATCTGATCGAAAAACACGGAAAGACAAAGAATATCAATATATCCCTGCCTTCCCTGCGCATTGATGCATTTTCTCTGGATGTCATGAGCAAGGTGCAGGATGTGAAGAAAAGCTCTCTGACCTTTGCGCCGGAAGGCGGTTCCCAGAGGATGCGGGATGTGATCAATAAGGGGCTGCGGGAAGAAGACATTCTGCGCGGTGCAGCAGATGCATTTCGCGGAGGCTGGAATAAGGTGAAGCTGTACTTTATGCTGGGCCAGCCGACCGAGACGGAGGAGGACCGCAGGGCGATCGCGCAGCTGGCGGAGAAGATTGCGGAGCTCTATTACGACACGGTTCCAAAGGAGAAGCGGAACGGAAAATGCATGATCACCATTTCCACTGCGTTCTTTGTACCGAAGCCATTTACCCCGTTCCAGTGGGCAACCATGTTTACACCGGAGGATTATCTTTCCTTTGCGCATACGGTCAATGAGGAAGTCAAGGCAAGCCTGAATCATAAGTCCATCCGTTATAACTGGCATGAAGCTTATGTCACGGTTCTCGAAGGTCTGCTGGCACGCGGAGACCGCAGGGTGTCCGGTGCGATTGAGGCTGCTTACAGAAAAGGCGCGCTGTTTGATGCGTGGACGGAGCACTGGGATTGGAAACGCTGGACGGAGGCAATGGAGGAAACAGGAATCGATCTGTACTTCTATACCAGACGTCAGCGTGCAGAGGATGAATTGTTTCCGTGGGATTTCATTGATGCAGGTCCTTCCAGGAAATTCCTGCTGGATGAATGGCATAAGGCGATGCGTGCGGAGGTAACGCCGAACTGTCATATGTCATGCAGCGCATGCGGAGCGGCAAAGTTTGGATGCGGTGTCTGCTTCAACAAGAATGAAGACGGCCGACAGAATCTGAGAGCAGGGACCGGGCAGGAATATATCTATCCTGTATCCGGATGCAATCCGGTACCGGGAATTCG
>Ga0256405_10002324_pt1 | contig 44455 bp, 44 predicted proteins | sample RumenRJG_02DNA_FD_189096 | JGI IMG/M metagenome (GOLD analysis project Ga0256405, IMG submission 189096) | Bovine rumen microbial communities from Lethbridge, Alberta, Canada - RJG_02 | ecosystem: Host-associated > Mammals > Digestive system > Stomach > Rumen | place: Canada: Alberta... | reverse complement strand
GATTTTATGTGTGGAATAGTTGGTTATAATGGGAAAAGCAATGCTTTACCTATTTTAATCGACGGACTTAAAGCATTAGAATATAGAGGTTATGATTCAAGCGGAATCGCATATATAGATGATAAATTAAATATAGTTAAAAGTGTTGGAAAAATAAATGAATTAGAAAAAAAGATTGATTTTAATAATAATACTAATATTGGTATAGGTCATACAAGATGGGCTACTCATGGAAAAGTAAGTGAATTAAATTCACATCCTCATAATGTAGGAGATATTACTATAGTACATAATGGAATAATTGAAAACTATAATGAAATAAAAAAAGAATTAGATTATGAATTTAATACCGAAACAGATACTGAAGTAGCTTGTGCTTTAATAAATAATTATTACAAGGAAACTGGTGATATAAAAAAATCCTTAGTAAAATTTATGGATAAAGTAAGAGGTTCATACGCTTTAGCTATCATGGTAAAAAATGATGATAATATTTATTCTCTTCGTAAGAATAGTCCTTTAATTATTGCTAAAAATAATGATGGTAATTTTATAGCATCTGATACTATAGCAGTTTCTAAATATGCTGATAAAGTGATGTATTTAGATGAAAATATAATTGCAGAAATTTCTAAAGATAATATAAATCTATATGACAAAAAATTAAATAATATCAATTCTAAATTTATTAAAATAAATAAATCTACTCTTTTAGTAGATAAAGCAGGATATAAACACTATATGTTAAAAGAAATACATGAACAGCCAAAGGTATTTAAAGATACTGTTGAACCATATTTAGAAAATAATATAGATTCATTAATTGATAAAATGCCAGATTTTACTAAATATAATAAAATTGATATTGTTGCATGTGGATCAGCATATCATACAGGATTAGTAGGAAAAAATTTAATAGAAGAATATGCAAATATTCCAGTTAATGTTGAAATAGCAAGTGAATATCGATATAAAAAAAATTTTTATGATGAAAAGACATTAGTAATAGTAATATCACAATCAGGTGAAACTGCTGATACGTTAGCTGCTTTAAGAATGGCTAAGGCAGATAATGTTGATACTTTAGGAATTGTTAATGTAGAGGGAAGTAGTATTGCTAGAGAAGCAAAAATATTACTTAAAATAAAAGCAGGTAGAGAAATTGCTGTTGCAACTACAAAAGCATATTCTGCTCAAGTAGCAATGCTTTCTTTAATAGCTCTAAATTTAGCTATTAAAAACAAAAATATAGATAAAGCTGAAACAAATGAAATACTTAAAGATATTAAAGAATTACCTGTCAAGATAGAATATACGATTAATCAAGATATTTATAAAAAAATAGCAAATGATATTTATAATAAGAATAATATTTTCTTTATTGGAAGAGGAATTGACTATGCACTTGCTATGGAAGGATCTTTAAAATTAAAAGAAATATCTTATATAAATAGTCAGGCTTATGCAGCTGGAGAATTAAAACATGGTACAATATCTTTAATAGAAGATGATACTCCAGTAATTGGAATATTAACAGAAAAAAATTTAATAGAAAAAACTATAAGCAACATTGAAGAGGTTAAATCTCGAGGAGCTACAACTATTGGTATTACAAATGAAAATTTAAATTATGATTTTGACTATCAAGTGGTAATACCTAAAGTAAATAAATTATTACAACCAATTTTAACTATCATACCAATGCAATTAATTGCATATGAAATTGCAAATTTAAAAAAATGCGATATTGATAAACCTAAAAATCTAGCTAAGTCTGTTACAGTAGAATAAAAAAACTGTCTTTTGACAGTTTTTATTGTGGTATTAGCGAGAACCTCCTCCGCCACCACCGAAGGAACCTCCTCCTCCGCCACCAGCAGAAGAACCTCCACCTGCAGCTGAGTAACTAGACATTCCACTATCTGAGAATGAATGTATAAAGATAATACTATTATAATCATAATCTGTAATAACATCAGGATATAATTTTTTAAATTGTTTTGCGACTTTCTTAGCTACTCCAAACATTTGAGCATACATTAAGTATTCTTGCCAAAGCATAACTTGGATAGCTTCTTTATCACTCATATTATCAAATTCATTGAAGAAGTTTTTTAATCCTTTCATTTGGATAGCTTCATCCATCATACTAGGATCTACTTTATATACATCATGTTTAATTCCTAAATCACGTTTTTGTGTTTTAACAATTTTTCCTTCAGCAATTAACATATCTGAAGCATAATCCATTGCTTCTTTAAACCATTTTGTTATTTTAGTATAATTTTTTCTACACCATTTTTCAAACTCTTTACTTTCAAGTACTCCATCTTTACTAGCAGTATACATATAATCATATAATTTAATTTCTAATTTATTATCTAGTACAGATGCATCTTGTTCTAAAAATATTACTTTAGATTTTTCTTTTTTAAATAATCCAGTTTCATCAGATTCTACTTTAATATGTCCTTGATGAATCCATTTAAGTAATATTACTCCTAAAAAATCAGTGTATTTTTTCATTAAACCATAATTACTTGCTACAAAGAACGCTCTATAGATATCTTTATTACATGGAATATCTCTAAACATATTTTTATTTTTAACATTTTTTCCTGTTTTTCCAAAATCTAGTTTATATGTTCCTATTCCTGTAGGAGCAAATTTACATATACCAAATATTGTAAGTATTGGAACTAAAAATCCAAATACACCCATAATAATGGCTGCCCAAACAGGTATGTCATCATTAGGATGATCTGCTCCTGTTTCTGCTCTATCTAAATAATAATCAAAATCATGTTCTAATACATTATTTGTTAAGAACATATCATCATCTATTTTAGCTAGTATAACTGCATATTTATCAAACTTTTTATCTGTTTCATAAATAATTTCTCCATTTACTATTTTAATAGGTACACCTTTTTGTCCATATGCTCTTAATTCCATATAATCATCAAATTTTTTTATTGAATGTATTCTAATTTTAACGTGAGATGGTGCTGGTGTAATACTATCTAGTAAATTCCAATAAATTATTTGGTAATCATCTGATGTTTTTGAAACAAAATTGCTTATTTTATATTCCATAGTATATGTATGTGTTCCATAAGTACTTTTACCAAAACATAATTCTACACCTTTATCAGTATAGTTATATCCATAATGGTATGCTTTTGCTTCTTTTGAAGCATCAACATTCCAAGGTATTTCTGTATATTCAGTTGTCTCATCATGTACTTTTAAATTAGTAATTTTAGAATTACCTATATTATAAAATGCATGATAATATTCAGTTTTTTCTGTTGCTTTTGTATCCCATACTTCTGTAACAGTTGCATTACCAAATAAATCTATATTAATATCCATTTCAATAGAATTAATCGATTCAGCATTTACTTTATCAATAAAGATAAATGATACTAATATAATTAATAAATATCTTAACTTTTTCATTTTTCCTCCTAAAAAAAGACTTACTAAGTAAGCCTAAAATTCAACTTTAACGTTTTCTTTTTCTGCTTCATTAGCTTCAAAGAATTTTTCTGGTTTAAATCTGAATAATCCCGCAACTATATTAGATGGGAACATTTCAAGTTTATTTTGATATTTCATAACTGCATCGTTATAAAATTGTCTTGCATATGAAATTTTATCTTCAGTATCTTTTAAATTACCTTGTAAATCCATAAAATTAGTATTTGCTTTTAATTCAGGATAATTTTCTGCTAAAGCAAATAATTTATTTAATGCTCCTGTAATTTGATTACTTGCTTCCATTTCTTCTTCTGGTGTAGAAGCAGTATTGAATTTGTTTCTTGCTTCAATTACTTTTTCTAATGTATCTTGTTCATGTTTAGCATATCCTTTAACAGTTTCTACTAAATTTGGAATTAAATCAAATCTTCTTTTTAGTAATACATCAATTTGTGACCATTGATTTCTTACCTTATTTCTTAAAGATACTAATCCGTTGTACTCACTTATTATAAATATTAATAATAGAGCAACTACAGCTATTATAATTATTACTGGTAAACTCATACTTTTTCCTCCATTCTATTAATATTATACATAATTTTTTATAAAAAGTATATAAAAAGATGAAAAATTAATTTTCATCTTTATGTTTACTTGCTATCTCATTTAAATCTATCATTTTATTATCTAAAGATTTAATAGCTATTGCACAATTATACATTTCTTTTTGAACTTCTAGTGGTATTCCATTATATTTATATTGTATTTTATGGTCTAGACTTGCCCAGAAATCCATTGCCATTGTTCTTATTTGTATTTCTGCTTGTATATATTCTATCTCATCTTCTAATCTCATTGGTATTAATACAATTAAATGAAAACTTGAATATCCTGATTTTTTAGGATTCTTTATGTAATCTCTTTTTTCTTTAATTTTTAATATTTTAGATTTTTCTATTATATCTACTATATCATATACATCAGATAGAAAAGAACATACTATTCTAACTCCTACCATATCATGAATATGTTCTTTTAAGTTATCTAATGTTATATCATATCCTTTTCTTTCTAGTTTTTTTAATGCACTTTCTTTCGTTTTAATTCTGGATTTAATATGATCAACTGGTTGATATTTATTCTTAAATTCATATTCTTTTATTAATATATCTAACTCTGTTTTTAACTTCTCAATGGCGAATTCATACTTCAACATCAAATGACTAAATTCATCAAAATCATCAAACATATAAAATCATCCCTTTCATTTGGTTTTTTAATTATATCATATTTTTTGATTTTTGAAACATTTATTTAATTATATGCATAAAAAAAAAACTTATTAGTTCATTTATTTATTGTTTTCATTTTTTCTATACTACAATCTTTACATCTATACTGAGGATTTTTATCTTCACTTCTATCATAATTACCCCATTCAACTATTCTATATCCTTTTGTTTTTTTATGACAATCATAGCATTCTATATCATCTTTTATTTCCCATAATGGAATATCTGATTTTTTTCTAAATATTATTTTATCAACCCAAAAGAATATTAAACCACCTATTAAATTAGCAATTATAGTAGCAGTTAAAGTATCCATTTTAGATAATACCTTAAGTACTATAGCAAGTATTGGAGTACTTAGTTGCCATCTTAGTAAATATAAACTATATTTTTTCATTAATTTCATACTATCACCTAGACTAATTATAGCACTTTTATATAAAAAATGTATAAAAATAGAATAATAATTATATTCTTATTGACTAATTACTCTAATAATGGAATAATTGTAGTAGGTGATTTTATGGAAAATTATTATCAATTATTTGGAATTAATCGTAATGATAATTATAAATTAAAAGAACTTTATCATGAATTAATGCGAAAATATAATCCTGATAGTCCAGGTGGTAGCGACATAATGGCAGCCAAGGTTATTGATATGTATAATATATTTAGTGATTCTATTAAAAAGAAAGCATATGACTTAAAAATAGATATTTACGAAGAAAAACTAAAACTTATGCAAATATGTAAAAATAATAAATTATCACCTAATTTAAAAAAATATTATATAGCTTTTAAAAATACAATTACCGATTTTTATAAATATTCTAATGTTGATATTTTACAAATAAAACTTGATAAATGCAAATACATAAATAAATTATTTATAGAAGAAATAAATAAATCAAATAAAAAACAACCAGATATAAATAACAATATTTCAAATAATGACTTATATAATAAACCTGTAAATACAGTTGTTCCTAATACTAAAATAAATCCTATTAATTGGTATGAACAATATAAACAGGAAATTAAAAATGATAGTTCTTTAACTGCTGAACAATCAACTGAATTAATAAACTATGTTGATCAATTAAAATCTGAATTTATGAGATTATTTGTTTCATATGCAAGTATAGAACATACTAAAGAAGATATTAATGAAGCAATAAATAATACCATAAAACTTGTTAAAATGAAAAAATATCAATTATTAAATATAGATAAAGGTGATGACAAAAAAACAAAATAGAATCTATTTTGTTTTTTTATTATTTATATTGTTAAATTAATAAAAAGATATCTAAATTGCTTTCTTATACTTGCTTTTTAATTTAATTATTGCACCAAAAAACGGATTTGCATCCGTTTATATATTAATTTTTTCAACAATTGAATAATTTACTTTTTCAGATTTAGACTCTTTGAAAGGTCCAAATTTACCAACAAAGCAAATTATAAAAGCAATAATATCTACAACTAGGAATACCATGAAACCAATAAATATACCTTTAAGTAATCTTTTTATTGATTTTGTTTGTTTTTCTGTTATTTTAACCTTTGATAATATTACATTTTCTAAATCATTATCAATTAATTCATCAACACTTACATTTAATGATTTAGATAATTGTTTTAGTTGTTCAGGATTTGGTTGAGTTTCCCCAAGTTCCCAATTTGATATTGTTTGTCTAGTAACATCTACTTTTTCTCCTAATTGTTCTTGTGAAAGACCATTTTTCTTTCTTAATTTTAAAATATTTTCTCCTAATGACATATAATGTCCTCCTTTCACAAACAATTATACATAATCAGTATTTAACAAATCTACCAAATATCTTTGGAAGTTTGTCAAAGTTATTTAACATTATTATTTATATTTCTATTATAGCATACTTTTTATTATTTTTTTGATATAATATTTATGGAGGATTCAAAGAAATACAATAAAGAAATAGAAAAATATAAATTATCTTTACTTAAAAGAGATAAATGGATTAATTTTATTGAAGAACAAAAAAACAGTCATAAGACTGTATTTTTTTATATGGGGCGCGATAAGAGGATCGAACTCTTGCATAACGGAACCACAATCCGCCGTGTTAACCACTTCACCAATCACGCCATCAAAATTACTACTATATTTTATCAATAAATTTATGATTTGACAAGACTTTTTAATTAATTTATTTAAATTAGACATTTACCTATACACATTATACCCAATTACGTACTTTATTATTGGGAGGAATAATATGTATGATTATAGAAAATTAGATTATTATAATTATGAAAACAATAATTATAATCAACCACTTTTTACTAAAGATGAACAACCAAGTTCACTATATGATCCATATACTGGATTTATAAGTGGTAATATGTTTAGAAGTTTATACAATGGATATAAAATTAATCCACTTGATATAAAGCCAAAAAATGATAAAGAATCTTTAAAATTATATATGGACGCTATGTGTTTTGCTGCACATGATATAAATCTTTATTTAGATCTTTATCCAAATGATAAAGATATGACTCAATTATTTAATCAATACAGGATGGATGCGAATAAATTAAAAGCAGAATATCAAATGAAATATGGCCCTATTTTAACAAGTAGTGATGCTTTAAATAAAGTACCTTGGGCTTGGGATAATGAACCATGGCCATGGGAAAATTAGGAGGTTTATATGTTTTTATATGAAAAAAAATTACAATATCCTGTAGATATTAAAAGAAAAGATTTAAAAATGGCAAAATACCTAATGAGTCAATATGGAGGACCTGATTCTGAATTAGGAGCTGCTCTTCGTTATTTAAATCAAAGATATACTATGCCAGATGATAAAGGAAAGGCTTTACTTACTGATATTGCTACTGAAGAATTAGCTCATTTAGAAATGATAAGTGCTATGATTTATCAATTAATGAAGGGAGCTACTATAGAAGAATTAAAAGAAGCAGGATTAGGTGGACATTTTGCAATGCATGATTCTGGATTATTTTTTGCTGATCCAAATGGAGTACCCTTTTCTACTATGTATATAGAAACAAGTGGAGATCATATCGCTGATATAGAAAGTGATATGGCAGCAGAACAAAGAGCAAGAGCAACCTATGAACATTTAATGGATTTAACAGATGATAAAGATGTTTTAAAACCATTATCTTTCTTAAGACAAAGGGAAGTAGTTCATTATCAAAGATTTAAAGAACTAAGAAATTATTATTTAAAAAATCAAGTTAATTAATTTGATTTTTTTCTTATTTTTTGTTATAAGTTGTATAGACTACTAATCTATTTAAAAAGATAGGTTTTTTATGCGAAAATTAAAGTGGTGATATATATGGGAAGTAATGTTGAAAATATCTATAATGTTATAGGTAGAAATATAAAATATTATCGCAAGCAAAAAGGATGGACACAAAGAGTTTTATCTGAAAAATTATTACTTAGTGATAGTTTTATTGCTAAATTAGAATCAGTAACTCATCAAACTTTATCAATAGATACCTTGGAACAAATAGCTAAAGTATTAGATGTTCCAATTGAAAAATTTTTTGAAAACAAAGAAAAGTAGGCTTATGCCTACTTTTTACTATCGAATTTTTTTCTTTCATTAGTATTTAAAATTCTTTTTCTTAAACGGTAATTTTGTGGTGTAATTTCTACTAATTCATCACTATTAATATAATCTAAGCATACCTCAAGACTCATTTGTCTTGGTCTTTTAAGTACTACTGTATGATCTGATCCAGCCGCACGTGTATTTGTTAGCTTTTTACCTTTAACTGCGTTAACAGCTAAATCATTTTCATGATTATGTTCACCAATAATCATTCCTTCATATACATCAGTACCTGGTTCAATAAACATAACACCACGATCTTCTAAAGCACCAATTGCATAAGCTGTTGCTTTACCATTTTCCATAGAAACAAGAACACCTTGTTTTCTTTCTCCTACTGTATTACTTACCATAGGACGATATTCTTTGAATACATGGTTAATCATACCATAACCTTTTGTCATTGTCATAAATTCTGTTGAGAATCCAATTAATCCTCTTGATGGTACTACATAATTAAGTCTAACTTGGTTTTCATGATTAGTCATATTTTCCATATTTCCTTCTCTATTACCTAAAGCTTCAATTACAGATCCTACGTATTCTTCTGGAACATCAATTTGAACATCTTCAAATGGTTCACATTTTATACCATCTATTTCTTTAATAATTATTTCTGGTTTAGATACTTGAAGTTCAAATCCTTCACGTCTCATATTTTCAATTAAAATTGATAAATGTAATTCTCCTCTACCAGATACAATAAATGATTCATTATCATTTGGAGCTACTTTTAAAGATACATCTCTTTCTATTTCTTTCTTTAATCTTTCTTCTATTTGTCTAGCAGTAACAAATTTACCTTCTCTACCAACAAATGGTGAAGTATTAACACCAAATGTCATTTGTAATGTTGGTTCATCTATTCTAAGATGTGGTAAGGCATCTTCTAATCCTACTTCGCAAACAGTTTCTCCTACACTTATATCTGGTAATCCGGAAATGGCAATTATATCTCCTGCTTCTGCTTCAGTTATTTCTAATCTTTTAAGACCCATAAATCCAAATAATTTAGCAATTCTAAATTGTTTAATAGTTCCATCTAATCTAACACATGAAACCATTTGATTTACTTTTATTTTTCCTCTTTTAACTACACCAATACCAATTCTTCCTACAAAGTCATTATAATCTAATAATGCTGGTTGGAATTGTAATGAACCTTCTTTAACATCTGGTGCTGGAATATATTTAATAATTGTATCTAAAATTGGATCCATTGTTTCTTCTTGTGTAGATAAATCTGGATCATAACTTGAAGTACCTGATAAAGCTGATGCATAAATAACTGGAAATTCTAATTGATCTTCATCTGCTCCTAATTCAATAAATAAATCTAGAACTTCATCTACTACTTCTAATGGTCTAGCTGTTGGTTTATCAATTTTATTAACTACAACAATTGGAGTAACTCCTGCTTCTAATGCTTTTTTAAGAACAAATCTTGTTTGAGGCATTGTTCCTTCGTATGCATCTACAACTAATAATACTCCATCAACCATATTCATAATTCTTTCTACTTCTCCACCAAAGTCAGCATGACCTGGAGTATCTAGAATATTAATACGATAATCTTTGTAATTAATTGCTGTTGTTTTAGCAAGTATTGTTATTCCTCTTTCTTTTTCAATATCATTTGAATCCATTACTCTTACATCTACTTGTTCATTTTCTCTAAATGTACCTGATTGTTTAAGTAATTGGTCTACTAATGTAGTTTTACCATGGTCAACATGGGCTATAATTGCGACATTTCTTATATTTTTCATACAAACACTTCCCTTTAAGCCTTTCATAGTATAGCACAGAAAATACTTGAATGTAAAGAGTTTTTTTATTATAATTATAATAGGTGGGGTATATGAAAAAGAAAATAATATTATTAATTAGTTTAATGTTTATAATACCTAGTGTAGTAAAAGCTAATGAAAGAGTTGAAGTTAAGTTTAAATCCTGTGTAGATGGTGATACTGCTAACTTTATTTTAAATAAAAAAGTTATAAAAGTAAGATTCTTAGCAATTAATGCTCCTGAGATAAAACATGGTGATAAAAAAGGGGAATTTTATGGTGTTGAAGCTGCTGATTACACTTGTAATAAATTAAAAAAAGCTAAAACTTTAGAATTAGAATTTGATGATGGTAGTGAAAAAGAAGATAAATATGGAAGATATTTAGCTTGGATAATCGTTGATAACAAAAATTTACAAAAAGATTTAGTAAAAAAAGGATATGCAGAAGTTAAATATTTATATGGTGATTATGCATATACTAAAGAATTAAAAAAACTAGAATCTAAAGCTAAAAGTGAAAAGCTTGGTATGTGGAAGGATAAATTTGATATTACTACCTTCTTTATGAATTTAAAAATACAATATAAAATTCTTATTACTATAGCTGTTATTATAATTATTATGATTTATATACATTATGATAAGAAAGCTCGTAGAAAAGCATTAAGAAAAGGTAAAAAAGAAGTTAAAAAGTTTATTGAAGATGTTATTGAAAAATAAAAAGACAGATATCTGTCTTTTTTAGTTACATTTAACATCACGATCATTATATATACAAGTAATATTTTTATATGTAAATTTACTATTATCTTGTATTTTTCCTTCTTCATCAAATATAATAGTAGCCTTATCAGGTTTTTTACCTCGTCCATTAAGTTCTACTTTATCCATAAATTCTTTACATTCATTATCCTTCGTATAATCTGCACTAAACCATCCAAGGTTGTCTTCTTTAACACATACAACTTTAACTGGTACTATAACATTGTTTTCTTGAACCTGACTAAGGCCAGCATAGTATTCAATTGAATCAATGAATCCAAATGTAGATGATCTATATGTACTTAAAGTTGTTTCTGTTTTGGGAATGTTATAAGTTTTAGATTCTTCTTTTTTTTGTGTTTCACCTTTATTAACTGTACCAGTCATATCATATAAATTTAAACCATATGTATCTGTACTATAGCCTATATTCATAATATAGCCTATTATAGCAATTACAAATATAATTGCCGCTATAATTAAACTTGCTTTCTTATCCATTAATAAACACCTCCTATAATGTGATGAGTAATAAATCTATTAACATCACCATATAGAGTATTATTATAGAATAATGTTATTCCTATTAGTAAGAATAAAAATGCTGCTAAAAAGATTGTATAATGTGTTATAAAGTTTTTAACTTTTAAATATTCTGTTGCAGCTATAGTTACTATTTTTGCTCCATAGTATGAAAGAGTAACTATTATAGAATGTACTAATGCATATATTCTAAATATTTTAATAATGTATTTATGTAAGAATTTAATATTTAAAATATGAATAGAATCAAGATATAACATTGAAATTGAATAAATAACTATTATTCCTACTAAGTAAAATATTATTGGATGTTTTTCTTCTGAAATATAAGAAATTACTGCTAATATTAATGTCAATACCGACATTTGAAATAAAAAATATGGTATTACTTTTGTTATTTCGAAAATATTTTGTAAATTAAATGTAGCTATTGATAAACACATTAAATCTTTTTTAAAAATTATATCAATAAAATTAGGTATATTAAATATTAAAAATCCAAAAAATAACACTAATACAATTGATGATATAATTATTGATTTTTTATCATTTTCTGCACTGAATTCTCTTTTACTAGGTTCAATTACATCCACATCACCAAATGGATATTTTAAATATTTATTTGTTAATAAATTACTATATTGTACATCAGTTAATTGTACTTTTTGATATTCTTCAAAAGAAATACTTTTATTAGCAAACAATACATAATTAATAAATTGATATTTATTTTGAGTAAATATAAATACATTTGGATTAGTACTAATTAAATTTTGAACTATCTTTTTTAATTTATCTAAATCTTCTTGATGTGGTTTAATAAATTTAAATCCATTTTCTGTATGATATACATTTGAAATATATAAACTATTTAATTCATTTTCCTTTGAATATAAAACATATTCAACCTCTTTATTATTATTATTTATTTTAAAGTAGGTTAATATTGTTTTATCATCTATTTTCATACTATCACCTATTATAATCATAACATATTTTTATAATATTAAAAAGATGAATTTAATCATCTTTTTATTGTTTACAAACTGAATTCATTGCTTGGTCTATATTTTGACCAATATCATATAATTGTTCTATGTCATTTGGATCTAATCCATTGTAATTTGTTTTACACTCTGCGACTAATTTTATACCGCCTTCAATTTTAGTATAAGTACAATTACTAAAATGATATTTATCACAATATTTTTCTTTTAAATATTTCTTACTATTTTCATATGAAGAATTAGTGTTATCTACTCTTTTAGTTATATTTACATTTATCGTTGGATTAATAACTTTTTTGTTACAATAGAATATAAAACTAATTCCTTCACTTCTTATATCATTGTAATTACCAGTTGATAGTTCTTTACATACTTTATTAACACTATTAATAGTAGTTGGAGTTTTTTTGTTTTCAACTGGTTGTTTTTCTTGTTCTTTATTTTCTATTTTATAATCATTATAATATTTTTTAATAATATTATAATATGTACCTGCTGGATCTATTATAGTTGAATATATTGGTGAATTCACTACTTTTTCACATTTGGTATTTGATTTATTAATTTGATTCATCAATTCAGCTTCATTTATTCCTTCAATTACTTTATTATAATAGCTATTTAAATCTACAGCAAATGTCATAATCACATGATTGTTATTCCATTTTATTTTTACATTTCCACAAAGTGCTTTATCTTTATCATTGGCACATAATAATTCTAGTAATTCTCCATTTAATTCAGATTTACTATACTTTTTAACATAATCAGCAGGAATATCTCCTTCTGCTTTATATTGCATTATTCTATTTAATGTTCCATCACTTAAATCAAAATATTTTGTAATTAATAATGTATCTTGATATTCTTCACATTTAAGAAAACTTCCTTTTTTTGTTCTTCCTTCGTTTATATTTGTTCCAATACCAGAATTACCTATACCAAATCCAATATTTATTGAATTATTCTCACTATATTTAACTATTCCAAGTATACTAAGTATTAATACAATTACACTAAGTATTCCAATTATTATAATCTTTTTCATGTATACCTCCTATATTAATTTAGTTATTAATTCCATTACATGTTCTAGTAAATAGTTATTATAGAATAATCCTAATCCAATAAATGAGAATGTAAATAATATAAAGAACATTGCATAATATGTTACAAAATTACATAGACTAAATTTTTTAGTAATTAATGTTACTACTTCTTTACATAATGTATAAGCTACTGTAATTATTGTAGAAGAACATATAGAATATAATGATATAACTTTAATTGAATTTAAGTAATCTGTTCCAAAATATTTTAAATCACTTAATTGATTCCATAATACAAATATCACAATTAATGATATTGTAAATCCAAACCAAGCAATTATTGGTTTACTACTTTCTGATTTATAAGCAATTATTGATAATAATAAAGTAAAAATAACTAATTGAATTATTAAATAATTATTAATATATAAATCATAAAGTGATAATTCACGTACTATATTATAAAGATTAAAAACTCCATCTTTAATTAAATTCCAATCAAATTGATATGCGACTAATCCACCAATAATTAATAACATTAGTATTGATGATATTACTAATGACATAGTATCCGCTAATGCACTATATTTTGTTTTACTATCTGCCATTCTTTTTCTAGGTAAATTATCATATGGATACATCAAAAATTTACATTTAACCATATTACTATATTGTTCATCTGTTAATTGTACTTTTTGAGTATCTACCACTTCGACTTGTTTATTATTAAAATAATATAAATCTATATATTGATATTTATTTTGAGAAAATACAAATCCATTTGGATTAACACTTATTAAATTTTGAATTATTTTTTTTAATATATCTAATGAGTCAGTTGATGGTTTCATTAACTTAGTAATATTATTTTCACGTACTACTTTAGCCATATTTATATTGTTTCTATCAATACCATTATGATACAAAATGTATTCTTCAAATTCCCCATTTATATTTTTTAATTTAAAATATGTAATAATATTTTCAACATTCATTTGCATAGTATCACCTATTATAAGAATAACATAAATCAAAAATAAAGGCAACAAAAAAACCTCTTAAGAGGTTTAATTTTTAAATGGTGTCCCGTGGCGAACTCGAATCGCCGACCCTCTGATTAAAAGTCAGATGCTCTACCTGCTGAGCTAACAGGACATATAACGAATAAATAAATGGCTGCCTCGGCTAGATTCGAACTAGCGAAATGCCACAGTCAAAGTGTGGTGCCTTACCGCTTGGCTACGAGGCATTCAAAGTGGTGGAGGGAGATGGATTTGAACCATCGAACCCGAAGGAACAGATTTACAGTCTGCCGCGTTTGGCCACTTCGCTATCCCTCCATAAAAAAATGGTGCCGAAAGCAGGAATCGAACCCGCAACCTACTGATTACAAGTCAGTTGCGCTACCAGTTGCGCCATTTCGGCATGGTGGGCGATACAGGACTCGAACCTGTGACCCCCTGCTTGTAAGGCAGGTGCTCTAACCAACTGAGCTAATCGCCCTTTCGACAATATTAAGTATACAATCAAACTTTTTATTTGTCAATACTATTTATGTCATTTTTGTGTTTTTTTAAGTTTTTTTCAATCCAAAATGGTAATTTATACTCTAGTGTTCTAAATCCAATACTCGTTTCTTTAATATATCTTCTTTTTCTTGTTCTTTTCTTTTTTTCTTGTAATGATTTAATACTTAGTTTAATATTTCCATCTTCAGTAGTCTCTAATACCTCTGCCTCAATCTCATCACCTATTTTAGCAAATGAACCCGGATCTTTTACAAATTTACTTGATATTTCAGAAATATGTATTAATCCATCTGTTTCATCATCTATTTTAACAAATATTCCATATGGTTCTATACCTGTTACTATTCCTTTCACTATTTTGCTCATAGAAACACCTCTTTTTAGATTATAACACATAATTTATTAAATAAAAAGTATTTACTATTTTTATTTTTTATACTATAATAAGTATCGGTGATTTGATGAAAGAGGCAGAAAGCAAAATAATCGACGTCATCGATACTTTAAGACCATTTTTAATTAATGATGGTGGTAATATTGAATTTGTTAAATATGAAGATGATATCGTTTATATCAGAATGATGGGGGCTTGTTCTAACTGTGAAATGCTAGATCTTGATTTAAAGGATGGTATTGAAAATGCCATAAGAGAAGAAGTTCCTACTATTAAAGGTGTTGTTAATGTCATTTAATTAACCAATCAATATCGGGCAATAAGCATATGTCTTTTAATAAGATATATGTTTTTTTTATTAATTTTTCATACTCATTTATATTTATTTTTTTTATTTCTTCTTCATTTATGTTGTTTTCTATTATTTCCTCATATATATCAAAATAATATGATGGATAAAGAATTCTTATAAATAATAATCTTAATTCATCTTGAGTTAATTTACTGTTTTTTATATAGTTTTCTATATTAGATGAATTATCTTTAAAATACTCTGCAATATCTCTCATATTACTATCTATAATAAAATTAAAAGGATTATATAAATCAAATAATGTTGTATTTTTCTTTATTCGATTATGACTTATACATAATATAGGCTTTGGTTCTAAATTAATTATTAAAGATATTGCTGTTTCTGTTAATCCCGCAAAATAATTAAATCTTTCTTTTATAAGTGGATATTTATTCTCTAATTCATTTATTTGATATTCAAAATAATCTATTTTATTAATCCATAAGTTATACCAATTATCTCTTCGATTAAAATTATAATTAATTCCTTTAGTTATATTATTAAAAAATAATATATCATCTAATGTTATAGTTTTATCTAAATTAATAGGAGATTTTATTAAAACATAATTTACTTGACTAATAAATGTAATAATATTATTTTGATTATTTAATACAATTTGAACTCTATATATACTTCTTTTATTTAATTCGACATTTAAATTATATATATTATTTATATTAGTATTTTCTTTTACTTCAAATAAATAATAATATTCATTATTTATACTAAATTTATACATTTTATTTATTTGGTGAATATCTACTGGATTTAAATTGTAATAATATTTTAGGGCATTTTTCATATATTCACCTCATTAAATTATATTTTTATAACAAAAAAATTATGATTGGTCTATCATAATTTTTATTTGTTCTATTTTCTTTTTATACTTACTTAATTGTAATTGTAAGATAGTTATTTTTTCTTGTAGAATTTTATTTTCATTTTTTTGCTTTTCTAAATCTTCTTTTAATTGTTCCATTTCTTTTTCATATTTATTATTTGGATTAGCAGGTCTTTCTATAATATTTCCATCAACCTTATCCAAAAAGCTATCTAATTGATTTATTGACTTTTCTTGTTGATTTAATTCTTTAATTAAATTATTTATTTCAGAATGAATATCTAATTCTTTTTCTTCTTTTTTTATTGAATCAACAATATTAACTTTTAATTTAAATGCTTTTGAATATTTTAAATTACAGCTTTTAATATCTTCAAGACTTAAATCTTTAAAACTAGTTATTGAATTATTTTTTATTTCTTTAACAATTGTAGGAATATTACTTTTTAATTCATCCCATTCTGAATCAGTAATAGTATCTTCTTCATTATCAACTATTTTATTGATATATAATTTTTCATATCCCTCATCATCTTTTTCATTTAATGTATATATAGAATAATTATTATTATTAAAATTAATGTATCTAATCTTTTCACCATTAAGTGATTGTTCTCCAGATATTACGCTTATCTCATTCATCATAACCGCTCCCTTTATTCTTGTTATAATTATATCATTAAATAAAAAAAAAGAAAATACTTTTTTATTCTTCAACGTATTTCTTTTTTTCTCTCATCATATATTCAGATATATTAGTTTCTATTTCATCTAAAGCGCTTTTATCTATATTAGATATAATAACTTCTTCTTTAATTGTATCTATATATATTTTACCCCAAATTATACCTTGTTTTACTTTTAAATCATTAAATAAATCTGGTGTAATTGTAGTATAAAAGAAACCAAATATTAATCTTTTTTGAGCTAGTATTATTCTTTTATTTGTTAGTACTACTATATATGTTGTCATTATATTTAACGGATTTGAATTTTTTTGACCTGCAAAAACATATAAAGGTTCTTCTCCTGGATTTAAGAATTTTTGAATCACTTTCGCATGTTTTTTTAATCTCCAAGCAACTGTCATTGGATGTCTCTTTTTAAATTTTTTTATTTCTTCATATATATTCATAATTATTCCTCCGTTTTTAATATTATATCATATTTTAATTGTAATCAAACATAAAAAATTATATAATTATTATAGAGGAGGATGACATGAAAAAATTTTTACTTAGCGTAATTGCTGTATTTTCTTTAGTTTTAGTAGTTGGATGTGGTAAGAAAAGTCCAATTATTGGTACTTGGAAAGGTGAAACTAATGACGGTTTAAAAACAACATTTGTTTTTGAAAAAGGTGATAAAGTTTCATATGAAAACCAATATGGTATTAAATCTGAAGGAACATACAAAGTAGATGGTAAAAAAGTAACAATTAAATTAAAATCTTGGGATCAAGAAAAAGTTTATGAATTTGAAGTTAAAGATGATAAACTTGATTTAACTGCTACTGACAAATATTCACCAAGTTATAAAGGTATGGAAAAAAAATAAAAAGCACTTAAGTGCTTTTTTTATTCTTCTCTTAAATATGCCTCACATTTTTTATTAAGTAATTTTACTAATCTATTCATTTCTTCATTTATTTGTTCTGAAGTTAGTGTAGTTTCATCATTACCTAATTTAAATCTAAAGGTAATTGATTTTTTACCTTCTGGTATTTGTTCTCCTTTATATTCTTCAATAAATTCTAATTCCTTTACTTTACCGTTTATTGTAGAAGAAATTGTTTCCCAAGTAACATTATTATCAACTATTACAGATAAATCCTTTTCTACAAGTGGTAATACAGGTATATTTTCATATTTATTTGTTCTTGAAGCTAAAGGTATTAATTTATCTAGATTTAATTCAAAAATTGCTACATTAGTACGTTTAATTTTAGCATCAGCCATAGTAGCTACAGAAACAAGTCCCATTGTACCTATTTCTTCATCATTTAATTTAATAGATAAATATGCATTAATATCTGCCCATGATGGTTTTTCCATTTGCTCTAATGTAATATTTTCCATATGACAATATGTATTCATACCTTCAATTACACCTTTTATTTCATAGAATATTTTTTTAGCATCTTTATCTACAATACATCCTGATAAGTATTTTTTATGGATTGGTAATGTTTCATCTTCTGATGATTCATGATATTCTCCTTTTTCAAATACTTGAGCTACTTCATAAATTTTAAATGAATTATAATATCTTAAATTTTTAGATACAGTTTCTAATAATCCAGGTATTAATGAAGTACGAAGATTTGCTAGTTCTGGCGCTGGTGGAGTTGCTAATCTAACAGAGTTAGTTGTATCCATTCTTGCAGCATTTATGTATTTAATATCTATCCATGGATATGTATATATTTCAGTAAATCCACATCTGAATGCTAAATATTCTTTTAATCTTCTTTCTAATAATACTTTTGGTTGAATAACAGCATGTTCAAATTTAACTGGTAATGGTTTTGGTTCAAAGCTTTGATAACTTAATATTCTTGCTATATCTCCCATAACATCATCTTTTAATGATACATCACCTGTTGATCTCCATACTGGTACTGTTACATGATATATATTATTTTTATATTCTACATCATATCCTAATGCTTTTAGGATTTTTTCTATTGTATTTTGTTCTAATACTTTACCTAATCTTATATCTAAAAATTCTTGTGGAATATCAATTACTTCACGCTCTGTTTTAACAGGATAAACTTCACCATAAGCTACTATTTTACTATTTTCAAACATTTCACTTATCATAGAAAGAGCCATATTTCTTCCAAGTTCAACACGTTCTGTATCAATATTTTTTTCATATCTTATTGATGAATCTGTTTTTTCATCAAATAATTTTTCACTTTGTCTAATAGTTGGTGCACTAAAGTTAGCAACTTCTAAAAGTATACCAGTGGTGTCCTCTAATATTGAATCTTTTTTACCACCTTTAATACCTGCTAGTGCTAGAGGACCTTCTGTATCACATATTACTAAATCGTTTTCTGTTAATTGTACTTCTTGATCATCTAGTAATAATAATTTTTCTGATGATTTTGCATTTCTTACTATTATTTGGTTACCTTCTACATGAGTTCTATCAAATGCATGTAATGGTTGCCCTACTGCTAGCATTACGTAATTTGTTATATCTACTATAAGATTAATAGGTCTCATACCGGCATTTAGTAAATCTGCTTTCATCCACATAGGTGATTCTTTTATATTAATATTTTCAATTTCTACACCTACATATCTACGACATTTTTCTGTATCTTTTATTTCTACATTGTATTTAGGTAAGTTTTTATCTATTTCATATTTTGGTAATTCTTTTAGTGGTAAATCATATATTACAGATAATTCTCTTGCTATTCCATAATGACCCCATAAATCTGGTCTATTTGTTAGTGATTTATTATCTATTTCAAATACTGTATCATCCATACATACTAATTCTGAAATATTTTGTCCAGGTGTACCTTTACCTTCTAAATCAACTATTTCTGTTTCACTCTTAGCTGGATAGAATGCATCCAAATATACTTCTTCAGCACCACAAATCATTCCATATGAAGATTCTCCACGCATTTTAGTTTTTTCAATTTTAACAGGTTCTCCCTCACCATGCCATACGACGTATGCTCCTGGTTTAGATACAACTACATGTTCTCCAACATATAAGTTAGATCCACCACATACTATTTGTACTGGTTCTTCTTCTCCAATATCAACTATACATATTCTTAATTTATCAGCATTTGGATGTTGTTTTACTTCTAATATTTTACCAACAACTATATTATTATATTTTTCTTTAACATCTATTACATCTTCTACTTCTACAGTACGTAATGTTAAATCATAAGCTATTTGTTTTGGTGTTAAATCATTTGGTAATTCTACATATTTTTTAAGCCATTTTAATGATACTCTCATAATAACCTCCTATTTAAATTGTTCTAAGAATCTTAAATCAGCACTACGGAATAATCTAACATCATCAATTCCATAACGCATCATTGCTAATCTTTCTAATCCAATATTAATGTAGAATCCTGTCCATTCTTCTGGATCTAACCCTGCTGATTTTAATACATTTGGATGAATAACACCACCTGGCATAATTTCAAGCCATCCATTATGTTTACATACCTTACATCCTTTTCCATTACATACTAAACATTCCATATCAATTTCGTATCCTGGTTCAACGAATGGGAAAAATCCTTCTCTCATACGAATATTAATTTTTCTTCCAAATACTTTTTCTAATATAGTTTGAATCATAACAATTCCTGATGAGAATGAAATATTTTTATCTACTATTAATGCTTCATATTGATAGAATGCTCTTTCATGACCTGAATCTACATCTTCATTACGATATACTTGTCCTGGATATACAAATCTAGCAGGTGCTCCATGTTTTAATAAATATCTTACTGATGCTCCTGTTAAATGTGGTCTTAGACATAATCTTTCATTTGCTTTTTTATCTTCTGTTCCTTCTATCCAATAAGTATCCATCATTTGTCTTGCTGGATGATCAGGAGCAAAATTTAAATTATCAAATGCATATTTTTCACTACTAATATCATCTTCACTAAATACTTCAAAACCTAGGGATGCAAATGCATCATTTAAATCATAATACATTTGTGTTAAAGGATGAAGTACTCCTTTACTTGTTTTTGTACCTGGTAGTGTTAAATCAATTGGTTCATCTAATACTGATTTATTAGAAATTAGTTCTTCTTCTTTTTCATCTAGTTTAGTTGCGAATACATTTTTTATTTCAGTTGTTTGCATACCAATTTCTTTTCTTTCTTCTGGAGTTAAACTACCCATTGTTTTCATAATTTCAGCTAATCCACTTTTTTTACCTGTTAATTCTTTGCGTACTTCTGTTAATTCTTCTATAGTTTTAGCTTCTTCAATTTGTTTAATACCAGATTGTTTAATTTGTTCTAATTTTTCTTTCATATTAACTTCCTTTCTAAAATAAAAAGACTAGTCATCCTAAAGGACGAACTAGCCGTGGTACCACCTTAATTTATAGTATTTCTACTACCTTATTAGATTAACGCTCTATAACGATTTGACTCCATTATTGAAATTCATTAATTTGCCTTTCTATTGTAGCTCTCAGTCAATGACTACAAATTCCTGTATAGAGTTTCAAATTAACTACTTAGATAATTTCTTCATCAATTACTTCTTGATTATATTACTTTTTAATATGTTTGTCAACCTTTATATTCAGTATTATATCCATGATTTTCACTAGGTCTTTTATCATTAGGATACATTACATCTGTATAAATATCAGTTTGTAATTTCTTAACCATTTTATATACTTCTTGATATTCTGAGATACTATTTATAGATAGAGATGCTGTTATATCATCGGTAGTTCTTTGACTACTTGTTAATACTATATCTCCTACACCAAATTTTTGATCAAAGAATCCTCTATGTAAATCTACATGTGATAATTCTGCGAATGGTTTATTTTGTATATGTTTAGATATTACACCACCTGATATATATACTGCTCTATCAGTAACTATATAATATGTATTTTTATATCTTTTTACCGTAAATATTATTCCACCTAAGTATAACCATACAGGCATTAAATGTAATAAGAAGAATGGTATTAAAAAGAACGCTAATTTAGATATATCTCCACTAAATGATGCAATTCCTATAAACATCCCATCAAATATTAACCATATAATTGCGAATGGTAATAATGGATTAAATATTGCTTCAAATATGAAACACTTTTTATTAGGTTTTCCTTCATACATTATATGTTCTTTTTCACCAATTAATAATTTTAAATCTTCTACCATAATTATCTCCTCTATATTATATTTCTTGTTTTCATTTTTGTTTTATTATTTCTATATACTACTAAATCATCTAATTCAAAGAAATTACTTACTTCTTCTACTTTATCTAAAGATACACTATCAATTAATTTAAATGTTATACAATTTAATATCTTTTCTATGTAAGGTTTATTTTTATCTATATTCCCATATCTTCTTTCTACTTCTTTTACTTCATCTAATAATTCTTTTCTTTTAACTGAAGCCATCCAATTAAATCTATTATTTCTAGCAATGATTTCTTCATATTCTTTTATTTTCTTTTTTAAATCTTCTAATATTACTTCTACATTTAAAAAATTATATAATTCATCAAGTGCGGATGGATCTTCTTCTTTTAATCTACGATATATATCAAGTAAATATGGATGTACATATTCATCAAATGTATATCTATATGTATTTACTGTTTTATCAAAATATTGTTGTGTATCTATTCTTTCACATTCAATATTTCTTACATCATAACAAGGATATACACTTCTTTCAAAAATGTCATCTTCATATTCTTCTTCACGATGAATTATTTCACTACAATTATCAATTATTTCTTCTTGTAATGGTTCAAATTTTTCTTTATCTATTTCCACTACATATTTTTCTATTACATTTTCACTCTTTTTAAAATATATCATATTAAACCCCACTATAACATTCTAACTTTACCATATTTAGTTTTATCTTTTTTATTAAAGAACTCATATACTTTATTTACTTCATCTTTTTTAATAACTTTTAATTCTTTTATATCTATTAGTTCTTGCATTCTATCAATATATGGTCTTTCATCTACTAATCTATTGTATTCATTTCCTAATACTTTAAGATCATTTAAGATTGATTGTTTTTCTGAATTAGTACTTGTTTCTTTTATATCTTTTGATAATTTAATTATTTCTTTAATTAATTTATCTTCTTCTTTTTGTTGTTCTGCAATATCATCAATTACTGAAGAATCTTCATCTCTAAATTTTTTTATAAATTTCATTAAAGGTGAAGTATCAATTATATCATAAGAATATTTATATACATCTACTGTTTCTTCAAAATATTCTTTAACACCTACTTTAACATAATGAACATTTATAGTAGTTTTTGGATCATGAGTTTTCCAAAAGAAATCTCCCTCAAATTCATTTTCAAAATGTTCTATTTTACTGCATTCTTTAAATATATCTTCCTCTAGTTCATTTAGTTTATCTTGATCAATTTTAATTTCATATCTTTGTATTGTATTTTTTGTTTTTACATAATAAACCATATTAACCCTCCTAATCATATTATAACATATTATTTGTAATAGTTAAGCTTTTTGCGAAATTATTTGTGGTATTAAAGATGCAAGAGCGGCATGATTAATATCTTCTAATTTATTTATGTATGATATTACTTTATTTGTAATACCATCATCAACACATTTTTGTAATTCCTCTATAAAATCATTCATTGTAAAATTATTTTTTAATTCCGGATTATTAATATCATCTGATAGTTGTAATAAGTCTTGTGGTGAATTAAAGCAAGCAAAACTAATATTTTTATTATTCATGTGATCTTTTTGATCATATAGCATAATACCATCATATAATGGTAAATAATTACCATGTTCTATAGAATTTCTAATTGGTGTTATAATACATTCATTTTTATACCCAAATGTTGCAATAACATTATTATAAAATTCAGAAAATGAATTCATCAAATCATATCGAAGTTTATCGCTAGGATGATTTGTATAATTATTTATCTTTATTTCCATATCAGAAATAAATTTTTCACATAAATTTCTTAATTTTTTTATAGAATTTTCATAATCATTTTTTCTTCCATAATTATATTGTTCATTAGTATTTAATGGATCAAATTCAAAATTTATTTTTCCTAATTTTAAATATGGATAATTACTTTTTTGATTTTGGGCAAATGTTAATGACATATAATTATATAATGATACTACTCCCTCTTTATTTGGAACACTTTTTTTAATTCCTAATATATCAGACATTTCTTTTATTATTTCAGTTGTTTCAATCCTAAAATCTTCTTGTTGTTGATTATCTTTTTCTTTTTCTAATAATTTTCTTATTCTAGAATAAAGTTTAATTATATCTTCTTTTTGTCTTTCATTATTAGGTTGTAATTTACTAAGTTCTAATACTAATTTTTTTATTTTTTTAAGAGAATTTTTATATATAATTTTTTCTATTTCATCATCAGTAAATTCCAAGTTATTGTTTGATTTTTCTTCTATTTTTTTATTTTTATTAAATGAATAATAATCAATACTATCATTTATCTCTAAATTATTATAATAAATATTATTTTTTATTATAGGTGGATTATCATAGTATTTATTTTTATTATTTATAGTAGGATTATCATAATATTTATATTTATCAATGTCATAATAATAATCATAATATTTATTTTTGTCAAAATCAAATATTGTATTAATATTATCAATATAATTTATATAGTCTCTCTTATCATATTTATAATTTGGATTTTTTTCAATTTCTTCAGCATAAAAAGATAAACTATTTAATAAATTAATTGGAATATTACATATTAATTTATATGGATTATTCTCATTTTCATGATTATTATTAATATTTAATGTTTCATTATCTAAATCAAATTCATAAGCTCCATGAGCAAGTGAATCACGAATTTTATTTAAAAACCATAACGCTTCACTTAATTCAGGTATATTATTATTTTTTTTATAAACAATATTTACATTATTTATTAAATATTCACAATCTAATTCTTTTATTTGTTCTCTTAATTTTAAAATAATTGGAATATATTTTTGATTTTTTACATTATCAAAATATATAGTATTTGTTCCTGAATCTTTCTTTAATATTTTTTCTTTCATTAAAATAAATTTAGATACAGTAAACATATAAAAACATTCTTTATTTAACTTTTTATTTATTCCGGATAATAAACTATGTGTTAATTCTTTTGCAATATCTATAATACTCATACAACACCTCTTTTATTTTACATATTTATTAATTACTTCGTCATTTATTTTAACATTTACACCAAGTATTGATGCATATATTAAATAGTATTCCCATAATACTAATTCTTCTTCTTTTTTGTTTTTTATTAGTGAGAAATCTTTTAAGAAATTCTTTAATGCATATGCTTTATTTAATAATTCTTTTCCTTTTAATGTTCTACGATATTTTTTATTAATGTTTATTAATAAATCAATAATTATATATAGAACTACAAATGAAGATACAATACATACTAATATACTTACTGGTACCAATATATTTAAAAGCACAGCTTTTCTTACAACCGAATATTCAAAAGCATTAGATCTAATCATACTATAATTATAACTCATTCTTCTACCATCTCTATAGTTAAACATTTCACCATAATAAACTGATTCATCTTTTACTTCATAATATAGTTTTTCAATATCTTCTTCTTTTTCTAGTTTAATATATCTTTTATTATTACTTTTTTCAGTAATAATATGATAGTTTTCAAATACATAATCATCTAACACAATAGATGCTTTATACATAGAGATATTAATTAGTATAACTATTATTATTTTAACTATAGTTACAATTATATTACTATTCTTTTTAACGTATTTGCTACATTCTTTTTCTATTGTTTTTTTGTAATCTGATTTATCTAAATCACCTGTTTTTATTAAATCTAATACACTTTTTTCACTATCTAGTAATTCACTAGTATCTTTATCAGTAACTACAAATTTTTTTCTATTTTCCTTTATATATCCAGATAATTTTAATTTAAGTATTGTAGAAGCAACACTTTTTTTATAGTCTACATCATATGTTGATGTAAACATAATAATGTTTGGAGATATTTTATCTAAATCATCTCTGTAATAATCAATAGTTCCTTTTAATTTAGCATTTTTTCTTACTTTTATTTTTTTAAGTATTCCTCTTGAATAATATATTGTTATTATCCACATAAAAGGTGTGAATAAATATATAAGTCCTGAATACAATATATAATCCAGTGGTTCTTCTATTTTAATTATGAAAGGTTCAGTAGGAAATATATATATTATTACTATAAATAAAATCGATATTGCAAATAATAATAAATCTAATAATAATTTATCTTTTCTACTTGTTTTAAAATCTAGTGCTTTTCTTATTATTAAAACTATTGGTACTATTAATCCAAGTCCAATAAAAATCATCATATAAATCACCTAATCCATTATAACACAAATAGAAAGCATTTTACTTTCTATTTAGTTTCCATATAATTAAACTTATTAAATAAGTTATTAATAACATAAGCGGTACTACTATTAAAGAAGTCCATACTCCATTTTGAACAAACCAGTACCAATCATATACTGTTGATACTTTACCACCTTCCATATGAATTAACACATTAATTAAATAAAATAATGAATATATTACAGTTGGTACTAATCCATATTTTATATCTTTAAATTTTAATTTATCGGTTTTTTCAAATAATATAAAATTTAATATACTAATAACTGGTATTATTAAATGAAAGAATAAATTACTATTTGTAATCATTGATTTAATACCATATTCAGTAATAGGGCCTAAATAAGCAAATACCACAAAGAATGTTAATCCTACTGAAGTAGCGGCCATTAGTATTAAAAAATAATATACCTTTTTTATTTCTTTTTCTTTACCATTTAATACTTTTATTTCTTTAAATATAAATATTAATGATACTAATCCCATCAGTAAATTAGAATCTACTGTAAAGAATTTAAACATTCCTATTTTGGTTGTTTCTAATACTAATTTATAATCATGCATAAATTTAAAACCTGTAAACATTATAATTGATGATATTATTGTTAGTATCACAATTAATGTATTTAGAAATAACGCTATTTTTATTTTTTTCATATAATCACTTCTTTAAATTTGGTATTACATCTTCTAAGTACTCATTGGATTTTAATTCAATATGCTTAGAAGCTTTTTTATCATTCTTACATTCATCTATCCATTTATTCCAATTTATATCATAATAATGAATAAATGTATCATTATTCCCCCTATTTTTACATCTTTTTAGATATTCCTCTTTCAATTCTTTTTTTGGATATATCCACCAATATTCATAATCATTTTTTTCTAAATACTCATTACATATTTCATCTGATATTAATATATAGTCATATTTATCTTTTACTTCATCTAAAGCTTTAAAATAATTGTTAGGCCATTCTTTATTTAGTATTCTATTAGTGCCTTTTATTGTTTCATCATCAATGTTATTCAAATATTTATATAAAGTTGATTCCATATCAATGATGTTTTTATATTTTTTAGTTACTGTTGTTTTACCTGTCGCAGTAAATGCATAAATAAATATTCCCATTATTTTTCCTTCTTATATTTTTTAAAATACATATATGCTATACAAATAAAACAAATACTTAAAGAAAAATATGCTATACTTAATCTATTTTCATTTAGTAAAAGTAATACTCCTGATAGTGCGAATAACACTGATGATATTGAATATAATATAAAACATGTTTTATTTTTCTTCTTATTATCCTTCATATTAACCACCTCTTTTTTAATATACATAATAATAATCTGTTTTCTTAATTTGTTTTTTATCTACTGTTATTACAGGAAATATATTAGCTTTAAATCCATCTGATTTATTATTTGAATCAAATACTCGAGCTCCTCTTAAATAACCCTCATTTATTCTTCTAAGATCAAAATGAGCAGAATCAACACCATTACCTATACTTCTTGTAGCTACCCAATAATTAGTTGATTCTTTATTTGGTATTAATATTTTTGCATATTTATCTCCTAGTAATTTTTTTGTAGTATTATAATCAATTGTACTATAGTATGTTTTATATGGTCTTATGTTATTAGCTTTTTTTAGATTATTATCAATTAATTCATATGAATCACTTAATTTTAATCCATCATCTTTTTTTTCATCATCAATTACACTATCTTTTTCAAACTCATATATAGTTGGATACCAGCTATTTTTAATATAGCCTGTTTTTGATGGTTGAATTTTAAAATAATCTGTTTTAGATTTTATATTATCTAACGCTTTTTTATCTATAATTTTTTCTATATCTTCTACATTAATACTTCTAGCCGTAATATTTTTATCACTATATAACTTACTACATATTTCATTTAATATATATACTCCGTTATTATATCCTTGTGGACCATATATATATAATTCATATGATGGTATTTTATATGGTACTAATTCTATTTTATTTTTATTTATATTTAATACTTTCCATTTAGTTATCTTAAGTTTTTTATCATTATTAGAAAGTGTTATTACATTATTATTATTGTTTATATATTTTTCATTGTATTTATAACTTGAAATTGGGGGATTATATATTACATTATCTCCTATTTTCAATTTATTTGATTTTTTATTTATAAGTATATAAACTAATAACATCAAAATAACTAATGGAATTAATATTTTATTTTTTTTCATTTTGCTTTCCTCTTGATAACATATTTAAATTAAAACCACAATCACAATACTTACATGATTCTATATATGGTGTATATTTATAAATAAATTTATATAATTGCTTTTTTAATTTTTTATTAATTATATTTTCATCAAACAAATCAATATAATCCTTTTTTATTAATGAAACAAATTTTAGATTAGTCGCATGTGAACATCTAAAACAATGAAATAATTTACCATTTAATAAACTATTACGTCTATGTGTACATTTATTATATTGTAATATATATTCTTTTTCATTTCTATTTCTTTTTTCAAAATTACCATAATCTACCCATTCATAACTAGAACTTTGTGGTACATATCTTATATTATTTTCTTTTAATTGATTAATTAAATTATTAAAATTTTTTGATACTTCTCCATAATCACTAATTGAAAACCAAAATTTATTATCTTTTAATATATTAATTAACTTTTCATCTTTTAAAGTCATAGTTCCATTGGTTACAATAGCTACTTCATTTATCTTATCTTGTTTTTGTAAATATTCCAATAATTCATATAATTTTGGATAACATAATGGTTCCCCACCTAATAGTCTTAATGATTTAATTGAAATACCCAAATCCATTAATCTTTTTATCGATTTAATATTATCTTCTAAATCAATATGCTTAGGATTCTTATAATGTTCCATTAATGCTGAACAGCCTTGACATTTTAGATTACAAAAAGTTGTTACTACAAGTTCTACATATGGAATTATGACTTCTTTACCACATAAAACTTTTATAATTTTAAATGGAATTAGAAGAATTAATATTATTTTTTTTACAAATGATTTTTCATGTTTTAATTCACTTAAAATTATAGTTCTAATACTCATTAATTTTAATTTTTGTGATTTAAAAAAAATTGATATTCTATATAACATATTACAAACCGCCTAACAACTATTATTCATAATACAATATTATCATAGTATTATATAATAAGCAACACAAGTATTGTTTTAATTATTTAAATTATATGATAAAATAAGTTTGGAAGTGATTTTATGAAATATGATTGCCTTATAGTAGATGATGAAATTGAACTAGCAAATAATACATGTGATTATTTAAATATGTTTGATGTAAAATCATACGTATGTTATAGTAAAACTGAATATGAGGAATTTTTTAAAAACAATAGTGCTTCATTAATACTATTAGATATTAATCTAGGTGATGGTTCTGGTTTTGATATTTGTAAAGAAATTAGAAAAGATAAAGATATACCAATATTATTTATATCTGCTAGAAATACTGATGATGATAAGATTATAGCGCTAACTATTGGTGGAGATGATTATATAGAAAAACCATATTCATTAGGTGTTTTACTTGCTAAAGTAAAAGCTACTTTAAAAAGATATGGTAAAATAGAATCTAATACTTATGATGATGGTAATTTAAAAGTGGATTATATAAATAAAAAAGTGTATGTTAAAAATAATGAAATAAAATTAACTTCATTAGAATATAAACTACTTACTTATTTAATTGATAATAAGCAAAGATTAGTTACTAAAGATGAATTATTTGATAATGTATGGAATGATAAATACACACAAGATGGAACGCTTAATGTTCATATTAGAAAGATAAGAGAACAAATAGAAGAAGATCCTAATAATCCAAAGTATATTACTACTATTTGGAAAGAAGGATATCGTTTTGATGGTGAATAATGAAAAGAAGATATTTATTTATAGTGTTAATTGTTAGTTTTATTATTGAACTGTTCTTATCATTTAATTTTATAAAAACAAATGAATCATATACAAATGATCCTGTTAAAACAAATGAATTAGTTAAAAATATAGAAAACAACAATAAACCAAATACTGATTTTGAATATACATTATTTGATAGTAATGAAAATATTATTTATCAAACTAATAATAATTTATCAAAAAATTTAGTTGATGCTTATAAAAAAGAGATACTATTATTGATGTAAATATTAATAATATACCTCATAAATTAGTAATAAGTAATAAATTAAATAAAATAATTAATAATAATAGAAAAAAATATATAACACTTATTATATTAATTTCTATTATTCAGTTAATCACATTTATAATCTATTATATAGTATTATATATTTATACTATAAGACCATTTAAGAAAATGAAGAAATTTGCTTCTAGAGTATCTTCTGGTAATTTAGATATACCTCTTACAATGGATAAAAATAATAATTTTGGTGCTTTTACAGAAGCATTTGATGTAATGAGAAGTGAAATTAAAAAAGCAAGAAGTGATGAAAAGAAAGCTATTGAAGCTAAAAAAGAATTAGTAGCTAAGCTATCTCATGATATTAAGTCTCCTATTGCTTCTATTAAATCTTCTTCAGAATTAGGATTAGAAATAAGTAAAGAAGAAACTACTAAAAAACAATTTAAAAGTATTAATCAAAAATCAGATCAAATTAATACTTTAATTACTAATTTATTTAATTCTACATTAGATGAAATGGAAGAATTAAATATTAATCCAATTAATTTAAAAAGTTCTATTATAAAAGATTTAATAAGTAATTCTGATTATCTAAATAAAACTAAAAAATATACTATAGAGGATTGTAATATATTCGCAGATAGATTAAGATTACAACAAGTATTTGATAATATATATATTAATTCTTATAAATATGCGAATACTGATATGGAAGTTAAATCTTATATTAAAGATGAATTCTTAGTTATTAGTATTAAGGATTATGGAGATAGTATTAAAAAAGAAGAAATACCTCTATTAACAGAAAAATTTAAAAGAGGTAGTAATGTTAAAGATAAAGATGGTGTAGGACTTGGTCTTTATATATCTAAGGAACTAATGAAAAAAATGAATGGTGAACTAGATCTAGATTATGATAATGGGTTTACAGTAATTATAAAATTAAGAATTATTTAAGGATTTCTTAAAGATAATTAAGAAATCTTTTTATATAATGAAATTACAAAGGAGGAATATTATGGAAAAAAATAAAATAATCGAAACAAAAAAATTATGTAAAACATTTTCTAATTATGGAAATATGCAACATATTTTAAAAAATATTGACTTAGAAATTTATGAAGGAGATTTTACTGTTATTATGGGACCTTCTGGAGCAGGTAAATCAACACTTTTATATGCCTTATCAGGAATGGATACACCTACTTTAGGAAATATCTATTTTAATGGAACTGATATTACTAAATTAAATCAAGATAAATTAGCATTATTTAGAAGAAAAAACTGTGGATTTGTATTTCAACAAATTTATTTAGTTGATTCTATGAGTGTTATGGATAATATTTTATCTAGTGGATTACTTGTAAATAAGAATAAAAAAGAATTAGTTCCTAAAACTTATGATTTACTTAAAAAAGTAGATATTAAAAAAGAGTATGCTAAAAAATTCCCTACGCAAATATCTGGTGGTGAAGCTCAACGTGTTGGTATAGCTAGAGCTTTAATTAATAGTCCTAAAGTAGTATTTGCTGATGAACCTACGGGAGCTTTAAATTCTAAAACTGGTACTGCTGTACTTGACTGTTTTACTTCATTTAATGAAGCTGGTCAATCAATAGTTATGGTTACTCATGATATGAAAAGTGCCAGAAGAGGAAACAGAATACTATATATTAGAGATGGAGAAATTGTTGGTGAATGTAATTTAGGTAAATATGTTTCAGGTGATCCAGAAAGACATAAAAAATTAGCTGATTTCCTTGTAAGGATGGGATGGTAATATGAAAGAAGTATTACTTGCTAAATCAAATATAAGAAAAGGTAAATCACTAGCTATTGGATTATTACTATTAATAACTATAGCTACTTGTTTTTTAAATGTTGTATTAGTTATCTTTAATGATTTTAAAGATAATTCATATAAACATGCTAAAAGATTAAATACAGAAGATGTATTATTAATAGCTTATGGTGATGATAAAAATAAAATAGATGAGGCTTATTTATCATCTATTACTAATGATTATAAAGATATTGAAATTCTTGATAACTTAGGTGTTGATTCTGAAGTTAAATATGGTGATGGTACTATTAATACTACTATTATTATTGAAAATGAAGAAACAGCTTTAAATGCTAGAATTGGTAAAGTTGAATTAATGGATGTTGATGAATCTATTACTGATAATTATATTTACTTACCTAATCAATTACATGTAGGTGGTAAACATAAAGTTGGTGATATGTTTGAATTAAAAGTATCTAATAAAACTTATAAATATAAAATAAAAGGATTTATTAATAGTATTGGATTAGGTTCATATAATGCAGGAGCTATTAAAGTAATTATTCCTAAAGATGAATATGATACTATTAAAACAGAAGGTTCAACTAGTTTACAAATTAAGATTGCTAAATTTAAACTAAATGACGGTATTAGTCAAGAGAAATTTGCTAATACATTAACAACTAAGTTAGAAAAAAATAATAAGATATCAGCACAGGCAATGCCATTAAGTCTAGTAATATTAGCTAGAACATTTATTTCAACAATCTTAGGTGTATGTTTCGCAGTTGTATCTATCGTAGTAATTATAATTGTATTATTAATGTTATCAAATAGTATATCTAATTATATTACTGATAATATTAAAACTATTGGTGCTTTAAAATCAATTGGTTATACAAGCGGTAATATTAAAGCTTCATTTATAATTCAGTTTATTACTTTAACTTTAATTGGTAGTATTTTAGGAATAGGTTTATCTTATGTAATGTTACCAGGTATTATAGATTTGATGACTACTCAATCTGGCATACCTTGTAAGGTAAGTCCTAATATATTATGGATTTTAGTTACCCTATTTACTATATTATTAGTAGTATTCTTATCAGTAATATTCTTTACAAAGAAGATTAAAAAGATTGAACCTATTACTGCTTTAAGAGATGGTGTTAATACACACAACTTTAAAAAGAATAGAGTATCATTAGAAAAAACTATCTTACCACTTAATTTAGCATTATCATTTAAAACAATGTTTAACAATATTAAACAAAATATAGCAACATTTATTATTACATTCTTCTTAGTATTCTCAGGTGTTATATCACTTATTATGTATCAAAATTTCTCAGTAAAACCAAAAGTATCATTAATGACATTTGAGTATTCTGATGGAGCTGTTTTAGCTGATAAAGATTTAAATCATGATATATATGATTTTATGTCATCATTAGAAGGTGTTGAAAATGTAAGAGCTGTAACTAGTTTACCTATTAAGAATGATGAAAATACTTTATTCTCTTATGTATTAGATGATTCTAAAAAACTAGAAAATAAAGATGTATGTTATAAAGGAAGACTACCTAAATATGATAATGAAGTTGCTATATCAGGTAAATATGCTAGTACATATAAATTTAATATAGGTGATCAAATAATCATTAATAAAGGTGATAAAAAAGCTAAATATATAATCACAGGATATATTCAATCATTTAATAATATGGGTCAAGAAGCAGTATTATTAGAAACTGGTGCGAATAAATTACTAGATAAAGAAATCAATAAACAATATTATTATGATGTAAAAGATGGTTATAAAGTTGATAAAATAAATAAAAAAATCCAAAACAAATTTGGTGATAGAATTACAAGTACAGCTAATATAGAAGAAATTATGGATGCTGCTTTAGCGACATTTGTAGCTATATCTAATATTATGGTTATACTTATAATGTCAGTAAGTTTTATAGTTATATTATTAATTCTATATTTACTTATGAAAACATTTATTGGTAAGAAAAGAAAAGATTATGGTATATTAAAAGCAACAGGATATACATCCAGAAATATAATATTTCAAAATGCGATTAGTTTTATGCCATCAATAGTATTATCTGTTATTATTTCTAGTATAGTATCATACTTTGTTGCTAATCCATATCTAGAAACTATAACTAAATCATTTGGTGTTATGAAATTAACTTTTGATGTTCCTATTGATTTAATGATTATTATGGGTATTGGATTTATAGTTATATCTTACTTAATTACATTATTCTTATCATTAAAATTAAGAAAAATAGAACCATATAATTTATTAAAAGATGAATAAAACAAGGTTATTAACCTTGTTTTTTATTTATCATATTTATAGAATCCTTCACCTGTTTGTTTACCAAGTTTACCTTGATCTATATATTCATTTAATATTTTTAACATACCATCAAAGTTATATGGTAACATCATTTTCTTAAGTAGTGGATCAAAGATATTTGGTACTTTTTGATATTGTTCTACAATATTTTTAGCAGTTATTAAACCTACAACATCTAAAATTTGGAATGGTCCTTGTGGAGCTCCTGTTCCTAGTGTCCAAGCCTTATCTATTGTTTCAGCATCTGATACACCATTTGCTAATAAATCCATAGCTGAAAGTAAGAATGGTACTAACATTGAATTTAATAAATAACCCGATTTTTCTTCTCTTGCTGCTAAAGGAATCATTTTAATTGCTTCAGCAAACTTAGTTATTTCATCAAAATATTTTTCTTCTGTATGTTCATGTCCCATTATTTCTGCTATATTATTTTTCCATATTGCATTAGCAAAATGCATTGCTAAGAATTTTTCTGGTCTACCTGTTGCTTTAGCCATTTTAGATGGTAATAATGTTGATGAATTAGTAACAATTACTGTTTTTTCTGGTAATTTAGATGATATTTCTTTATAGAAATTATTTTTTACATCTATTTTTTCTGTAATTGATTCTACCAATAAATCAGCATCTTCTAATGCTACTTCTTGATTTGTTTCTATTTTAATATTTTTTATAGCATTTTCTACTTTTTCATTACATTCATCAGAATTAAATTCTTCTAAACTAGCTATTCCTCTAGCCCAACTTTTTGGATCATTAACATCCATATTTTTTATTGTTTTTAAATAAGTTTTTCTTAATTCTTTTAATTTTCTATCTAATTCTTCTTTTGAATCATCTTCTCTAATTAATATTGTAACATCAAATCCAGAATATGCACTTTGAAAAGCTATTTGGCTGCCTAGTACTCCTCCACCAGCTACTACTATTTTTTTATAATTCATATTTACCCTCCTTATAATATTATACCATACATATATTTTTTTTATTTATTTATACATTAAAAAAAGTGTTGGTTTACACTTTATTTAACACTTATGTGCAGTTATAATTGTATAGCTATATGAATTAACTGTTATTATTATATTATCAATTTTACAATAATAATTTTTCCCTTTTTTATTTATAACACATTTTTCATCTAATATTTTATTTTTACAATATTCTACTACATCAGTATAGATGTTTAAATTTTTCTTTATTCTATCTATACCCATTTTAGTAGTATGTAATTTATCAATATTATTTAATAACATATTATCACCATATTAATTATAACATATAAAAAGACTAGTATTCTAGTCTATTTCTTTTTGTATATAGTATCACTACCAAATGAATCTTTAACATTTAGTTTATTGTCTTTTATTTCAAATGTTGTATCAAATGAATTAGTATCACCATCATATAAAATTGATAATTTGTCACCATCTATTGTATAAGTAAATTTTTTAGATGCTCCTGCAAATGTATATGATCCTGTTCCATCTTCTTTAAAAATATAGTATATTGAATCAGTTGATTCATATACCCATTTACCTACTATTGGATCTTTCTTTTCTTTTTTTCCACATCCTGTTAAAGCAATACAAGCAATTAATACTATACTAAATATTTTTAAATACTTTTTCATAGATTCTCCTTTCATTTTAATTATATCATATTATAAAAAAAAGTTATGAATAATCATAACTTTTTAATTGTAATTTATCATTGCGGCTCTAAAGTCATTAATTAGTTTTATATCAGCAGCTCTTGTTTCTTCAGTACTTCCTAACATAAACCAATCATAAACTCCCTCACTATCAGGCATTAAGTTATACATATATACAAATTTTTCTGTTTTACTAACGCTTGATTTAGGATCTTCACTATAATATCTATGTCTATTTACTAAGCCGAAGAAATAAGATAATTCATAATCTTCTAACATTTCTTCTTGATTTACTCCTAATAATCCTTCAAGTATATATGCAAGTGTTCCTGTTCTGTCTGTACCTATTCTACAATGGAAATAGATATTTTTACCATCAATTACATCTTGCATTGTTTCTTTTACAACATTACGAGTAAGTAAATAGTAATCATTTTGAGTTTCATAATTTAATTGATAATGTTTGATTTCTCTATGTTTAAATCCTTCAAGTTTAGCTTCATTAGATGGAATTTCTGAAGTTGCTCTTAAATCTATTTCTTCAGTTACACCTAATTTTTTAATAGCTAATGCATTATTAGAATCACTATATAATCTTTCTCCTCTAAATAATTTTCCATATTTTAAGGTTCCATCTATAGTACCATCATTATCAACATCAACTTTAAGTCCTCCTAAATCACGTACATTACGTGTACCTTCTGTATCTAGGAATCTTCTTTCACCTAAGGCTTTAACATATCCATAAACATTACTATCGCTTGCTGATTCCCAATAATATGTTTCACCAGGAATCATATTATAAATTACACCATTTTTAGCTGTTAGATAACTTGCTACATTTCCCTTAACTTTAGTTGTTTCATTTGATTCATATACTACAACATCATCAATACCTGTATCATATCCTTTTGGTTTATCACATAATACAGTTCCTGATGTAGAACATGTATTTTCATTACATTTACAATTGTGAGCATTGAAGTTGGCATCCATATTACTTTGGAATGTATTTTGATTATTTTTCCAAGTATTTATACCTGCATAATAATCTTTAATTGCATCATTTGTAATACTAAATTCTTTTATTTCATCAGATGCCTCATAATGCCAATGTGCAGTATATGTAGTATTTTCTGTTGGGATTGTTTCAGCAGTAACTAAAGTAGTATCATCATACCATCCATCAAATGTATATATTCCATTTTCTGGAACTGGTAATTCACCTACTGAACTTCCAATATCTATTGATTTAGATGTTGGATTTACTGTTCCACCATTTGGATCTAATGTTATTTTACATTTTGAACTTTCTAATTCATAATATAATGCTTTATAATTTACACCACTTATATTAATTGTTGTATTAACTTTTGTTGCATTATCTTCAATACCTGTTATATGAGCTTCGTTACTAACTGCTGCATTTGATCCTTCTACAGTACCATCATATAATGAATAAGCTACTGCTGAACTAATACCATTTGTATTTGCTCTTATTGTTATCGCATCTTTATCATATATATCATCTTTAGTACCTATAACTACAGTTCCAGCTGTAACAGTTACTGCATAAGAATTAGATTGTCTTGTAGAAACTATTGTACCACCTGTAATTGTTAAATTTCCTTTAACATTTTGTACAGTTGCTCTTTTAGCAGAAGTTGATCCATCAGCTTGTGCAGTTATATAAGCATTTCCACCTATTTCAACTGTTCCACCATTATTATAAATTGCTGCTCTTCCGTTTGATTCAGTTGCAGTATGTTCAATACGACCACTATTAATAATTAAGTGTCCACCTTGTTCTACGTCAACTGCTCCGTTGTTAGCTCCACACGAAATCGTTCCATTTTTTATTTCTAATGATGCTTTATTTTTAATAACTTGAGTTGTATTATTAGTTATTGTATGGCCATTAAGGTCTAATACAATATCTTTAGATGTATTTTTACTTGATAAATCAATAATTGTATCTATTTCTATATCTTTCAATAATTTTACAGTTGTCTTTGCATCTGTTGCTTTATCTATTGCTGTTTGAATATCTGTATAATATTTACCATTTGACTCAGCTACGGTATTACTTGGTATCCATTTAGCGTGATATGTTTTATTAGAATCAATTATTGTACTTGAAGTAACCTTTGTTGTATAGTTTGTATTTGTATACCATCCTTCAAGATCATAATCTGTTTTTGTTGTTGTAGGTAATGTTCCAATTGGTTGATTCTTTGGAACATCCATATCAGCAACTTCTTCTCCACCTTGTTCATCAAAAGATACTCTATAATAATCAATTGTTGTTGCTACTGTAACACTTACTGTAGCAGTTTTGTGAGTTTGTGTTCCTGTTATTACAATTGTTGTAGTTCCTTCACTTAGTGCTGTTATTATTCCATCACTATCTACTGAAGCAATTGTTGGATCACTTGAAGTAAATGTGATTGGCTCTAGATTATTAATATTACTAATTATTATATCAGATGAATTTCCTATTTCTAGATGGAAACTATTACTAGCAAATTGAGCATTATCTGCTGATACAACCCATTTAGCATAATATGTTTTATAGTCATCAGGAATAGTATTTTCACTTACTTTACTTGTATATTCTAGTGAAGTATACCAACCATCAAATATATTGTCTCCATTTGTTGGAGTAGGTAATGAATTTAATTTTGAACCTCTTTTTACAATAACAAATTCATTATCAACTGTTCCACCATTTGGATCAAAATTAATTATATAAGAATCATCTATTAAATTAAGTGGAACTTCTATTACTGGTCTTACTGGGTTTTTACTTGTATTTTCTTTTCCACTTTCAACAGCAGCTAAACTTCTTTGATCATTACGATATCTATATCTACTTGTAGGAGATACCTCTTCAAGCCATTGTGTTGATCTTTCTCCTATACCTGAATAGTTACTGTTTTCAAACAAGAACTCATATGCATTTAATGATCCTGTTGGATTTAATTTACTTGCACTTGTAGCTCCTGTAAAATCAAGTATATCTTCCATTGTAATTAATCTTGCAGCTTTTCCATCAAATGTTACTGGTAAAGTATTCCATTGACTAGTTGTTGGTAATTGATCATGTGCTTGTGAATATATAAATGATATATTTTGATCTGCTTGACCACTAGCAGCAGTAAAGTTTTTATTAGAAATTAATATTGCTTTATCATTTGCTGTTCTTAAATAGTAGAATCTTTGATTATAACCTGTTCCATCTACATTACAATCAAATGCATCTCCTGCTACGTAATTATCGGATTTTACTATACTACCATAAGTAATAATATCTCCATTTGAATGTCCTGCTCCTGAACAGAATTTAGAATTATCTGTTTGATTACATGTTTCTGTATGTAATGTTGTTGCTTTTTTACATAATAACATATCCCATTTAGCATGTAACATTACACTATCTTCAGGAGAATATGTTTCATCAATAGGATTTTCATCATCCAAACTTACATACCAACCTCTAAATATATAATTGTCTTTAGTTGTTGTTGGTAATTCTCCAATTGAATCTCCTTGACTTATAAATATTGGAGAAACAGCTGATCCACCATCTGTATCAAATGTAATTACAATATTTACATACTCCCATTGTGCATACAATGTTGTATTTTCAGTAAATACATTTGTTATATCTGATTTATCTTCATATGAAGTTCCACTTCCATCTGCTTTGGTATTCCAATTTTTAAATGCATAATTAGTTCTTGTAAATCCATTTTCAGATAAAGTAGTTTCCTCATCATATGTTACTGTTTGATTATTCATTGTTCCTGTTGCTTCAGAACTATTTTTATCAAATGTAATTACAGCTTGTTTTGGAGACCATTGTGCATATAGTTTTACTGTTCCTGTAGTAGCTAGATTACTAACTAATTCTTCATCAACATAACTATTTCCTGTTCCATCTGCTTTAGTATTCCATTCAACAAAATTATATCCTGTTACGGTAAATAAATTAGCAGTTAATTGTTTTGGTGTATCATATACCATTGATAAATTACTCATTTCAACATCAATATTTTCATGATTACCAACAAATTGTATAACATAATCATTTGCTTTCCATTGTGCATACAATGAAGTATTTTCTATAAATTTATTAATTATATTTTCTTCATTCTCATATGAAGTACCTGATCCATCTTCTCTAGTATTCCACTTAGTAAAAGTATATCCAGCTCTTTCAAATGAGTTTGCATATAATGTAGTTGCCTCATCATATGTAATTGTTTGATTATTCATTGTTCCTGTAGCATTTGTATTATTTTTATTGAATGTAATTACTGCTTGAACTGGAGACCATTGTGCATATAGTTTTACTGTTCCTGTAGTTGCTAAATTGTTTACTTCAGCTTTATTTACATAACTATTTCCTGTTCCATCTGCTTTGGTATTCCATTCAACAAAATTATATCCTGTTACGGTAAATAGGTTATTTGGTAATTCTTTTGGTGTATCATATACCATTGGTAAATTACTCATTTCTACACTAACACCATCATGATTTGCCACAAATTCTATTTCATAATTGTTTGCATTCCATTGAGCATATAATGTTGTATTTGAAGTAAATTTATTTGTTACATTTTCATTATTTTCATATTTTGTTCCTGTTCCATCTGCTTTGGTATTCCAACTATCAAATGTATAACCAGTTAATTCATATCCTAATAATGATAATCCTGTTTCTACATCATATGTAATTGTTTGATTATTCATTGTTCCTGTTGCATTTGTATTATTTTTATTAAATGTAATTACTGCTTGAACTGGAGCCCATTGTGCATATAGTTTTACTATTCCTGTAGTTGCTAAATTATTTACTTCAGCTTTATTTGCATAACTATCTCCTGATCCATCTGCTTTAGTATTCCATTCAACAAAATTGTATCCTTCTAATGCAAATGCATTTGCAGTTAATGATTTAGCATTATCATATTTCATTGATAAATTATTCATAGAACCTTGAACATTTGCATGATTAGCAACAAATTCTATTTCATAATCATTAGCGTCCCATTGAGCATGTAATGTTATAGTTCCTTCAGTTAATAGATTTAATACACTTTCTTCATCATCGTATTTTGTTCCTGTTCCATTAACTTTTGTATTCCAACTATTAAATGTATATCCTTCTTTAGAATAATTATTTTTATTTAAGTTACTTGATTGACCATATGTTAATGTTTGATCATTCATTGTTCCTTCAACATTTTCTGCATTCTTATCAAAACTTACTGTATAAGTATTTGCTGTATAATGTGCTTCAAATGATAAATTTTTTCTTGTTCCTTTTTCAACTTTAACTGTTTTATTTTCTTCTCCAGTTAAATCTGTTCCAGACCATTCTTTGAATGTATGACCAATTAATGTTGGATTATTTAATGTAAATGTTTCTGTTTTATTAGTAAATTCAGTTGGATTTGCTACACTTACAGTTCCACCATTTAATTCATATGTAATTGTATAAGTAGTAGGTGCTGCTTCAGTCCATTGTGCTTCAAATGTTTTATTACCCATTGAATTAACATTTGGAAGTGTAATAGTAGATGATGTTGTTTCATTTTCTTTCCATCCTGTAAATACTTCTGTTTCATTTCCATATTCATCTGTTCTATTAGCTGGATTGCTTAATGTAAATGATGTTGTTTCGATATTATATGTTGTTTTATTATTTAATGACGCTTTTTCTTCATTAGTTAATCCAGTATAAGTTATTGTATAATCAATTGGTGTATATTCTGCTTTGTATGATCTATCACCAGTTTTATTTTCAATAACTAAATTTTTTGTTGGTTCTGTTAAATCTGTACCTGTCCATCCTATAAATGTATAATAAGGTTTTACAGGTTCAATTAATGTTACTTTATCTTCTACAGTATATTTTGTTTTATTTTCTGGAAGAACAATTCCTCCATCTAAATCATAATTAATATCATATTCCATTATATTAAATACTGGTACAATTTTAATATCATCAGTAATTTGTTTTGATGAATCAAAATCTGTTCCATCTTCATATGTCCATTTAACGAATGTATATCCATTTTTAGAAGGTGTTTCTAATTCTGTAATTGTTTCATTATAAGGTACAGCTATCTTTTTTGTTGTTCCATTTATTTCATATGATATTACTTGTTTATCATATAATTTATAATCTGATTTAAATTCAATACTAAATGATACAGTTGCAGTTTTAGCAATTATAGGTGCAGCTAATAAACCTGCAATAGCTATTGTAGATATTTTCTTTGTTTTTCTGTTTTTATCTAATACAATACATACAATTAATCCTGATGCTGAGATAATAAGTAATATAAAGCTTCCATTTATTTTATCTCCTGTTGTTGGATTAATTATAATATCTTTTTCTTTAGATTTTCCATCTTCAAGATAAGAAATTGTTATTTTAACATTGCTTGCTTGTTCTCTTTTATTAATATCAGTTAATTCTTTTTTATATGTTGCTTTTACTAATAATTCAAACGATGCATCAGCTTTTAAATCTTCATTTTCGTGTTTTTCATATTCATATATAACATATTCATTTTTATTATCATCTGTAATAGATAATAATTTAATATCTTTTCCTACATTATTTTTTATTGTTAATTTATATGTAATATTATCATTAACTTTATGAAATACTACATTATTTTTAATTTCATCATTATCTGAATATGTTATATTTCCTGTAACCGTTTCTGATTTATCAGCTATTATAACTGAAGTTAATTTAAAAGGCATATCTTTAGCATTTGCTTTAAAAGTCATACAAAAAGATACTATAAACGCTATAGCAAAAATCAATGAAAAAATTCTTGTTTTGATTATTTTTCTTTTTTTCATAATGTACCTTCTATTCTACATATAATTATAACATAATTTGTCTATATATTTAAAGGAAAAAATACATATTTTTCAATACTTTACACTTTTTTACTCCATTTAAAAAAAGACTTTATAATTTAAGTCTTTTTTTAGTCTATGCTCATTTCTATAATAGGTCTTAATACGGCTCTTGTTGCATCAGTTGGAGCTATATTATTTCTATATGATGCTCCACCTTGTCCTGCAATAATAAGATTTCCTGTAGTTCCATAAGGATTCTCTGTCCACATATTTTCGTTTACATTGTAATATGAACCAGGAATTACGTTAAAGCACTGTCTTTCAGCATAAGAACAGTTGAATATTTCTCTTTCTTCTTCTCCAAATATTCTACCACTTAATACCACAGGATTAACCTCTTTTAGGTAAGCTACATAGTCTTCTATATAATTTAAAACATCCATCAAATCATTATTCATTTTAAGAATAGTTATCATTTCTTCATTTTGTTCATATAAAGATTTATATTGCACATTAATTGCCTACTTTCCTTAATTAATTATACCATATATTTCCATAATTTAATTACATTGCAAGATTAC
>Ga0256405_10002323_pt1 | contig 44493 bp, 35 predicted proteins | sample RumenRJG_02DNA_FD_189096 | JGI IMG/M metagenome (GOLD analysis project Ga0256405, IMG submission 189096) | Bovine rumen microbial communities from Lethbridge, Alberta, Canada - RJG_02 | ecosystem: Host-associated > Mammals > Digestive system > Stomach > Rumen | place: Canada: Alberta... | reverse complement strand
ATTATTACTTCACGGTCGGCACTTTCGGTGCCCATAGCACGATCTTCCCGGAGTTCGTGGACAATCTGGCCAAGGAGAACGGTTTCCAGATGAATTACATCAATACGATCCAGATGGTCGACACCTACCTGCCGTATTTTGATGCGGATAGGGAGAAGGCGGACCCGAAGAATCAGCTGATTCCCGAAAAGATTGCAGCCGTTCTCGCGGCCATCGACAAGCGCGAAAACTATATCCTGCCGGTCACCGAGATGGACAGGATGATCTGCGAGGGATATTACCGTTCCTCCGGGCGTGACCGTAAGCGGCCTACGGTCACTCGTTCCGAAAAGATCGTCTTCTCCACAGACGCCTGCGTCGGATGCGGCGTCTGCACTTCTGTATGCCCGCACGGTTCCTGGAAGGTGGTCGACGGCCATTCCGTCGCCGAAGGGGAGTGCGAAAACTGCCTCGCCTGCGTCCACAACTGTCCGCAGAAGGCCATCTCCATCATTCCGACCCCTCCGGAGCCGGAGGAACCGAACCGGAATGCCCGCTACCGCAACCCGAATGTCAGCATCGCTGACCTGATCAAAGCCAACAGCCAGATCTGATTTCCCCATCTGTTTATTTGAGCACAGCCTTTCCATACCATGCGGGAAGACCCGTTCCGAACGCCTCCGGAACGGGCTGGAGAAGCGGGGGTGGACCTTACTGCGCAGCGTCTTTCCGCATCTGGAGGCGGAAACGGGATTCCATGTCCCCAAACAGAAGGCGAGTGTCGATCGTCTTGTAAACAATGATCTCCCGGCCGGGGACGGAGAAGTCGTAGAGGCCTTCGGGAGTGATGCGCGGAGCGGCCGTCGTCTCATAGAAACAGCCAGCGGCGCCCGGCTCGAAGGTCGTTGTCAGCGTGCTGATCAGGCACAAGGGGCTGTCTCCCAGGACATAAGTATCCGCCATCCGGGCGAAGCCGCCGAGTTTGGAACCCAGATAGGCGCCGATCCGGCCCATGGGGATGATTTTGTCCTCGATCTCAGCCATGCTGTACATCGCCTGCCGGTACACGTCGCGGGGAATCTGCCAAAGAACCAGGTCGCTGTCGTTGAAGACAGTCCGGGCAGCCTTGACATCCAGACGGAGGTTGTATTCCACCAGGTTGTTGCCGCGTAAATGCTCCGGCGGGAAGGGATGACCGAAAGGATATTCCTGGCCGCCGATCCACAGCAGGATAACATTCTTCGAGATGGAAGGGTCCATCAGCCACGCACTGGCGATATCGGTCAGCGGACCGCCGAACAGCAGATAGAGCGGACGTTCCGGAGACGCCTTGCGGGCTTCTTCGACAATCAGCCGCGCACCCTCGCTTTCGACGGGAACTCCCTCTTCCGTCATCGGGCCAGGAGCGCCGGGGCGTACGGTGACAGAACCGGCTTTGCCGACCAGTTCCAGGATCTCTTCGGCACGGCTGACGGAAATCTCCGCGTTGTTGCGGGCCGCGGACTCCCCTGCCGTCTGTTCCCAGGCTTGCGAGCGGGCGCCGACATGGGCTCCCACGATGCCGCGGACGTCGGCGCTGGTGCAAAGCAACTGGTGGACCAGATGGAAGAGGCCGTCGCCGTCTCCGCACAGATCGTTATCAATCAATACTTTTACGCGGCCGGACTGGGCCGGACCCATCGGGGTGCCTTGGGGAGCCTGGGCGGAGAGGAAAAGGGCGGCGAAAAGCGCCGGAAAGAAAAGGACAAAGCGTTTCATGGTATCTTGACGGATTGGGACCCAACAGGTCCTTCTACAAAGATATGTTTTTTTCAGTTTTTTTCGCAAAATACAGCGAAATCGAAAGAAAAAAGTTACATTCGTAGAGAACGAAAAAAACGAATCGCATGGAAAAGTCTTCCCTTCGCTCCGCCTACGGCGGCATCATGATTTCTTTCCTCTATCAAGAGCCCGCTACGACACCGCGCGGCATCGTGCAACTCGTCCACGGCATGTGCGAGCACAAGGAACGCTACATCCCGCTGATGGAATTCCTCTGCGGGAAAGGCTATGCCGTCGTCTGCCATGACCACCGCGGACACGGCGAATCCATCCAGTCGCCAGAAGACCTGGGTTACATGGGAAAGAAGGGATGGCTGGCCCTGGTCGAAGATGCGAAACTTGTAACAGACTGGGCGAAGGAGAAATGGCCGGGACTGCCGCTCACGCTGTTCGGCCACAGCATGGGATCCCTGGTCGTCCGCAGTTACGCCAAACGCTACGACGATGCCATCGACAGCCTGATCGTCTGCGGCTGCCCGTCTGACAATCCCGCCAAGGGTGCCGGCATTTTCCTGGCCCGGACGACGGGACTGCTGCGCGGCTGGCACTACCGCCCCTCCCTCATGCAGAAGATGTCTTTCGGAAATTACAACAAACCGTTCGAAAAAGAAGGCTGGCCGGCCGGATGGGTCTGCTCCGACAGGGATGTCCTCGAGGCTTACCATGCCGACCCGCTCTGCCAGTACGTCTTTACGGCCGACGGCTTCCTGAACCTGCTGCTCCTGATGAAGGACTGTTATTGCCTGAAAGGTTGGAAGATGGCCCGGCCGGACCTGCCGGTCCGCTTCATTTCCGGCGGTGAAGACCCCTGCCGCGTCAGCGACGATGCGCTCCGGAAAGCCGTGGAGAGTATGAAACAGGCGGGATACAAAGATGTCACCCTCCGGATCTACCCGGGCATGCGGCACGAGATCCAGAACGAGACCCGCCGCCAGATCGTCTGGGACGACATCCTCGGTTTTCTCGCCTGACACCGCACCCGCCGACAGGATCAGCGGTCCGTCGGGGAATCTCAGATCAGCACGGGGACATGGCCCGAGGCCGGCAGATATTTCTGCAGCAGGTCCGCCGTGCGCAGCTTGACAAAACAAGTCGCAGTCCCGTCGGTGCAGGCGAACCATTCCGCCTGGGCGACGCTCCGGTCCATGACCAGCCGGACCTGGGCCGCGGAAGGCAGGATGGTGCTGAGCACCGTGGTCGCTCCGACCTGCACGCCGGTCAGTTTCCAGAGTTTCTCCGCCGATGCAAAAGAAACGCGGGGAATGCCCAGGGCACCGCAGAAGTCCCGGGTCACGAACGGTTTGTCATCCGTCGTCACATACAGGTAGAAGACGGTCTGCTGCCGGTTGGTCAGGAACAGTGTCTTGACAATCCGGCAGCCGATTTTCGCGTCAATATGCTGGCAGTCTTCCATGGTCAGGCCCGGATCGGTATCCACCCGTTCGAAGGGAATGTCCAGCCGTGCGAAAGTTTCATAGACCGCCCGGCGGAGCGCCGTTTCGGGCGCCGCCGGAGGGGTCGACATGGGGTCGCTGACTTTGAACATGGCTACTGGAAGTTCTTGTTGATCGTGGTCCAGCCCGGACAGGTCAGGTTCAGGACGGCCTCGTCCAGGAAGAAGGCGGCATTCGCGACCTTTCCCTTCATCTGCCAGTCCAGCCACTTGATGACCGCCTGGGCGTACTTGCCGCCGTGGGTCTCATAGTAAGAGCCTTCATGACCGTCCACACCCGTATTGAGCAGGACGACCGGAACGCCCTGGATGTTGTTGAAGTCCTTCGTTCCGTTGGGCGTCGCCATGTCCTCGTCGCCGCCGACGATGTACAGCATGGGGCTGTGCAGGTTGGCCAGCTGCCGTTTGTCGACGCCTTGCATGGACATGTCCGCAATGCCGGAATTGAGGATGATGGCGGAGGCGATCCGCGGATCATGCGTCACGCCGAGCGCCTGGGCGCCGCCGCAGGACTGTCCCATGACGGAGACTTTCTCCAGATCCAGCATATGGTAATATTCGGAAGCGGCGTCCGCATTACGGTCGGTCAGCCAGTCCAGCGCCTGCAGGAGTTGCCGGGGGTTGGTGGGACGGCGTTCGACGGGGACCTCGGGGGCCGGCGCATTCTTTTTCGAGCGGCTGCGGGCCGCCGCTTTCTGTTCGGCTTCGCGCTGTGCCTGCATCGCCTTCATCATTTCAGCCTTTTCCGCTTCCGTCATCGGTTTGACGACTTCGCCGTTGGCCAGGACAACCGGCTTGCCGGACGGGGCCATGGTCTTCATGACATCCTTCCAATGTGCGATGAAATCCGCTTCGTTATAAGGTCCGATGGCGACCACGACATAGCCGTGGGAGGCAATCTCATTGAGGAAATACCGCGCCTCGACGCTGGAATTCATGCAAGCTCCGTTGCCATACAGGATGACGGGCAGTTTGCCGTTTTTCTCAACCGCCGCTTTCAGGTCCGCCGGGCGGTAAATGGTGAAATCCGGAAGCGAAGCGTCTCCGACAATCACGGAATGATACAGACCGGTACCGCCGTCCTCGACGGTCATGGTCCGGGATGTCTGGGCACCGCACCACAGCGAACCTGCCAGCAGGCAAAGGATAAAGAGTGATTTTTTCATATTATAGGTTCTTTGAATGGTCACTTCGGACGATCCGCCCCCGAAGATCATTGTCAAATATCCGATTATTTCCTTATTTTTGCAAATACACCAATCCCTGAATCCATGAAAAGAAAATTTCTTCTCCTGCTGGTCCTGCTTGCCGCCATCCAGCCGCTCAAGGCGGATGAGGGCATGTGGCTGCCGGCTTTGATTTCCCAGCGGATCGCTGACATGCAGGCCAAGGGCTTCAAGTTGACCGCCGAGGATGTCTACAGCATCAACCAGGCCTCCCTCAAGGATGCCATCGTCCTGTTCGGCGGCGGCTGCACGGGCGAAATCGTCTCGAACGAGGGGCTGCTCCTGACCAACCACCACTGCGGTTACAGTTATATCCAGCGCCACAGCAGCGTGGAGCATGACTATCTCAAAGACGGTTTCTGGGCCATGAGCCGGAAGGAGGAACTGCCGAACCGGGGACTGACCGTCAGTTTCCTGGAGCGCATGGAAGACGTTACGGACGCCGTCCTGAAGGGATACAAGCCGTCCATGACCGAAGAGGAGCGGGCCGACCTGGTCCGCCGGAACTCCGAAGAGATCCGCAAGAAAGCCGTCGAGGGCGGCAAGGGCCTGCGGGCCGACGTCGAGGCGCTCTACTACGGCAACCAGTATTTCCTGTTCGTCTACAAGATCTACCGGGATGTCCGCCTGGTGGGCGCTCCGCCGTCTTCCATCGGCAAGTTCGGCGGCGAGACGGACAACTGGATGTGGCCCCGCCACACCGGCGACTTCTCCATTTTCCGCATTTACGCGGGCAAGGACAATGAACCGGCCGACTATTCCGAGGACAATGTTCCCTACCGCCCGAAGAAGTTCTTCACCATCTCCCGCGCCGGCGTCAAGGAAGGCGATTTCACCTTCGTCTACGGCTGCCCGGGCAGCACGAAGGAATATGTCACTTCCGACGAGGTCCAGTATGTCGGAGAGGTCTCCGATCCGCAGAAGATCGCCCTCCGCACCCTGCGTCTCGACATCCAGAAGAAATACATGTCCCAGTCCCAGGCCGTCCGCATCCAATACTCATCGAAATATGCTTCCGTCGCCAACGCCTGGAAGAAGTGGCAGGGCGAATCCAAGGGCATCGCGAAGATGAAGACCGTCGCCGCCAAGAAGGATTATGAGAAGCGTTTCCGCGCCTGGGCGAAAGGCACCCGCTATGACGGCCTGCTCGACAAGCTGGAGGCCCTCTATGCCCGCCGCAACCCGTACTACCTCGCCTATGAGTACTACACTGAGACCGCCCGCACGATCGAACTGCTGACCTTCGCCAACGCGGTCCGGACCAACCTCCGCAACCCCGATGCGAAGGCCGATGCTGCCGCCACGTTCTTCAAGGACTATTACCAGCCGATCGACGAGGAGATCTTCGTCGCCGTCCTCGATGCCTTCAACAAGAACATGACGGACGATTTCAAGCCGGCCTATTTCAAGGAGAAACTGGCCGCCTACGGGAGTCTGGAAGCCTGGCGCGACGATCTTTTCGCCCGCTCCGTCTTTACAGACAGGGAGAAAGTCCTCGCCCTGACCGAGGCCGACGCCGACCGCGTCGCCAAGGACCCGGCGACCGAACTGTACGACGCCTTCTACCGCTGGTACTATGACACCCTGCGTCCCGTCATCAACGAGACGAACCAGCAGATCAACCTGGCGTACCGCGACTACATGCAGGGACAGATGGAATTCGAAAAGGACAAGGTCTTCTACCCGGACGCCAACCTGACGCTGCGCGTGGCGTATGGCCACGTCGAAGGCTACTCCCCTTCCGATGCAACCTATTTCTATCCGGTTTCGACGCTCAAGGGCATCATCGAGAAAGACAACCCGGACATCTTCGACTACAACATCCCGCAGACCCTGCGCGACATCTATGCCGAAGGCGGCCATGACGACCAGCCGGTCTGCTTCCTGGCGACCAACCACACCTCCGGCGGCAACTCCGGAAGCCCGGTCATCAACGCAGACGGCAACCTGATCGGCATCAATTTCGACCGCGTCTGGGAAGGAACGATGAGCGACATCGTCTTCGATCCGGATGTCTGCCGGAACATCTCCATCGACATCCGCTACCTGCTGTTCAACATCGACAAGATCGGACACGCCTCCTATCTCTTTGACGAAATGCGGTTCGCCGATTAGGACCCCTTGAAACGATTAATACAGCCTTTTTGTTTGATTTCCAACAAGAAGGCTGTATTTTTGCATGCACCGGCAGGATCTCGCCCACCGTCTTTCCCGCCGGAAACGAACAACGGCAAACGACATGAATTTTATTTTCATTTCTCCCAATTTCCCGCAGACCTACTGGAATTTCTGCGACCGTCTCCGCCAGCGCGGCGTGACCGTGCTCGGCATCGGAGACGCTTCCTACGACAGCCTTTCCCCGGAGCTCAAATCCTCCCTCAACGAATATTACCGGGTCGACAGCCTGGAAGATTACGCCCAGGCCTACAAAGCCGTCGCCTATTACGCCAGCAAGTACGGCAAGATCGACTGGCTGGAATCCAACAATGAATACTGGCTGGAACTGGATGCCCGGCTCCGGACGGATTTCAACATCACGACCGGCGTCCGCCAGCGCGACATCGCCCGGTTCAAGAGCAAGGCCGCCCAGAAGACCTGGTATGCCAAGGGCGGCATTCCCACGGCCCGGCAGGCCCGCGTGACGACGCCGGAGGCGGCCCATGCCTTCCTGGAAGAGACGGGCTTCCCGGTCATCGTCAAACCGGAAGTCGGCGTCGGCGCCGAGGCGACCTGGAAACTTTCCTGCGACGCCGACCTCGCGCGTTTCTTCTCTGAAAAGCCGGCGGTTCCCTATGTCATGGAAGAATTCGTGACGGGAGACATCTATTCCTATGACGCGATCTGCGACAGTCGCGGCCGTCCCATATTCGAGTCCAGCGCGCATTTTCCACCGTCGATGATGGACGTCGTCAACGGCAGGCTGGATATACCGTACTATGTCCTGCCGGACGTTCCGGCGCAGCTCCGCGAGCGTGGCCGGGCGACGCTCAAGGCCTTCGGCGTCAAAAGCCGCTTCGTCCACTTCGAGTTCTTCCGGCTGACCAAAGCCCGCAAGGGCCTGGGCAAGGTCGGGGATTTCGTGGGACTGGAAACGAACATGCGGCCGGCCGGCGGCTATACCCCGGACATGATGAACTACGCCCATTCGACGGACGTCTATACGATCTGGGCAGACATGGTAACGGCGGACAAGCGGCTGCTTCCCGAGAGCGGAGACGACCACTGGTGCGTCTATTACGGCCGCCGCGACGGCCGGGCCTATGCCCACAGCCATGAGGACGTCCTGCGGACCTATGGAGACCGGATTGTCATGTGCGACCGGATCCCGGCCGCCATCGCCCCCGACCTCGGCGACCGGATGTACATGGCCCACGCCCGTTCGCAGGAGGAACTCGAGGCCTACCTGGCTTATCTGTCCGAATAAAGGTTATTTGCGGCTGCCCTTTTCCTTGCGGAGTTCGGTGCGGCGGATCTTGCCGCTGATGGTTTTCGGCAGTTCGTCGACAAACTCGATGACGCGCGGATACTTGTAGGGAGCCGTCGTGCTCTTGACGAAGGTCTGGATCTCCTTGACGAGGGCGGGACCGGTCTTGCCCTTGTATTCGCGGGTCGGGATGATGGTCGCCTTGACGACGAAACCGCGGACCGGATCCGGCACGCCGGTCACGGCGCATTCCAGGACGGCCGGGTGCATCATCAGCACGCTCTCCACCTCGAAAGGACTGATCCGGTAGCCGGAAGACTTGATGATGTCGTCATTGCGGCCCACGAACCAATAGTATCCGTCCTGGTCCTTCCAGGCCAGGTCGCAGGTATGGTAATACCCGTCATGCCAGACTTCTTCCGTCTTGCGTTCCTCCCGCCAGTAGCCCTGGAACAGGCCGCAGGGCGTCCCGCGTTTCGTCCGGATGCAGATCTCCCCGACCTTTCCGCGGCGCGTGCGCGTCCCGTCGGGATTCAGCAGCGCGATCTCGTAATGCGGCGACGGCACGCCCATGCTGCCCGGCTTGGGCTCCATCCAGGGGAAGGTGCCGAGCAACAGGGTCGATTCGGTCTGACCGAAACCTTCATGGATCTTCAGGCCCGTCTTGGCCAGCATCGTGTCGTAGACGGCACCGTTCAGGGCCTCGCCGGCCGTGCAGAGCCATTTCAGGGAAGAAAGGTCATACTTGTCCAGGTCTTCCTGGATCAGGAAGCGGAAGATCGTCGGCGGGGCGCACAGCGAGGTGATCCTGTACTGGCTGATCTTGCGCAGGACGTCGTCCGCCTTGAATTTGTCATGATCATAGACGAACAGCGCCGCACCGGCGATCCACTGCCCGAAGATCTTGCCCCAGGCGGCTTTGCCCCATCCCGTGTCGGCGATGGTCAGATGCAGGCTGTCTTCGCCGAGGTTCTGCCAGAAGGCGGCGGTCGCGATATGGCCGAGTGGATAACGGAAATCATGGGTCACCATCTTCGGCTCGCCGGCCGTCCCGCTGGTGAAATACATCAGCATGACGTCGTCGTTGGTATTGACCTTGGCCGGACGGTGGAAAGGCGGGGCGTCGCGCCATTCCTTGTGGAAATCATGGAATCCTTCCGGCACTTCGGGACCGATGCTGATCAGGGTGCGGACCGTCCGGCCCACGCCGCCGCACAGGTCGACCGCCTTCAGGATGTGGTTGAGGATATAGGGCTCCCCGGCGCAGATGATGGCCCGGATCCGGGCGCGTTCGATGCGGTAGACGATGTCCAGGCTGGTCAGCAGGTGGGTGGCAGGGATGGCAACCGCTCCGATCTTGTTCAGGGCGAGCATGGCGATCCACCACTCGTACCGGCGCTTGAGCATCAGCATGACCATGTCGCCCTTGCCGATGCCGAGGAACTGGAAATACGCGGCAGCCCGGTCGGACTGGCGCTTGATGTCGCTGAACGCGAAGGTGATGCTGCGGCCTTTGTCATTGGTCCATACCAGGGCCGTCTTTTCCGGCTGCTCTTCCGCCCAGGCGTCCACGACGTCGTAGGCGAAATTGAAATTGCGGGGGACCCGGACCTTGTAATTCTTCCGGAAATCCTCCATGGAAGCAAACTGCGTCTGCTTGAGAAACCGCTCGATCATATGTCTGTCTGTTAAGTTCGGACGCAAAATAGAAACATTTTGTCCGCATCCCAAACAAAACGGGGAAAATGACCTTTTTTCCGAGAATATCGGACATTAATCCCTATTTTTTGCTGAAAGTTTGCAATTTTCCGTCCATTTTTCTCAAATTTGCAGTATATGAAAACGAACGAGACTCCCAAACTCCGGCTGGACCGGCTCCCCCGCATGCCGCGGACCATCTCCGTCGCGTCCGGCATCGTCCTGACCGACAACCTGGACCAGCCCATGCCCGCCGGCATCGAAGAAGCCCTGGCCGCACACCGGCCGACCCGGAAAATGTCCCCCGCCAACCTGACCTTCCCGTTCCGCGCCCTGTTCAACACCATCATCTTCGTCACCGGCGGAGAAGTCTGTTGCCGAATCGACCTGCGCGAAATACGCATCCCGCCGGACAGCCTCTTCCTGGCCCCGGCCGGCATCATCATCGACGCGATCCGCTTCCCGGTCGGAACCCGTTCCCTGATCCTGGCCTATACCGACGAAAGCCCCCTCGGTACGCTCCGGACCCCTTCCGCCCGGATGATCCGCAATGCGACCCTCCAACCGTTGGTCATCCCGTTCCGCCGGGACCGGATGGAGCGGTACCTGCAGACCTTCCGTCTCATCCTGCATGTCATCGAAACGCCCGACAACCCGTTCAAGCAGGAAATCATCGAAGGCTTTACCGAGGTCATCTCGGGAAGCATCGCCAAGGTCCTGCTGGAGCAGCAGGCCCAGCGCCAGGAAAGAGACTGGAACGACACCCTGCTGCATGCGTTCCAGACCCTGGTCCTGCAGCACTGCCGGTCCCACCGCGACCTGTCCTTCTATGCCGACAAACTGTGCATGAGTCCGAAATACCTCTCCCGCCAGATTGCCGAGACCGCGGGACGGAACGCATCCGCCATCATCCGGGACCATGTCATCCTGGAAGCCAAAGTCCTGCTGCGGGCCGGAGAATACAATGTCCAGCAGGTGAGCAACCTGCTGGACTTTCCGAACGCGTCCTTTTTCGGACGGTATTTCAAGGATGCCACGGGCATGACCCCGCGGCAGTACCGCCTCCGCGGCGGAGACTGATCAGAGAACGAACGACAGCAGGATCATCAGCTGCGCGACCATGATCTGCAGGAACAGGGCGAACGGGAAGACGGTCGCATAACTGACCATGGCCCGGTCGGACTTATAGGCCGATTCGACATACGAAATCACCGGCACATTCGTCGTGGTTCCCGTCAGCAAGCCGCAGATCTGGGAGAAGTTCATCTTCAGGGCATAGCGGGCGACCAACGCGGTCAGGACCGCCGGGATGACGGCGATGGCGACGGCATAAAGCAGCCACAACCAGTCGAAATTGACACAGAAGGAAGACCCGGCGCCCAGGCCGATGGTCGCCAGCAGCAGGGACAGGCCGATGGCCCGGATCATTTTGTTCGCACTGGCGGTCGTATAGGTCGTCACTTTCATCTTCGGGCCGAAATGGCCGATCAGCAGGGCGATGAGGAACGGGCCGCCGGCCAGGCCGAAACGGAAGACGCTCGACATGCCCGGGAAACGGAGCGGAATCGCACCGAAGATCAGGCCGAGACCGATGCCGAAGAAAATCGGGATGAGGTTCGGTTTCTCCAGGCTGGACATGCTGTTGCCCAGCAGGTCCGCCACTTTCCGGATCTGCTCCTTGTCTCCCCTGACCTTGACGACGTCGCCGACTTGCAGGTGCAGGTCTCCGCTGGCGACCAGGTCGATCCCGGAACGGTCGACACGGGCCACGGACACGCCGTATTTCCCGAGGATGTCCAGGTCGGAGAGTTTCTTGCCGGTCATGGAAGGTTTGGTCACGATCAGCCGGCTGCTGACCAGGTGGCCGGAACGGTCCACGCATTCCGCTGCTTCGCTTCGGTGGACCCGGCCGAAGAAGAGACGGGCTTTCTGTTCATCGGAAGGCTTCGCATCCAGGACGATCCGGTCGCCGGACTGGAGGACGGGATCTTCCGCAACAGACAGGACGGATTCGCCCCGCAGGACGGAAGAAGGGACGAAACCTTCGCCGAAACCGGCCAGGGCTTCGGAAAGCCGCCGGCCGACAATGGCCGGATTGACCACTTCCCCGATCATTTCCACGACTTCCTCCACGGGTTCTTCCACTCCTTCACGGCCGGGATCCTCGCGGAAAAGACGGCGGAGCAGGATGACCACCAGCAGGATGACCAGGATGCCGACCGGGTAGGCGACGGCAAAGGCATTGGCGATCGCCGAAGAAACGGCCGGACGGTTCACTTCCTCAAGGAAAGTGCCGTGCGCGACATCATAATAGGTCTGCTGGGCCGTACCGAGGCCCGGCGTGCTGGTTGCTGATCCGGTCATGATGCCGACCAGGGTCGTGAGATCTTCCCGCGAGCAGGCGTATACGCCCAAGGTGCAGAGGACGGTCAGCAAGACCATCAGGATGGCCATCATATTGAGTTTCAAGCCCTCTCCCCGGAACGACGTAAAGAAACCCGGACCGGCCTGGAGGCCGATGGAAAACACGAAGAGCACGAGGCCGAATTCTTTGATGAAATGCAGGAACAGCGCGTCTGCCTTGACACCTGCGGCTCCGAACAGGATACCGACGAGCAAGATCCAGACGGATCCCAGGGAAATGCCCTTGATGGAGACTTTCCCCAGCAGCAGGCCGATGGCGATGATGAATGCCAGGACCATGATGGAATGTCCGGTACCGGACGAGAAGAAAAGGTCGTACATAGTTTTAGCCAGATTCTGTGATCTTGGCACAAAGGTACGGCAAAAAAACGTACTTTCCGCCGAAAAGAGCGGAAAGAAGACCTGCGATTCTGCCCGGATTTGATTATATTTGCAAAAACCACTTCCCGATGAAACGCTTCCTCCCCCTCTTTTTCCTGGCCTGCCTGCTGCCGCTCCGGCTTTCCGCCCAGGAGCCCTATTCCGCAGAGGTACTCCACAAACAGGCACCGGTCGTCCCGGTCTACATGGTCTTTGCCGGCGATACCATCCGGTTCGACCGTCCGGACTACCGGGAAAGGATGGACCGGGAGTTGATCTCCTATACCTATATGCATACCAACACGACCCTGATCCTCAAGCGTTCGAAACGGTATTTCGAACAGATCGTCCCCATCCTCAAGGAATACGGGATCCCGGAGGACCTGAAATACCTGATGTGCATCGAGAGCAACCTGGATCCGAAAGCGCTTTCCTCCGCCGGAGCCGCCGGCCTGTGGCAGTTCACCAAGGCCACGGCACAGGGCTACGGGCTGGAGGTCGGCACCGAAGTGGATGAACGGTACCATATCGAAAAGGAGACCATCGCCGCCTGCAAGTTCATGAAAGACGCCCTGAAGACCTTCGGCAACTGGATGACCGTCGCCGCCAGTTACAACGCCGGCCAGGCCGGCATCCGCAAACGGCTCAGCGACCAGCGGCAGCGCAACGCCCTGGAACTCTGGCTGCCCGAAGAAACTTCCCGGTACATGTTCCGGCTGCTGGCCATGAAAATGCTTTTCGAGCATCCTGCGGCTTTCGGGTTCGACATCCCGCAGGAAGAGATGTACCCCTACATTCCCCCGAAAGAAACCGTCTCCGTATCCGGTCCGATCGAGAACCTGGTCGATTTCGCCGAGAAGCACAAGACAACGTACGCCCGCCTCAAAGGAGCCAACCTCTGGCTGCGTTCCGACAAACTTACCAACAAGAACAAGAAAACCTACGAAATCATCATCCCATGAAACGCTGTATTCTCCTGATAACGCTGCTTGCCATGACCGCCTGCCAACACGCGCGCCTGCCGCTGGTCGGAATCAGTTGCTCGCGCAACGCCAGCGGAGGTTCCACCCTCTCCGCCGCCTATTCCAACGCCATCGCCCAATCCGGCGGCATCCCCGTCATCCTGCCGACGGTCTCCGATCCGGCCGTCGCCGCCTCCTTGCTGGAGGAACTGGACGGGATCGTGTTCTCGGGCGGTGAGGATGTCGATCCGTCCCGCTACGGAGAGACTTTCTGGAACGAAACGGTTCGCGTCGACACGCTGCGTGACGTGAGCGATTTCCTGCTCGCCGAGGCGGCCGTCGCTTCCGGCAAGCCCATCCTGGCCATCTGCCGGGGCGCCCAGTTGATGAACGTCGTCCTTGGCGGCACCCTTTACCAGGACCTGCCGACCCAGGTCGCCGGGGTCATCGAGCACCGGGGCGATGTCCGGCACAAGATCGGCGTCGAACAGGGCAGCATCTTGTTCGGACTGTTCGGGAAAGATTCGCTGGAAGTCAACTCGTCCCACCACCAGGCCGTCAAGGATCCGGCCCCGGGCATCCGCATCACGGCCCATGGACCGGACGGCATCATCGAAGCCTACGAGACGCCGCAGGTGACGGCTTATCAGTTCCATCCGGAAAGGCTGGCCCGGGATGACGCCTCCTGGCTGGTACTCTTCCGGCAGTGGATCGGCGAAGTCCGCAAACCCCGATAGCCATGGCCTTCACGCCCTGGACGCTCGTCGTCGACGCCGGTATCGTTTCCGGCCTGCTCCTGCTCGGGAAACTCGCCCGGGCGAAACTGCCCTTCCTCCAGCGGCTGTTCATCCCGCCGAGCCTGCTGGCCGGTTTTGCCGGACTGATCTTCGGTCCCGGCTTGCTGGGCTGGCTACCGCTTTCCGACCAGATGGGCAGTTACGCCGGCATCCTGATCGCCCTGGTCTTCAGTTGCCTGCCTCTGACCTCTTCCCGCCGGCAGGCGGGCGGTGGCAAGGTGGGCCGGATGTGGGCCTACTCCCAAGCCGGCATGCTCCTGCAATGGGGACTCGGCGGGCTGTTGGGCTGTTTCATCCTCGCCCGGATCTGGCCGGTCGACGGGGCCATCGGCCTCAGCATGCCCGCCGGCTTCTGCGGAGGCCACGGCACGGCGGCCGCCCTGGGTGACGCCTTCGGGAAATACGGGCTGGAGGACATCCGCACCCTGGCGATGACCGCCGCCACCGTCGGCATCATCGCCTCCGTGGTCATCGGCATGGCCCTGATCCGCCGGGGCGCCGAAAAAGGCCAGACCGCCTACCTCGGCCGCTTCGAGGACCTGCCGCCGGAACTCCGCTCCGGCGTCCTGCCCAAGGAACGACGGTTCAGCATGGGCGTTGCCACCTTTTCCGCCATCTCGCTGGATTCCATGACCTTCAATTTCGGCATGATCGCCCTGATCACCCTCCTCGGCTACGGGCTCAGCAAGGGGATCGAGGCGTTGTGGCCGGCCCTGATGCTTCCGGTCTTCAGCTGCACCTTCCTCGCCGGCATCGCCGTACGGGCCGTGCTGCGCAAGACCCGCACGGACGACTACCTCTCCAAACCGATCATCGGCCATCTCAGCGGAGCCTTCACGGATTATCTCGTCGCTTTCGGCGTCGCATCGATCAAACTGGAGATCGTCGTGCAGTACATCGTACCGCTGACCCTCCTGCTGGCCGTCGGACTGGTCGCGACCCTGCTCTATGTCTTCCTGCTGGGACGCCGTTTCCACCGGACCGCCTGGTTCGAGAAATCCATCTTCACCTGGGGCTGGTTCACGGGGACCATGGCCATGGGAATCGCTCTGCTCCGGATCACGGACCCGGAGTCCCGGAGCGGTTGCCTGGACGATTATGCCTATGCCTATCTGTATATCGCGCCGGTGGAAATCGCCCTGGTCACCTTCGCCCCGGTCCTGTTCGTCCAAGGATTCGGCGGCTGGTTCTCCGTCGTCTGCGCCGCAGCCGGAGCAGCCATCCTCGTCCTCTCCCGCCGCAAGCGCTGGATCTGACCGCCTGCCGGGAGTCCGCCAAGGCGGCAAAGACAAAAAAGGTTGACCCGACGGGCCAACCTTTATTCATGGAGCGGAATGCGAGGTTCGAACTCGTGACCTGCGGCTTGGGAAGCCGCCGCTCTACCAACTGAGCTAATTCCGCATGATTGCATTGCAAAGATAGAAAAGTTTCGGAATCCTTGCAAACTTTCACGACGTAAAAAGCCCCCGGTTGTGTCCGGAGGCTTTCAGGTATGCGGTGTCCTTACAGTTGCGCCAGGCCGGCGCGGACATGGGCTTCGATGGCCTCCGGCGAGTAATCGACCCGCTCGAACTTCTCGCCCGTGATGTTCTCGTACAGTTCGATGTACCGGTCCGTGATCCCGGCAACAACCTCGGGCGTCATTTCGGGAACCTGCTGGCCCTCCTGGCCCTGGAAACCGTTCGCCATGAGCCATTCGCGCACGAACTCCTTGGAGAGCTGCTTCTGGTGCTCGCCTGCCGCCAGGCGCTCGGCATATCCGTCCGCATAGAAATAACGGGAGGAATCCGGGGTATGGATCTCGTCCATCAGGATGATCTTTCCGTCCCGCTTGCCGAACTCATACTTGGTGTCGACCAGGATGAGTCCCATCTTCGCGGCGATTTCGGTACCGCGCTGGAAAATCGCGCGGGTATAGGCTTCCAACTGCTCGTAATCCTCGCGGGAGACGATGCCCTGGGCGATGATCTCTTCCTTGGAGATGTCTTCGTCGTGTCCCTCGGCGGCCTTGGTCGTCGGGGTGATGATCGGCTCCGGGAACTTCTGGTTCTCCACCATGCCGTCCGGCATCGGAACGCCGCAAATCATCCGCTTGCCCGCCTTGTACTCGCGCCAGGCATGGCCGGAAAGATAACCGCGGATCACCATTTCGACCTTGAACGGCTCGCACTTCAGGCCGACCGTCACCATCGGATCCGGCACGGCGACCTTCCAGTTCGGGAGGATGTCGGCGGTCGCATCGAGGAACTTGGCGGCAATCCGGTTGAGGACCTGGCCCTTGAAGGGAATGCCCTTCGGAAGGACGACGTCGAATGCGGAGATACGGTCGGAGACGACCATGACGAGATACTTGCCGTCAATGTCATAAACATCGCGGACCTTTCCCGTATACTTGCCCTGCTGGCCGGGGAAGGAAAAATCGGTTTTTACGATAGCATCCATATCTTTGTTCTGAATTTGATTCGGGACGGAGCCGTTACGGCCTTTCCGGATGACAAAGTTAACCAAAACCGCCGGAATTCCGTACAGCCCGCGGCGAAGTTTCCGCAATTTTTTCATTTTTACCGTTTTAGATTTCGGGATTGTCGCAATGAAATTATAACTTTGCTTTCCGGAAACCAAAATCAATCAACCATATGAAGCGTTTTCTGTACTTCGCTGCGGCAGCCGCCATGCTGCTGGCCGCGGCCTGCAACCGCTACGAGAAAGTCGCGGGCGATCCGCTGGACACCCGGATCTACACCCTCGACAACGGGCTCAAGGTCTACATGACTGTCAACAAGGAGACCCCGCGGATCCAGACCTACATCGCCGTCCGCTCCGGCGGCAAGAACGATCCCGCCGACAACACGGGTCTCGCCCACTACCTGGAGCACATCATGTTCAAGGGCACCGAGCAGGTCGGAACGACAGATTATGCCAAGGAGAAACCGATGCTGGACCAGATCCAGGCACTCTACGACGTCTACCGGACCAAGACGGATCCGGCCGAGCGTGCCGCCATCTACCACCAGATCGACTCTGTCAGTTATGAAGCCTCGAAACTGGCCATTCCGAACGAATACGACAAGATGATGGCCCTGATCGGATCCCAGGGTTCCAACGCCTTTACCTCCAGCGACGTCACCTGCTACCAGGAAGATATCCCCGCCAACCAGATCGAGAACTGGGCGAAGGTCCAGTCCGACCGGTTCAAGAACATGGTCATCCGCGGCTTCCACACGGAACTCGAAGCCGTCTATGAGGAATACAACCGCGGCCTGACCGACGATTCCGAAAAGGCGATGGTCGCCATCGACTCCGTCCTCTTCCCGCACCACCCGTACGGCACCCAGACGGTCATCGGCACCCAGGAGCACCTCAAGAACCCGGACATCACCGCCATCAAGAAGCAGAAAGCGACCATGTATGTCCCGAACAACTGCGCCGTCTGCCTCTCCGGCGACTTCGATCCGGAAGAAATGCTGACGATCATCAAGAAGTATTTCGGCGACTGGAAGGCGACGGACAGCGTCCCCGCCCTCAACTATGAGCCGGAAAGCCCGATCACCGCTCCGGTCGAAAAGCATGTCTTCGGCTATGATGCCGAATTTGCCATGATCGGCTGGCGCTATCCCGGCGTGCAGGACAAGGACAGCGAGATCGCCGAGATCGTCAGCGCCATCCTGTACAACCGCCAGGCCGGCCTGATGGACCTCGACATCGTCCAGGCCCAGAAGATGGCGGAAGCCCAGGCCATGGACTACGGCCGCACCGATTACGGCGAACTCCTGCTCATCGGCGTGCCGAAGACCGGTCAGACCCTGACCGAGGTCCGCGATCTGCTGCTGGCGGAAGTCGCCCGCCTGCGCGACGGCGATTTCGATGCCTCCCTCGTCGAAGCGGCCCTCAACAACTGGAAATCCGCCCAGATGCGCCAGCTCCAGACCAACCGCAGCCGCGCCATGATGTATGTCAACTCCTTCATCGGCGGCAACACCTGGGAATACGATGTCCGGAAGAGCGACAGGATCGCCGCCCTGACCAAGGACGACATCGTCGCCTGGGCCCGGAAGTATCTCGGCGCAAACAGCTATGTCATCGCCTACAAGCATTTCGGTCCGGATCCGAACGACCACAAGATCGAAGCCCCGAAGATCACCCCGATCGTCACCAACCGCGAACTCCAGAGCGCCTTCCTGCAGGACATCCAGAACAGTGTCCCGAAGCCGATCGAGCCGGTCTTCACCAACTTCTCCACGGACATGCAGCGCTTTGACAGCCAGGGTCTGGAAGTCCTTTACAAGAAGAACACGCTCAACGGCATCGCCAACCTCCAGTACCGTTTCGACCTGGGTTCCTACAACGATCCCGCCCTCGAACTCGCCCTCAGTTATGTCGGCTACCTCGGCACCCCGACCCGTACCGCGGAGCAGATCGCATCCGAACTCTACCGTCTCGCCTGCAGTTACAGCACGAATGTCAGCAGCGCATCCACCGTCCTCTCCTTCAACGGTCTGGGCGAGAACCTCGGAGACGCGATGGCAATCGTCGAGGACCTGCTGCGGAACGCCGTCGCCGACGACGCCATCCTCGAGAGCCTCAAGGCCAATGAACTGAAGAACCGCGCCGACGCGAAACTCAACCAGCGTGCCTGCAACAGCGCCCTCAACGCGTATATCACCTATGGCCCCGAGTACATCCGCAAGACGACCCTGACCGACGCCCAGCTGAAAGCCCTCACCTCCGAGGAACTGCTCGCCAAGGTCCGCGGCCTGCTGGGCAAGCAGCACCGGATCCTCTACTATGGTCCGCAGGAGGCCGCCCAGGTCGGTGAGACCCTCGCCGCCGCCCATCCGGTCAGCGGTTCGCTGGAGCCCGTTACCAAGGTCCGTCCGCAGCGCCTGACGACGCCGGAAGCCCAGGTCATCATCGCCCCGTATTCCGCACGCCAGTTCAACTACATCCAGTACTCGAACCGCGGTGAGAAACTGGATCCGGCCGCCCAGCCGGGCATCAGCCTCTTCAACGAATACTTCGGCGGCGGCATGAACGGCATCGTCTTCCAGGAGATGCGTGAATCCCGCGCCCTCGCCTACAGCGCCGGCGGCTCAATCGCGACCCCGTCCAGCAAGGACGATTCCTACAGTTTCTCCGCCACCATCGGTTCCCAGAACGACAAGCTCCGGGCTGCCGTGACCGGTTTCGACGAGATCATCACCGACATGCCGGAATCCCAGAAAGCATTCGACATCGCCAAGACCGCCATCATCTCCCGCATCCGGACCGGCCGCACGACGGGATCCGCCGTCCTGAACGCCTACCTGAACTGCGAGGAACTCGGCCTGACTGAACCGACCGACCGCCTCGTCTTCGAGAAGGTCCAGGGCATGCAGATGGCCGACCTGCTCGCCGTCAAGGACAAGTGGGTCTCCGGACGCACCTATGTCTATGGCATCCTGGGCGAGCCGAAGGATCTTGACATGGACTTCCTCCGTTCCCTCGGACCGGTCCGCATCGTCAGCCTCGAAGAAATCTTCGGTTACTGATCCAGTACATACTCGGTGACATTCTTGACACCGGGCATCCCGTAATAGGTCGCAAGGTCCCCTTTGAGGAAGACCTTGCGACCTTTGTTTCCAGGGTTTTTCACCATGTTCAGGGCGTCCCGCAAGGCACCTTTCTTCAGTTCGACGGACATGCAGGAGGCCTTGGAGGTCGCCGTCGTCTTGCCGGCGATGGCCAGATTGGTCTCCGAAGACGACCCCAGGAACGGCGATGCGCACCCCACGATATAGCCGTAGACCCAGACGCCGGTCGCCCCCGTCTTTCCGCGGGCCGTGGCGACATCCATCGCATGGTCCTTGTCAGCACCGGTCGCCCGGTTGCCGCCGCCCTCGCCGATGACGAAAGCATCGCCGGTCCAGTTGCGGCTCGTATCGACCTGCACCGAGATGCGGCTGGAAGAGGATGCGGCGCTGCCGGGGACCGAGACTGCGACGGTCAGGATCTCCCGCGCCTCCAGTTCCCGGGTGTACAGGATGTCCTGCTGCCCTTCATTGTCGAGCATGACCGAGACGTTCCCGGGCTGGAAATAAGCGATCCGCTGTTCCCGGTAGGCATACTGCAGCCGGCCGTCCTCCGATTGGACGAAAAACAGGCCCTTCGGACAGGCCGTCAGGAAATCCGGCCCGATTTTCAGCCGGATGCCGGCATTCAGCTGGCGGCAGGTCAGGGCGACATCCACCGTCGCACCGGAACTGACGACGGCATCCTGGTCGTCGCCATACAGGGGCATGTCGAAAGCGGGTTTGGAGAAGGTGCAGGAACGGACGGACACCCGATAGGTCCCGGGGTCGACGGGAAGCGGATCGGGACAGTCGCCGAACAGGCCGTCGTAGATGGTCTTCCCATCTTCATCCAGGACACGGAGGAGGAAGGCGCTGGAATCCGGCAAGTCGGCGGCCTTCGAGGAGGGACGGGTGGAAAAATGGATGACGAGATTCCCGGGTTCGCGGGAAGAGAACAGGTCTTCGCAGGCAATGAGGAAGACCGGGAGGATGGCAAGGCCGATCCGTCGGAACAAAGGTTTCATGGCACAAAAAATTTCTTGCCAACAAGATACACAGCCGGCACGAAGGAGGAGAAAAGATTCAGAAATTTATTTGCCGAGCAAGTTCCGGCATTGCTCGGGAGGAAAGATTAAAAAAGTCTTTTCCTCGCATTTTGGCCAATTTTCGATCGAAAGGTCGAAAATAAAAATCGAATAGAATAAAAAAACGAGGCAAACGCATCCCTGCGTCCGCCCCGCTACTTAACCTAAACTTAAACTATGAAAAACTTCATTGCAAATTTAATCAAAACTCTTGGAAATCAAAGTTTTTTTGAAAAAAATTTCAAGGGCCATGTTGCGTCACTCTCCGGCCGGACGGATTTTCGCATACTTCAGGAGGAGGATTTTTTCCCCGTACGTATCAAAGGCGATGGTGGCCTTCAGGTCGGACGGGCTGCCGGAAATCTCCTTGATGACGCCATAGCCGAAACGGTTGTGCTCGATCCGCATGCCGGCCTTCATGTCCAGGACGGACATCGGCACGAAATCCGGATCCGGCGTCCGCGGAGGAACCGGTACGGAAGGACGGACGACCCGGGCGGATGCCGCCGGTTTCGGTGCGGACGGACGGGAGGGCACATCAGTCACTTTGCCCGATGTGCCGTATGCGGAGCGCCGGTCGGTGCCGCGGGGGCTGAAGCGGCCACCGAAACCGCCGAAGCGGGGCGATTCAACGTCTTCGTCGGCAAACCGGTCGCGGGCCCGGAAATCCTCATCCCGCAAGGGATTGGCCAGATAGCGTTTGTCGATCTCCCGGAGGAAGCGGCTGGGGGCATTGGATTCGTGCTTTCCATTGCGCATTCGTGTCTGCGTAAAACTCAGTCCGACAGACGTTTTTGCACGGGTTAAAGCTACGTAGAATAGCCGGCGTTCCTCCTCAATGTCGGAAGGGGAAGCCAGCACGCCGCCGGAAGGAAACAGGTTTTCTTCCATACCCGCCACATAGACATATGGAAACTCCAGGCCCTTGGCGGAATGGACCGTCATCAGGGAGATTTTGTTGCTACTTTCTTCCTCGTCCACGTCGACGGCACTCAGCAGGGAAATATCTTCCAGATACTCGCCCAGCGTAACGACCGGAAGGTCGGAATCCGCCACTTCGGAACCGTCCTGCAGCGTACCTTCCGCCATCATTTCCTCCACATAGGCATTGTGCCGGTCCTCTACAAAACTCTTGACACTGTTGACCAGTTCCTCGATATTGGAAGCCCGGGACTGGCTCTCAATCGACATGTCTTCCTTAAAGGAGCGGTACAAGCCGGAGGCATCGGAAAGGCCGGCGGCAAGGGCATAGGCGTCTTTTTCGTTCCGCTGCGACCATACATTCAGGATCATGTCCCCGAAAGACTTGAGCCGGGTGACGGCCGCCGGTTTCAGTCCGAAGCGTTCCAGCCCTTCGGCGTAAATGGCTTTCATCAGCGGGACGTTCAGTTCCCGGGCCGCAGTCTCCAGGGCCTGCAGAGAGGTGTCGCCGATTCCGCGTGCCGGTTTGTTGACAGCCCGGCGGAACGACTCGTCATCGGCAGGATTGACGGCCAGTTTCAAGTAAGCCATCATGTCCTTGACCTCGACCCGGTCGAAGAAAGAATGACCGGAATAGATCATGTACGGCAGGTTTCGCTTGCGCAGGGCTTCTTCCAAGGCGCGTGACTGGGAGTTCGTCCGGTACAGGACTGCGAAATCCGCATATTCAGCATGATGTTCCTGCATGGTCGAGATGATGGAAGATGCGATCAGAAGGGCTTCTTCCTGCTCGGTATATGCCCGGATCAGCCGGATCTTCTCCCCTTCTTCCCCCTGCGAGAAGCAGTTCTTCGGAATCCTCCCTTCATTCTTGGCTATCAACGAGTTGGCCGCATCGACGATGGTCCGGGTCGAGCGATAGTTCTGCTCCAGCCGGAAAATGTGCATGTCCGGGTAGTCCTGACGGAAATTGAGGATGTTCTCGATTTTGGCCCCGCGGAAGGCATAAATGGACTGGCTGTCGTCGCCGACGACGCACAGGTTCCGGTGGGACTGGCTGAGTTTCTTGAGGATCAGGTACTGGGCGAAGTTCGTGTCCTGGTACTCGTCGACCAGGATGTAATCGAAGCGGGCCGCAATGGATTTGAGGGCGTCCGGGTGGTCGCGGAGCAACAGGTTCATGTTGAGGAGGATGTCGTCGAAATCCATGACCCCGGATGCCTTCAGCAGCCGCTGGTACATGCCGTAGACCCGCCAGATGTCCGGTTTCTTGGCATGGGTGTCGTTCATCTTCGCCGCCGTGTTGGCCGCGTATGCTTCGGCCGTCACCAGGTTGTTCTTGGCCATGGAGATCCGGCTCAGGACATCCTTCGGCTTATAGACCTTGTCGTCCAGCTTCAACTCCTTGATGCAGCGCTTGACGGCGCTGGTCTGGTCGGAGGTGTCGTAGATCGTGAAGGAGGACGGGTAGCCCAGCCGGTCGGCGTATTCACGCAGGAAGCGGATGAACACGGAGTGGAAGGTTCCCATGTACAGGCGGCGGGCTTTCCGTTCCCCGACCATGGCGGCGATCCGTTCTTTCATTTCCGTAGCCGCCTTCTTGGTAAACGTCAGGGCCAGGATCCGGTCCGGTTCCCCGCCCCGCTCCAGGATGTAGGCGATGCGGCTGGTAAGCACGCGGGTCTTCCCCGAACCTGCTCCCGCGACGATCAGCACCGGTCCTTCCGTACATGTGACAGCCTCCCGCTGCCGGTTGTCGAGTCCCTCCAGGATTCCTCTTCCATTCTCTTCCTTCATCTCTTTCAATTTGTCTTGGAATAGGACGCGAAATTAAGAAAAAATGAGTAAATTCGCGGCGGATTAAAAGAAATTATTCTTTTATCCGAAAGCGATTTTTTATAACAAACTCACTCATAATGTCAAACAACATCAAACTCAGACGTGGACTGGATCTCCCGATCGCAGGAGCAGCAGCCCAGAAAGTCGGGAAGGTGGTCGCTGCTGACATTATCGCTCTGAAACCTACTGACTTCAAGGGCTTCGCACCGAGGCTCCTCGTCAGGGAGGGCGATAAGGTGTTGGCCGGATCGCCGGTCATGGCCGACAAACAGTCTGCTGAGATCCTCCTCACCGCTCCGGTCAGCGGAACGGTCGCCGAGATCGTCAGAGGCGAGAAAAGGAAGTTGCTTGAGGTCCGCATCAAGGCGGACGAGACCTGCGAGTACCTCGCTTTCGGCGCCCACAACGCCGCCAAGATGAGTGCCGCCGATGTCCGGGATCTGCTCTGCAAGAGCGGTCTCTGGGCCGGCCTCATCCAGAGGCCTTACGGGATTCTCGCGAACCCCGCCGCCGAACCGAAGGCGATTTTCGTTTCAGCTTTTTCCACCGCACCGCTCGCTGCCGACACCGAGTTCACCCTCCGCGATGAACTCCAGAACATCCAGGCCGGCGTCGACGCCCTCGCAAAACTGACCAAGGGCGGCGTGCATTTCTCCATCAACGCAGCAACCTCTTCCAGCTCTCCGTTCCACAAGGTCGAGCATGTCATCATGCACGAAGTGAGCGGCAAGCACCCGGCCGGCAACGTCGGTATCCAGATTGCCAACATCGACCCGATCCAGAAGGGCGAAACCGTCTGGACCGTGTCCCTGCTGCTTCTCGCCGCCATCGGACGCCTCTTCAACACGGGCAAGGTCGACCTCCGCAGGAAAGTGGCCCTCACCGGTCCCGAAGCGAAGGATCCCTGCTACGTCGAGGCGCTCCCGGGTACCCCGATGAAGGCTTTCGCCGGTTATTATGACAACAGCAAGGGCGATGTCCGCTTCATCAGCGGCGACGTCCTCAGCGGCACGTGCGTCGGTGAAGACGGCTTCCTCGGCTTCTTCGACGACCAGGTCACCTTCCTCCACGAAGGAACCGAGCGCGAAATCCTCGGCTGGGCCAAGCCCTTCCGCTTCAACCAGTTCAGCGCGACCCGCACCTACTTCTCCTGGCTCTGCCCGGGCAAGAAGTACAACATGGACACCAACGTCCACGGCGGTCCGCGTGCCTTCGTCGTCTCCGACCTGTACAACAAGGTCCTTCCGATCGACAACTTCTTCCCGGTCTACCTGATCAAGGCCTGCCTGGCCGGCGACATCGACAAGATGGAGAAGTTCGGCATCTATGAGGTGCTCCCGGAAGACCTCGCCCTCTGCGAATTCATTGACCCGTCAAAGAATGACATCCAGGAAATGATCCAGAACGGTATCGACCTGATGATCAAGGAAATGGCATAAACAGACAATCGTTATGGAAGAAAATAAAGTTCAGCCCGGCCTTTTTGAGAAAGGCGGCAAATTCGGATTCCTGCACTCGACTGTCGATGCCTTCGACACCTTCCTCCGCGTTCCGGGCACCGTCACCCGCAAGGGTGCCCATGTCCGCGACTCCGTCGACCTGAAGCGAGTCATGATCCTCGTCGTGATCGCCCTTGTTCCCGCCGCCCTGTTCGGCATGTGGAACGTCGGCTATCAGCACAACCTGGCCACCGGTGCCACTACCGGATTCTGGGGAACCTTCTTCTACGGCTTCCTCAAAGTCCTTCCCCTGTATATCGTATCCTACCTGGTCGGTCTCTTCATCGAGTTCGCCGGCGCCCAGATCAAGGGCGAGGAAGTCAACGAGGGTTACCTCGTCTCCGGTTTCCTCATCCCGCTGATCGTCCCGGTCGACACCCCGCTCTGGACCCTCGCCATCGCGGTCGCCTTCGCGGTCCTCTTCGGCAAGGAAGTCTTCGGCGGTACCGGTATGAACTTCCTCAACCCGGCCCTCCTGACCCGCGCCTTCCTCTTCTTCTCCTATCCGTCCAAGATGTCCGGTTCTGAAACCTGGATTTCCCTCGGAAAGGGACAGATGATCGACGGTGCCACCGGTGCGACTCCGCTTTCCTTCATCGGTGACGGCTTCGACGCCCTGACCGGCGCCGGCGTCCAGTACGGAACCAGTTTCATGGACTTCTTCCTCGGAACCATTCCGGGATCCGTCGGTGAGACCTCCGTCGTCGCCATCCTGATCGGTGCGGTCATCCTCCTGTGGACCGGCGTCGCCAGCTGGAAGATCATGTGCTCTTCCGTCATCGGCGCCCTCCTGGTGGGCTGGATCGGCAACGTCTGCGGCGCTACCGACATCCCGGCTTACTACCACCTCGTTCTCGGCGGCTTCGCCTTCGGTACCGTCTTCATGGCGACCGACCCGGTGACCTCCGCCCAGACCGAATGCGGCAAATGGATCTACGGCTTCCTCATCGGCGCCCTCTGCGTGACCGTCCGCCTATGGAACCCGGGTTATCCGGAAGGCATGATGCTCGCCATCCTCCTGATGAACACCTTCGCCCCGCTGATCGACTACTGCGTCACCGACAGTGCGATCCGCCGCAGGGCCAAGAAAGTAAAGGTCGCTTAAACGGATAGAAGTATGAATACGAACAACAATCTCTATACTGTCGTATATTCCGCCATCATCGTCATCGTGGTGGCAGCGATCCTTGCATGGGTATCCATGGCCCTCAAGCCGAAGCAGGATGCCAATATCAAGGCCGAGACCATCAGCCAGATGCTGACCGCCGCACAGTTCTCCACGAAGGAGGACCTCGCCAAGATCAGCAACGACCAGGTTCTCGAAGAATACTCCAAAGTGATCAAGGAAGCGTTTGTCGTCGATGCCCAGGGCCAGAAGGTCCGCGACCTCGACCTCGCCACCCGTGAGCTGGCCGACGGCCTCAAGGCCCAGAACACCAACCTCAAGAAGGGTGCGGCCGTCGAACTTCCGGTCTACATCTTCAACAAGGACGGCAAGAACGTGACCGTCGTTCCTGTTTACGGTGCCGGTCTCTGGGGCCCGGTCTGGGGCTATGTCGCCTTCGACGAGGACCTGAAGACCATCCTCGGCGCCTATTTCGACCATGAAAGCGAGACCCCGGGTCTCGGTGCGAAGATCAAGGACGATCCGTCCTTCCGCGCCCAGTTTGAAGGCAAGACCGCCGATTTCGCGGCGGATCCGGTCTTCGCCATCCGGAAGAACGCTGCCGGTTCCAACGAGGTTGACGCCATCACCGGCGCTACCATGACCTCCAAGGGCCTCGGCGAAGCCATCGGCAAATGGTTCGAAGCCTACAAGCCGTACTTCATGGCCCACGCCATCGTGCCGCAAGAGGCTCCCGTCGAGGAAACTGTTGAACAAGAAATGAATGAGGAGAACTAAGTTATGGACGCTAAAATCAAAGAAACCATCCTGAATCCGATTCTCAAGGGGAATCCGATTACCGTCCTCGTTCTGGGTATCTGCTCCGCACTGGCGGTTACCGTCGAGCTCAAGGGCGCCCTTGTCATGGCCCTCTCCGTGACCATCGTTACGGGCCTGTCCTGCCTCGTGCTCTCCCTGCTCCGCAACACCATTCCGAACCGCGTCCGCATCATCGTGCAGCTCGTGGTCGTGGCCCTGCTTGTCATCCTGGTCGACCAGATTCTCAAGGCCTACTCTTATCCGATCGAGAAGCAGCTCAGCGTCTACATCGGCCTGATCATCACCAACTGTATCGTCATGGGCCGTATCGAGGCCTTCGCCCTCGGCAACAAGCCGTGGCCGTCCTTCCTCGACGGTATCTTCAACGGTCTGGGTTACGGTCTGATCCTGGTCATCGTCGCCTTCTTCCGCGAATTGCTCGGCAGCGGCACCCTGTTCGGCCTCCGCATCATTCCGGAGTCCTTCTATGCCGCCGGCTACATGAACAACGGTCTTGTCATCCTTCCTCCGATGGCCCTGATCCTGCTCGGCTGCATCATCTGGGTCCAGCGCAGCATCCAGAAGGACCTGCAGGAGAAATAACATCTAACACCGCAAGATTATGGAATATATCAGCTTATTCGTAAAGTCAATCTTCGTTGACAATATGATTTTTGCATACTTCCTCGGTATGTGCTCATACCTGGCAGTATCCAAAAACGTGAAGACAGCTACAGGTCTGGGTGTTGCTGTTATCTTCGTGCTCCTGTGCACGCTCCCGATCAACTATCTCATCAACAACTTCCTGACGAACAACCCGTTCGGCGCAGATCTGAGCTTCCTCAGCCTGATCATTTTCATCGCCGTCATCGCCGCGTTCGTCCAGATTGTCGAGATGGTCGTCGAGAAATATGCCCCGTCCTTGTATGCATCCCTCGGCATCTACCTGCCGCTGATCGCGGTCAACTGCGCCATCCTGGGCGGTTCCCTCTTCATGCAGCAGAAAGAATTCGCCAATGTCGGTGAAGCCACCGTCTATGCCCTCGGTTCCGGTATCGGCTGGTTCCTCGCCATCGTCTGCCTGGCAGCCATCCGCGAGAAACTCCAGTACTCCAAGGTTCCGGACGCCCTCAAGGGTACCGGCATCACCTTCATCACCGTCGGTCTGATGGCCATCGCCTTCATGACGTTCATGGGTATTTCACTTTAAACAGAGGAGGCAGTAATCATGATGAATACCATTATCGGAGCAGTTGCAACAACCCTTATTGTAACGCTCGTCCTCGTGGCCCTTCTCCTGTTGATCAAGGCGAAGCTCACCCCTTCCGGCAATGTCACCATCGACATCAACAATGGCAAGAAGACCCTCTCCGTCCCCCAGGGCGGTGACCTGATGCACACCCTGGCCGACCAGGGCATCTTCCTCCCTTCCGCCTGCGGCGGCAAGGCCAACTGCGGACAGTGCAAGGTCCGTGTCCTCGAAGGCGGCGGAGAAATCCTCCCGACCGAGACCGGCTTCTTCTCCCGCAAGCAGATCAAGGACAACTGGCGCCTCGGCTGCCAGGTCAAGATCAAGGACAACCTCAAGATCGCCGTTCCGGATTCCGCCCTCAGCGTCAAGAAACTCGAGTGCGAAGTCATCAGCAACAAGAACGTGGCGACCTTCATCAAGGAGTTCACGGTCCGTCTCCCCGAAGGCGAGAACATCGAGTTCAAGTCCGGCGAGTACATCCAGATCGACATCCCTGAGTACGACATCGACTTCGCCGACATCGACGTGGACGACATCTACAAGGGCGACTGGGAGAAGTACGGCTTCTTCGGCATCAAGGCGAAGAACACCGTTCCGACCATCCGCGCATACTCCATGGCCTCCTATCCGGCCGAAAAGAACATCATCAAGCTCAACGTCCGTATCGCGACGCCTCCGTTCGACCGGAGCCAGCCGCGCGGCGTCTTCAAGATGCTCCCGGTTCCTCCGGGTGTCGCTTCCTCCTACGTCTTTACCCGCAAGCCGGGTGACAAGGTGATGATTTCCGGTCCTTACGGCGAGTTCCTCCTCCCGGAGAACGACCCGGACAGCCAGGAATACATCTTCGTCGGCGGCGGCGCCGGCATGGCCCCGCTCAGAAGCCACATCATGCATCTGTTCAAGACCCTCCGCACCAAGAAGGAAGTCCACTTCTTCTATGGCGCCCGTGCCCTCGTCGAAGCCTTCTACCTCGAAGACTTCGCCGAACTGGAGGCCGAATTCCCGAACTTCCACTTCCACCTGGCCCTCGACCGTCCGGATCCGGCAGCCGATGCAGCAGGCGTGAAGTATACCGCGGGCTTCGTCCACAACGTGATGAACGAGACCTATCTCAAGAATCACGAGGCACCGGAAGACATCAAGTACTTCATGTGCGGTCCGCCTATGATGGTGGCTTCCGTCAACACGCTGCTCGACAGCCTCGGTGTTGCTCCGGAAAGCGTCCTGTACGACAACTTCGGCGGTTAATCCCCTGCCGTTCAATCCTTTCAAAGATCCCGACCCTCTCGGCCGGGATCTTTTTTTTATATTGCTCGGGACCGGATCGGAAAAAATGAAAAAAGAAAGATTCTTCAAAATCCGCACACCGTTCCCCGGGACCCCGTCCGCAAGCAAGTCGCCGGATCCTATCTTCGCAGCAGAGAAAAACACCGCAGCATGCCGACTCCTAGCCTTACTGTATCCGAAGACCGTGTATCTGAAAAGACGAGCATCGCACTTTGCAACTGTATCATTCTGATGGCCGCACTCGCGCCGGTCTTCTGTCCCGGATGCACCGGGCCGGTATCCGCCTTCCCCGAGGAGGCGGACACGGTCCAGGTCGCCACTCGCGTCTCCCTGGCTGCTGCGGGGGTGGTCCCGTCCGGGATCCGATGTCTCGACCTGTTCTTCTTCAATGATGACCAGTTGCAGCGGCTGGACGCTTACCAACGGATCGAAGGAAGCGCGCTGACCGCTGCCGTCGGGGCATCCAGGAGCGGCAAGAAGATTCTTGCCGTGCTGGCCAATTCCAACGCAGACCGATACCGGTGGGCAGACGTGAACTCCCTGCAGGGGCTGGCCGCACGGACCGCCCGGCTGCAGGAGGAAGATCCGTCCCATCCCCTGGGGCAAGCCCTGCTCCGCATCGACGCCGGCCGTTCCGTCACCGTCAGCCTGGCGCCGCTGTCCGCCCGCATCCGGCTGGCATCGATCAGTTGCGACTTCAAAGACCGGCCCTATGCCGGAGCGAAACTGGAGGATGTCCGGGTCTACCTGACCCATGTCAACACCTCCAGTCCCCTGCTGGCGGATTCCGTCCGCGTCCCCACGGACTTCATCAACGCCGGACGGCTCAAGGAAACAGACCTGGAAGGATTCCTGTACCCGGGAATCGTCCAGGCCCGGCTCCCCGCGCCGGTCGGTGTCGGCGTGCAGTATCCCGGCATCGACCTGTACTGCTATCCCAACGCACCGGACGACCGCGGGCCCGGGACGCCGTCCACCCGGCTGGTGATCGAAGGAACCCTGCTGGGTACGACCTGCTACTATCCGTTGGAGATCGGACTGGAGAACGGCCGCGCGGGCGTGCTCGGCAACCGGACATACCAGTATGACATCACCCTGACCCGGCGCGGCGCCTCCGACCCGGATACGCCCCTGCAGCCGGGCGTCATGCAGACACAGCTGGAGGTCCTCCCCTGGAAAGAACCGGACCCGCTCGTCATCCCTTTCTGACATGAAAAAGATATTACTGCTGCTCTGCCTGCTGGCCGGCACGACCGCCTGCCGCAAGGATACGGACACGGCCCGCCAGCTGGATATCCGCTGGGACGCCGGCGTCCTGCTGACCCGTTCCGCCAGTCCCGACGAAGAACGGATCAGCGACCTCAACCTGTTCGTCTTTTCTGAAGACGGCGGCCTGGAAGACCACCTGTTCCTGGATGCCCGCACGCTGGCGCGGACCGGCAGTTCCTGCCGGATCAGCCTGCCGCAGGGCCTCCCGTACAGCCTGTATGCCTGTGTCAATTTCGGGTACCGGATCCCCGGCATCAGCCGCCGGGACGACCTGCTCGCCTACCGCTACCACATGGCCTATCCGGACGAATACAGCCGGGGAATCCCGATGAGCGGCGTCGCGGAAATCGACGGGGAAACGACATCCGTCACGATCCCGCTGGAGCGGATGATGTCCAAGGTTTCTGTCCGGATCGACCGGCGCGCGCTGGCGGAAGACGTCCGCTTTTCGGTGCGGAGCATGATCCTGTGCAACGCGCCCCGGTCGGCTGCCGTCTTCGGTCCCAGCAAGGCGGCCGGAAGCCTCGACGTGTTTTCCCGCGGCTTCGAACGGGCGGGCGTGCAGGCGGATGACCTGAACCGGGAAATTGCGGCCGGGATCAGCCGGGAAGTCAGCGTCTACATGCTGGAAAACCTGCAGGGCGAAACGCCTCAGCAGCCGACCTACCTCGAAATGGCCATCGAATACCAGTCCGGCGCCTATCACTCGAAACCCGGCGAGTACCTTCTCTACCGGTTCTACCTGAGCGACGGAGACGGAGTCTGCGACGTCCAGCGGAATTTCCATTATCGCTATACCGTCCGGCCGGAGGGAAACGGCTTGCTCACGGAAGACAACTGGCGCGTCGACAGGACCGGCCTGGCCGCCTACGGACCGGCGACGCTGACCCTTCATCCGGCCGAATATATCGAAGGAATGCCGGGCGAAGAAATCCATGTCTGGGCGGAGGTCAACCCGCCTGACGGCTGGTTCGATATCGGGCGCGAAGAACTGGAAGAGGATCGCATCCGGGGCATTTATGACTACCGGATCGATGAGGACGGGCACGGGGTCCGGCTGACCCTCCGCAACCCGGGAACGGGAATTGTCTATTTCGAAGCGGGCCGGCCAGTCAGCGATGCGGCCATGGCCGTCATTGTCGTCAACCATGAGACGGAAAGATGAAATAATCCGGCGCAAGGGCAGGAATCGTATGAATTTTTACTATTTTTGTATGATTAACCACACGCGTTATGAGATCCTATGTATTTCCGGGCGATATCGACCCTGCCATCATGGCCATCGGTGCCAAGCCCTTCCTCTATATGAGAACCGATGCGTTCTCCCAAATCAACAAGGAATCCGAGCAGATCCTGCTCGACCTGATCCACTGCACCGGCGGCCGGACGATCATCTACACCGGCTCCGGAACGGGCGCGATGAGCGCCGTCGTCGAGAACTATGTCACGACGAAGAAGAAGGCCATCGTCATCGACGGCGGATCCTTCGGACACCGCTGGTTCCAGCTCTGCGAGTATTACGGCGTACCGGTCGTCCACTATGAAGTCGGTTTCGCAAAGGACATCGACTACGAAGACCTGGAACGGACCGTCGCCGCCGAACGTCCGGACGTCTTCCTGTGCCAGCATCATGAGACTTCTACAGGACAGTTGTTCGACCTGGGAAAGATCAGCGCGATCTGTCGCAAATTCGGCATCTCGCTCGTCGTGGATGTCATCAGTACCTTCCTCGCCGAGCCTTTGAGCATGGACGAATACGGAATCGACATCTGCATTACCAGCACCCAGAAGGGCCTCAACATTCCTCCGGGCCTGTCCATCCTGTTCTTCAGCAAGAACCTGGAAGGCTACGCCTGGAACCACAAGGGCTACTACTGGGATTTCGAGGACAACTTCTCGAACCTGCGCCGCGGCCAGACGCCGTTCAGCCCGGCGACCATCCTCTACCTGCAGCTCCATGCGCGGTTGCTGCAACTCAAGGCCGAAGGCGGCGAGGACAAGAACATCGCCCACGTCAGGCACCGTGCCTTGAAATTCCGGGAATACTGCCGCAAGTACGGCTGGGACGTCCCGGCGGAGGTCCCGTCCTATGCGATTACCGGATTCCAGACGCGGGACACTGCGGAACGCAAGATCTTCAAGGGCCTGATGGAGAAATACGACACGTACATCATGCCGGGCGGAAAGCCGGGTTTCTACCGGGTCTCGCACATGGGACTCCAGACCGACCGGGAACTGGAAGAACTGGCGGAACGCATCCATGAATTCGAACCGTAGGCCATGAAAAAAGTCATCACATACGGGACGTTCGACCTGCTGCACCAGGGGCACATCAACCTGCTCCGGAGGGCCAAGGCCCTGGGCGACTGGCTCATCGTCGGCGTGACCACCGACAATTTCGACCTGGAACGCGGGAAGATGAACACCTGCGGCAACGTCATGGACCGGATTGAAGCCGTCAAGGCCACGGGGCTGGCCGACCAGGTCATCATCGAGGAATACAAGGGACAGAAAATCGACGACATCCAGAAATACGGAGTCGACATCTTCGCCATCGGTTCGGACTGGACCGGTTATTTCGATTATCTCAAGGAGTTCTGCGAGGTGGTCTACCTGCCGCGGACCGAGGGTATTTCCAGCACGCAGCTGCGCGAGGAGCGTCCCTGCCTGCGGATCGGCATCGTCGGTACGGGCAGCATCGCCCGCCGCTTCGTGCCTGAAGCCGCCTTTGTCAACAGCAACCGGATCACGGCCGCATTCAACCCGGATGAGGAAGCGTGCCGGGCATTCTGCAGCGAATTCGGCATCCCGACGGTCGCTCCGTCCCCGGAAGCCCTGTTCGACGCCTGCGACGCCGTCTACGTCGCTTCCCCGCACTACACGCACTACCGCTACGCCAAGGCCGCCCTGGAGGCCGGCAAGCATGTCCTCTGCGAGACGCCGCTCGTCTTGTCGCGCGGCGAAGCGGAAGAACTGTTTGCCCTCGCCGACCGCACGGGCCGGATCCTGATGATGGCCCACAAGACCGCCTACTGCCCCGCCTACGGGCATCTGTTCACCCTGCTGAAATCCGGCGTCATCGGCGAGATCGCGGAAGTCAACGCCTCCGTCACGACGCTGACGGACGAACGTTCCGAGAAACTCGACAGCACCCGTTGGGGCGGTTCCATGAACGAAAACGCCTGTTTCCCGCTGCTGCCGATCCTCCAGCTCCTCGGCACGGACTGGCGCAACATCAACTTCTATTCGAAGATGAAGAACGGGGTCGACATGTTCACCAAAGCCGTCTTCCGGTTCGATTCCGCCGTCGCCTCCTTCCAGGTGGGACTCGGCGTCAAGTCGGAAGGCAACATGGTCATTTCCGGCACGAAAGGCTACGTTTATGTTCCCGCCCCCTGGTGGAAGACCGACTACTTCGAGGTCCGCTACGAAGACCAGAACCAGAACAAGAAATTCTTCTATCCCTTCTTCGGCGAAGGACTCCGTTATGAGATCAAGGAGTTCGTCTCCAGCATCCTCGACGGCGGACGCCAGCGCTCCCGCATCAGCCGGAAGGTGCTCCTCGCCATGTGCCAGGTCCAGGAACAGTACCTCAAGGGAATCAACGTATACAAGATATGAAACGGATCCGGATGACGACGGAGGAGTTCCGCCAGACCATGCTGGACATCATGGACCGGATTGACGCGTTCTGCACGGAAAACGGCATCCGGTACTCGCTGGACGGCGGATCCCTGCTCGGGGCCGTCCGGCACAAGGGATTCATCCCCTGGGACGATGACATGGACGTCATCATGCCCCGAGCCGACTATGACCGCTTCTGGCGGCTGTTCAACGAAGCCCATACGGATTACAAAGCCGTCAACTTCCAGGTCGATCCGGATTTCCCGCATACCTTCACCCGCGTCATGGATACCCGGACCCTGGCGATGGACCACAACCGGGTCAACAAGTTCGGGGTCTTCGTGGACATCTACGCCGTCGACGGCCGGCCGGACGACCCGGCCGTCTTCGACGACTATGTCCGCACGTATATCCGCCTGAAGAACCGCTTCCGCAAATCCGCTCCGCTCTGGCATTGCACGGACAGCCCGCTCGTCGCCCTGAAGACCCTCCTGCGGCACCCGTTCTACCCTTCCCGGAAAAAAACGGCGGCCGACCTGGAAGCCCTCTACCGCCGCTGGCCGATGGGAGCCACGGCGCACGCGGGCCATATCATGGGCGGTTCGGAATGGGATACGCACATGCCGGCCGGCATTTTCGAAGAATACATCCGCCTCCCGTTCGAGGGAAGGCAATACTGCTGTGTCAAGGATTACGATACGTTCCTGAAGAGCCTGTACGGCGATTACATGCAGCTTCCGCCCGTCGAGGAGCGCAAGCCGTACCACAGCATCGCCTGCTACCGGCTCGAGCCGTAATCAGCGCCAATAAAACTTGATATGATCCAACTGGAGAGGCAGCCGTAGCTCCGGCGGAGGCAACTGCATATAATCCCCGAACATGTCTTTCAGGATCTCGTCATATGCAGCGGGAATGTAAAATTCGCCGTCACCGAAGCGATGGAGGATCCGGTCGGTCATCCATTCCATCCGGAAACAATCCTTTTCGTTGTCCGGACAGCCGAGCTGGGAGACAAGCGACGTCGATCCGTACGGAATCCGGACCATTTCCGCCTCCAATTTCCGCAGATGGGGCCGCGGATCGCCCAGGAACCAGCCGGGATGCTGGATCCGGTGCAAAAACTGCTTGAGGACACGCACGGTGCCGAACGGCCGGGCATCCCCTTTCAGCTTCCGGCGGCGGAACACCTGCTTGTACAACCCCTGGATCTTTTTGTAACGCTCGGAATAGGCCGCCGGATCATCCGGCATCGCATCCAGCGGGAACACATCGATCCAGCAGCCCCGGTTCTCCCGCTCGAAGACCCACGGATACCGGTTGACCGCCAGGGTCCGGCGGGTGTCACGTACACGGGCGAAGGCGATGAGGCAATCCGGATGAGTCAGGCTGCTTACACATTCCAACCCTTCCGCCCGGAAAGTCCGGCAGAACCGGTCATACTCCGGCCGGGGGATGAAAATATCGACGTCGTCGTCCCACGGGATGAAACCGTCATGCCGGATCGCTCCCAACAGGGAGCCATAGGCCAGCGTGTAAGGAATATCGTGTCCAACGCAGAAGGCGTGGACATCTCTGAGAATATCCAAACTGACCGATTGGAGGTCAGCGAGGCACATTTCTTTCATAGGTAACTTGGCGGGGTTTGCAAAGGTAACAATTTATCAGTACTTTTGCCAAAATCCAGTTTGAATTGTACATGGACAGACTCAATTTGCAAGAAATCCAGTCCGTATTGTTGGGAATCCTCAAGGATGTCGACGCATTCTGCCGGGAAAACGGCCTGCAGTATTCCCTCGCCTACGGGACCCTGCTCGGTGCGGTCCGCCACCACGGATTCATTCCCTGGGACGATGACATCGATATCATGATGCCGCGGGCGGACTTCGACCGTTTCGTCCGGTTGTACCGGGACCGCGGCCCCTTCCGCTGCCTGTACAATGCGGCCGAACCCGGACACCGCTTCATCTCCTGTTACGCCAAGGTCGAAGATACCCGGACCCTCAGCATCGAGAAGAAACGCAAGGGCATCTTCGAATTCGGCCTCAACCTGGACGTTTTTCCGGTCGACGGAGCCCCTTCCGAACCCGAAGCGCAGAAAGCGTTCGCACACCGTGTCGCCAGCCTGCGGCACCGCATCCTGTTCAGCCAGAAACCCTGGTTCCCGCTGTCTTTCCACAATCCGCTTTTCCCGATGATCGAAGCCCATCGGCATCCGACCCAGTACTGGTTCGAAAAATGCGTTGCGTTCATGACGCAATACGACCTGGACAAAGCGGAATTCGCCGGTCCCCTCTCGGGAGCCTGCGGCATGATCGAAGTCTATCCGAAAGACGTTTTCAGCCGCTACGTGGAACTGGATTTCGAGGACAGCCGCTTCTTCGCCGTCGCCGCCTGGGACGCCTTCCTGAAACAGCAGTTCGGCGATTACATGCAGCTCCCGCCCGAGAGCAAGCGCATCGACCACGGACTGGAAGCCTACCGTCTATGAGAATCGCCTACTGCATCCATTCCCTGCACCGTTCCGGCGGCATCGAACGCGTCCTGACGCTGAAAGCCAACGCGTTGGCCGGCCGCGGACACGAAGTGTGGATCCTCACCGCTTCCATGCGCGGGCGGAAACCGTTCTTCCCGCTGGACGAAGCCGTCCGGACCCTGGACCTGGACGTCAACGAGAAACTGTTTTTCAACGGACCGACATTCCGGCGCAAACTGAACGCAGCCCTGCAACAGATCCGGCCGGACATCACCCTCTCGGTCTGCGGACGCGAACTATACAGCCTGCCGGCCTGTACGGATGGGAGCATCAAACTGGCAGAATACCATTTCTCACATCGGAAATACGAACTGAAATACGGCCGCAACGCCCTCGGCCGCGCTTATGCCGGCTGGCGTACCCGCCGGTTTGCCCGGGCTGCCGCGCGGATGGACGGGTTCATCGTCCTGACCCGGGAAGACCAGGCCTGGTGGCAGGATCGCCTTCCCCGGGTTCATCAGATCTACAATCCGCTGACATTCAAGCCCGAAGAAACCGCCCTCCTGGAGGAAAGACGCTGTATCGCTGTCGGACGCCTGGAGCCGCAGAAGAATTTCAAGGACCTGGTCCATGCCTGGAAAACCGTCGCCCGGGAGGCCCCGGACTGGACGTTGGCCATCTTCGGAGAAGGCAGCCTGCGGCAGGAACTGCAGCGCCAGATCGCGTCAGAAGGGCTCGAACCGTCCGTCCAGCTCATGGGCCACTCCAAACAGATCGGCCGGGAACTGCTCCGGTCTTCCTGCGCCGTCATGAGTTCCGTCTTCGAAGGATTCCCGATGATTCTGCTGGAAGCGGCGGCGTGCGGACTGCCGATGGTCAGTTACGACTGTTCCAGCGGTCCGGCGGAAATCATCCGCGACGGCAGCAACGGCTACCTGGTCCCCGTGGGCGACACAGAGGGCCTGGCGCAGCGGATCCTGCAGGTCATCCGCGACCCGCAGGCGCGCAAGAAACTGGGCGAAGAAGCCCGGCTTACCGCCGGATCCTTCACCATGGACCGGATCATGGAACAGTGGGAGACCCTGTTCCGGTCTTATCTTTCAAAACGGGACGGTTCCGGGAAGTGATGGCTGAAAGCGGCCAGCAATCGCTCCCGGGCCTGCTGGAACACCGATTCTTTCATGTGCACGTCATTGATACAGACGAGCCTCCGGTTGGGTTGCTCCAAGAAGGAGCAGATTCGCCCGATGGAGGCTGCCGCCAGGGAGAAATGCTTGTTGGACAGGCGGCGGGACACCGCTCGGCCGCTGTATAGAAGATAATCCAGGAAGAAATACTGGTTGCAGTTTTCCATGGTACGGGCCCGGGACAGCCGCGACAGGATTTGCGGGGCGACCCGTCCGAAGGCCTCTTCAGAGAAACTCCGGAGCATGGGCGAGCAGGTATGCTGCGGACGGCGGAAGAACAGGCCGGGTTTCAAGCCGAGGGCCTCGCGGGCAAGCCAGTCCGAATTGCGGGTCTGGCGCTTGTACATGCCCCTGGCGAACAGGCAGCGGGCAAAGCCCATGGCCGTTTTCCCGCCCGGATAGAAATCCTCCGGCGTCATGTCCATGACCGGATACATGTCATCGTTGAAATACAGGAACTGTTCGGACAAACCGGGGATCCGGTGCAGGAACATTTCAATCGTCGTACTGTTGAACGTCGGCAGGTATTCCGCCGGAATGATCTCCTCGTGCAGGACGACATGGACCTGGCTGCGATCGATCCAGGCCGGTACCTGGCTGTCACGGGAAACGACCAGCCAGACGTTGCGGATGAAAGGCATGTGGCGTTCAATCCCCCGGAACAGGAAGCGGAGCGTATCCCAGTCCCGGTAACGTTTCACCATGACCGGAACGTTCATGGTCCGCTCATAATCCTGCTGCCAGGCAGGGTCCCGTCCGTCGACGTATGTGATGACGATGTCCATCGGTCCTTATTGTCTCAAATATCGTGCTGTAAATGTATCGCCCCGGGCGACCAGGTCTTCCGGCGTGCCGGCGAAGACGACTTCCCCGCCCCGGTCGCCAGCATCCGGTCCCAGGTCGATGACCCAGTCCGCCGCCCGGATGACGTCCAGGTTGTGTTCCACGACGATGACGCTGTGGCCCTTGGCCAGCAAGGCATCGAAAGCCTTCAGCAATTTCTCCACATCGTGGAAGTGCAGGCCGGTCGTCGGTTCGTCGAACAGGAACAGGATCTTCTTGCCGTTGTCGGAATCGTTCAGGCTCAGGAAATACGCCAGTTTGATCCGCTGGCTCTCGCCGCCGGACAGCGTGCTGCTGCTCTGGCCGAGTTTGATGTAGGACAGTCCAACTTCCACCAGCGGGCCCAGTTTGCGGGCGATGGTCTTCGCCTCCGGTTCCGGCTGCGCCCCGAAGAAGGCGATGGCCTCCTCCACGCTCATGTTCAGGATGTCGTCGATGTTCTTGTCCTTGTAACGGACTTCGAGGATGTCCGGCTTGAACCGTTTGCCGCCGCAGGCTTCGCAGACCATGGTCACGTCGGCCATGAACTGCATCCCGATCTTGACGAAGCCTTCCCCCTGGCACTCGGAGCAGCGTCCGCCGTCCTGGTTGAAGGAGAAGTATGACGGCGTATAGCCGTTGATTTTCGCATATTGCTGTTCGGCCATGAGCTTGCGGATGTCATCGTACACTTTCAGGTACGTGACCGCATTGCTGCGGGAACTCCGGCCGATCGGGTTCTGGTCGACATATTCCACCTGCTGGATCCGGTCCACGTTGCCGGACAGGCGCCGGAACACCCCGGGCAGGTTGCCGGTTTCGTTGATCTTCCGGTACAGGGCGGGATACAGGATATCGCCCACCAGCGAGGATTTGCCGCTGCCGCTCACGCCGGAGACGACGGTCAGTACGCCCAGCGGGAAACGGACATCGATGTTCCTGAGGTTGTGCTCCATGGCTCCCTCCACCGTCACCGAGTAGTTCCAGGGCCGCTTCTCGCGGGGCTGGCGCTGCCGCCGCCCGGTCAGGTACTGCAGGGTCAGGGAACGGTCCAGGGTCTGCGGGGAAACAGGATTGCCGATCCGGCCCTGGAAGACGATTTCCCCGCCGTTCACGCCGGCTTCCGGCCCCATGTCGATCAGCACGTCGGCTGCCCGCATGATTTCTTCGTCATGTTCAACGACGATGACCGTGTTGCCGATGTCCCGCAGGCGTCTCAGGACGGAAATCAGCCGGTCCGTATCACGGGGATGCAGGCCGATCGAAGGTTCATCCAGGATATACATGGAGCCGACCAGGGAACTGCCCAGGGCCGTCACCAGGTTGATCCGTTGGCTTTCGCCGCCGGAAAGCGTGTTGCAGGCGCGGCTCAACGTCAGGTAGGACAGGCCGACATCCCGGATGTACCGCAGGCGCGAGGTCACCTCCTCGATGGCCTTGCGGGCAATGCCGTATTCATACGGGGTCAGCTGCAGGGTCTCGAAGAAAGCCAGCAGTTCGTCCACGTTCATCGTCAGGAGTTCATGGATGTTCTTGCCGCCGACCTTGACGTAGAGCGCGTCCTTGCGCAGGCGGCTTCCCTTGCACTCGTGGCAGACGGTACGGCCGCTGAAACGGCTGAGCATGTATTTGAACTGGATCTTGTACCGGCTGGCCTCGACCCACTCGAAAAACTCGTCGATTCCGAAGAAGGTCGTGTCATCCTTTTCGTCGCCGCGCGTCGTCCAGATGATTTCCTTCTGCTTCTCCGTCAGTTCGCAATAGGGCGTGAAAATCGGAATGCCGTACCGCTCGGCGTTCTGGACAAGCCGGTCCTTGAACCAGCTCATCTTCTCGCCGCGCCAGCAGGCGATGGCCCCGTCGTAGATGCTCTTGGTCTTGTCGGGAATGACCAGGTCCTCGCTGACGCCGATGATCTTGCCCAGTCCGCCGCAGACCGGACAGGCACCCAGGGGACTGTTGAAGCTGAACATGTACTCGTCCGGCTCGCGGAAGGTCAGTCCGTCCGCTTCGAAACGGTTGACGAAGGTCTCCATCCGGCCGTCCTTGAGGACATGCATCTTGCCCATGCCGACGCTGAAACAATTCTCGACCGAAGCGTGAAGCCGGGTCTTCAGGTCCTCGTCCGGTTCTTCCGTCAGCCGGGCGCGGTCGACCAGCAGGTACAATTGGGCCGGGAAGTCCCCGGTTTCCGACCGCTGCATGACCTCTTCGATCCGGAGCATGCCTTCCTCCCCCCAGAAGCGGGAATAACCCTGTTCCTTGAGGCTGAGCATGAGTTCGACCTTGTCCGTCCGGTTTTCCCAGTCCAGGTCCGCCAGGAGATAGACGGTCGAAGCTGTCCCGTCGAACAGGAAGGCGAGGACATCCTGGACGCCGTGGCACTTGACCTCGACGCCGCTGACCGGCGAATAAGTCCGGCCGATCCGGGCGAAGATCATCCGGAGATAATCATAGATTTCGGTCGTCGTGGCGACGGTCGAACGCGGATTGCGCGTATTGACTTTCTGTTCGATGGCGATGGCCGGCGGCACGCCGTCGATCCGCTCGACATCCGGTTTGGTCATGCGGCCGAGGAACTGCCGGGCATAGGAGGACAGGCTTTCCGCAAAACGGCGCTGACCCTCTGCAAACAGAGTATCGAAGGCCAGGGAAGACTTGCCGGAACCGGAGATGCCGGTGATCACGACAAATTTCCCGCGCGGTATCTCGACGGTGATGTCCTTGAGGTTGTTGACCTTCGCTCCCTTGATGATGATGTTCCCTTCTGCCGGCATGTGTCAATTCGATCAGATTGCAAAGTTACGCATAATTCTCCGGATTCCGGCAATCCCCCGTCAGATTCCTTTCCAGAAGCACAAATCCCCCAAATACGCCAAAATGACAATACAATATGCCATTTTGACGGGTTGCGCTGCCATTATGTCTACCTTTTGAATAATTTTGGGTATTGGCGCAAGAGTTGTCCGTTATCCAGTCGTCCGGCGGTTGGAACCGCAGGACACCGAAAAGAAAAGTTGAACATTTAAAGTATAGGAGATTGAATTATGGTACCTGTCAGAAGAAACCAGAACTGGATGTCGAACATTTTCAACGACATTTTCGATGACAATTTCATGGTCCGCACCAGCACGACCGCCCCGGCCATCAACGTCGTGGAGAAAGACCGCAGTTATGAACTGGAGCTGGCGGCCCCTGGCATGACCAAGGAAGACTTCAACGTTACCCTCGACAACGAAGGCGATCTCGTGATCAAGATGGAGAAGAAGGCCGAGAAGAAGGAAGAGAAGAAGGAAGAAGGAGAGAAAGGTCACTACCTGCGTCGTGAGTGGGATTACACCAAATTCCAGCAGACCATGCTGCTGCCGGATGACGCCGACCGCGAGAAGATCTCCGCAAAAGTCGACAACGGCGTGCTGAGCGTCAGCATCCCGAAGATCGCCAAGGTCAAGGCGGAAGATACCAACCGGCTGATCGAGATCCAATAACCGGATCCATTGGCAGAAGAAAGGGGCGGAGGTCCGAAGTTCGGGCCTCCGTCCCTTTGCCTTTTTCGAAAGGATTCCGTATCTTCGTAGAGAACAAAGCTATCCGATATGATCAATCCCATCTATTCCCCGGCTCCGGACCGCTATGAAAGCGGGATCCGTTATCGTCGCTGCGGACGCAGCGGCATCCGCATTCCCGAAATTGCCCTCGGCCTGTGGCACAACTTCGGCGACGTCGATCCCCTCGCCCGCTCCTTCGAAATGGCCCACTATGCCTTCGACCACGGCATCGTCCATTTCGATCTGGCCAATAACTACGGTCCTTCTTACGGCTCCGCGGAAGAGACGTTCGGGCAGATCATGAAGAAATCCTTCGCCCCCTACCGCCACGAGTTGTTCATCTCGACCAAGGCCGGCTTCGACATGTGGCCGGGCCCGTACGGCGAATGGGGCTCCCGGAAATACCTCATGGACAGCCTGGACCTGAGCCTCAAGCGGATGAACCTGGACCACGTCGACCTCTTCTACTCGCACCGTTTCGATCCCGAGACTCCGCTGGAAGAAACAATGCAGGCTCTCGTGGACATCGTCCGCACCGGCAAGGCCCTCTACGTCGGCATTTCCAACTATCCGGCCGAAGCGGCCGCCTTTGCCTACAAGTACCTCCGCGAACGGGATGTTCCCTGCCTGCTCCACCAGGTGCGGTACAACATCCTGGACCGCCAGCCGGAATGGGACGGGACCCTCGACCAGGCCCGGGACAACGGATCCGGTTTCATCGTCTACTCCCCGCTGGCACAAGGCCTGCTGAGCGGCCGGTATCTGGACGGCATCCCGGCCGACTCCCGGATGGCCAAGGAGCATTTCCTCAAATCGTCCGTTTTGACGCCGCAGTTGCATGCCAAACTCGTCCGGCTGAACGAAATCGCCGCACAGCGCGGCCAGACCCTGGCCGAAATGGCCCTCGCCTGGTGCCTCAAGGACGACCGGGTCACCAGCGTCATCGTCGGTACCAGTTCCGTCCGGCAGCTGGACGATGACTTCAAGGCCCTGGAGAACATCGCCTTTACCCCCGAGGAACTCGCCGCCATCGACGCAGCCGTCCGGGACTGATCCGGTTCTGACGGAAATCCTTGCTTTGCCGCGTCAGAAGCCGTATCTTTGCATACACAAGAACACCTCAAACAATGTACAAGGAAAAACTTAAATTCTACCCGGATTTCCCGCAGAAGGGCGTCAATTTCGTCGACATCATCCCGCTGATGCAGGACAAGGAACTCTTCCGCCAGCTTATCTGCGATCTCGGCGCCATGTGCGTATCGCCGAACATCGCCGCTCCCGAAGCCCGCGGTTTCCTTTTCGGCGCACCGATGCTGGTCGGAACGGACCGCATTTCGAACCTCATCCCGCTCCGCAAGAAAGGGAAGCTTCCCTTCGCCGAAGGCGACCTGATCACCGTCGACATTGTCAAGGAATACGGAAAGGACCAGATATTCTACCGCCTTTCCGACATCGCCGCCGGCGTCCCCGAAGGCGACTGCATCAACATCACGTTCTTTGACGACGTCCTCGCAACCGGCGGTACGGCGCGCGGCATCGTCGAGAGCATGAACCGCAAGACCGTCACCATCGACGGAAAGGAATACCGGGTCCATGTCACCGATTTCGTCTTCCTCGTCGAGATCGATGTCCTGGGCGGACGCGAGAAGTTGGAAGGCCTGGCACCCGTCAAATCCCTGATCCATATATAGTAGACACATCGGGGCAGGCACCGCCTGCGCCCCGGCACTGAAGCACTGCCGAAAAATCATCCGATTTTTTGAAGAAAAAATTTGCAGATTCAGAAATTGTCCCTATATTTGCATCCGCGTTTGAGGAAAACGCCTAACCAAATAGCTTGGTGCGGTAGTTCAGCTGGTTAGAATGCCGGCCTGTCACGCCGGAGGTCGAGGGTTCGAGTCCCTTCCGCACCGCAAAAAAGTCCACTCATTCGAGTGGACTTTTTTGTTATACCCACTCCCCCATCGGACCCTCGACCTCCGTCCCCCCGAGGGGGAAGCGATATAATAGACATTTCTGGTTGGTAATTCCTTTATAATTTGCTGATTCATTGACTTTTATGCAAATTAG
>Ga0256405_10002320_pt1 | contig 44548 bp, 26 predicted proteins | sample RumenRJG_02DNA_FD_189096 | JGI IMG/M metagenome (GOLD analysis project Ga0256405, IMG submission 189096) | Bovine rumen microbial communities from Lethbridge, Alberta, Canada - RJG_02 | ecosystem: Host-associated > Mammals > Digestive system > Stomach > Rumen | place: Canada: Alberta... | reverse complement strand
GGACGAACAACCGAGCGTTAGCGTACTGACGTACGTGAGTCGAGGTTTTCGTTCAAGCAGTTAAACTCAAACAATGAAATCCTTATTGCGTCAGTCTTTTAATAATTCTTGTGTTAATAAAATGTTTCAAGTACCTAAGGTAAAATCGTTTAACTGCGTAAATAAATGCGTTAGATCCACTCCGCTATTTAAAAGCGTAATTGACAAGGGTTGGCAAGATATACTATAATTGATTTAACTTTTGTTTAGTTTATTATAAACTAATTTGGAGAATTTATGGAAGAAAACGAAGTTAAAACCGATATAGAACAATTACCGCCCGAAGTTACGGGGGACTCTATTTCCGAAAGATTGTATAAAATAATTTTAGACGACGACTTAAACTCGCTTGAAAGTTTGCTGTCCGACGAGCCTAATATCGAAGGCGTAAAACTCGGTATGTTCCCTTTGTTATCGGTGGCGGTGCTACTTGGCGCAAACCGTATAGCGGATAAACTATCCGAGACCTATAAATACCTTGCCAAGTTTAAGGAAGAAGAAGCGCCGGTCGATCTTATGATGAAAGGTGCGGCGTGTTTTCTTACGTACGCGGATATGTACAAGGACGTGCATTTCGTCGAGCCTTCCGAAATCTATATTTTAAAAGGTGATATAAGCGGATTTGAAAAGTGTATTTTAAAGTGCGGCATAAAAACCATGTCTTCGAGAAAACGCGTCGAAAAAATCGCTTACGATTTAAAACCCGATCACGTTTTGATACCCGCAAAGGAAGAAAATACCTATAAATTTGTCAAACCGCGCAATAAAAAGAAAACCATAATGGCAATTATCATAGTTTTGGCGGCTTTGATAGTGGTATCTATCCCCACTATAATTTTGGCTTCTTTGCGTACTACCGTTTATTTTTATTCGGACGGACAAGAGTGGGGTCATCAAGACGGATTATCGGGGACGGCTATAAAAATAGAATCGCCCGAAAAAGAGAATTATCGTTTTACCGGTTGGTTTACGGACGAAGAGTGTACCGAGTCCGCAAACGGCAAGATAAGTAAAAAACATAAAGAATTGTATGCGGGTTGGGAATTGATAATATTAAAAGTCGGTTTCAACTACCAAGGCAAGGACGTCTACGGTAACGACGTCGCCGAGATAAGCGGATCTTTTACGTCCCAAATGAATCTCCCCGTTTTAAAAGAAGACGGCAAACTCTTCTTGGGTTGGTTTGACGAAAATGGGGATAGAATGGATAACGGCAACTTTACCCGTTCTTGCACTTTGACCCCAAGATTTAAGGATATAGTTATAAACGACGGCGTTTACGTGCTGTCCGACGGCGAAGATCTTTTGTATATCGATACCATAGACGTTGAAAAGGTAGTGCTTGATAAGGACGTTACGCTTAGCGACTCTTTTAAGTCGGCGGGACTTAACGATAAATACGAAAGTGCGGATTACGTCGGGTTCGACAAGATATTCGACGGTCAAGGACACACGATAACTTACGGTAAATCTACCTATCCTTTGTTTACCGTGCTTGGCGAAAACGCAAAAGTCAAAAACTTTAAAATTGTTTGCAAAGAGCATTTGACCGAAAAATATACCATAAACCGTTTCGGCTTCGTTAGTTTACTATCGAACGGGGAAATATCCGACGTGGAAATAGAATTGGGCTCTTCGGACGGCGTGGACGCGGACGGCAACCAAGTCGACGGCTCTTTACACTTGTACGACTACAATTTAAAACTTGCTTACGTCGGCGGGATAGTCGGCGGTAACAACGGCGTAATTCAAAATTGTAACGTAACCGGCAACGTTAGATGCGCTACACCTTCGACGTCGATAGCAAACGTTTATTTCGGCGGTATAGCGGGCAGTAACACGGGCAAGATAGTAAATACTCAAAATAATGCGGACGTTTATAGTACCGTGCGTACCGCGGGTATTGCCGGCGCAAATATGGGCGAGATAAAAGGATGCGTCAATAACGGACATATCACTTTAAGTAACGGACTGTCTTCTCAAAACGTTAGTTTGTTCGTTGCGGGCATAGTCGCAAATAGCGAAGGGCTTGTAGAGTCTTGCGTAAACAACGGCAAGATAGACGTTATCGCCGTTTATATCAATTCCTACCAAGCGGGTATCGCCGCTATAAGCGCGGGGGACGTAAAATCTTGCGTAAATAACGGGGAAATAACCACCCTTTCTAATCGTTATATCTATACGTCGGGCGGCGTCGTGGGTTACGCTGTGGTAAGCCAAAATTCATTTGAAATATCCGACTGTATCAACAACGGCAAAATAGAGGGCAAGGACCTTTATATCGGCAGATTAGGCGGTATAGTCGGAACGGGATTTGGTAAAGATCTTGAGACCAATACTTTAAGCATAACTCGTTGTATAAACAAAGGGGAAGTTTCAAACGCCATGGTAACGGGCGGTTTGGTCGGATATGCGGGCTACGTTTCGGTTTCTTTGTCGAGAAACGAAGGTAATATCACGGCGTCTTCCAAAAATAGCAGTTCACCCGCTATTGCGGGCGGAATAGCCGCGCAATTTTTCTATGGAAGAATACAAGACGGGATAAACCGTGGCGACGTAAAAGTCATTTGGGAAAAGAACGTGGACGAAGAGGCTATCGGTATGAGCGCCGAAGAGTACGCGGCTACGATAGATAACTATGCGGGCGGAATAGCGGCGATTTTTGACGGTAGCGAAATGCTTAATTGTTACACTACGGGCAACGTTGACGGCAAATACGGGTTCTTCGGTCTTTACGCGGGTATCGCGTCTACCGACGACTCGGATTGCTTTATCCAAAACGTTTACGCACTATCCGTCGAGGGCGTTGAATTGGGTTGGACTGCGTATTCGTCCGAAGAAGACGAGCAAGGTAATTACGTACACGTAGACGACAAAGGTCAACCTATATATACCCCCGTCGACGCGATAAACGCGTATTCGTTTTTAGCCGATACGTACTCTCTTGCCGACTATTTAGGCTCGAGTTTCGTAAACGTTTCGGACGACTCGCCGATTTTCGTTTGGGAAACCGTCAAGCAATAACTACAACGATTGCAACTGCCCTTTATAGGATTGCAACTGCCCTTTATAGGGTGGTATAATAAGAGTATAATTTACTATTTTTGGAGATTTTTTATGGAAAAACAACTAATGCTAACTAACCAAGCGATCGCTCGAGGCGCTTACGAAGCGGGGGTAAGATTGATATCTTCCTATCCCGGTACGCCAAGCACAGAGATCACCGAATTTGCTTCCAAATATCCCGAAATATATACCGAGTGGGCGCCTAACGAAAAGGTGGCGGTGGAAGTCGCCGTCGGCGCGTCGGTCGCGGGTGCAAGAGCCATGGCTTGTATGAAACACGTAGGCGTAAACGTCGCTGCGGATCCTTTGTTTACCGCCGCATACACGGGTGTAAACGGGGGTTTGGTAATAATAGCCGCGGACGATCCCGGTATGCACTCTTCACAAAACGAGCAAGACAGCCGTTTTTACGCAAGAAGCGCTCACGTCCCTATGCTCGAACCGTCAAGCAGTCAAGAAGCGATAGATTTTATAAAATTGGCTTATAAGTTAAGCGAAGAGTACGATACCCCCGTCATGGTCCGCACTTCTACTCGAATAGCGCACTCGAGAAGTTTAGTCCAAACGGCGGATAGAGAAGACGTCCCCCTTCGCCCTTACGTTAAGGATATAAGAAAATACACGATGATGCCCGCTTCGGCAAAGTTACGCCATACCAAAGTGGTGGAAAGGGAAGCGAGATTAAAATCGGACTGTGAAAATTTCGACTGTAATAAAGAGATAATAAAAGGCAAAGAATTGGGCGTCGTTTGTGCAGGCGCTATTTACGAACACGTAGAAGAAGCGTTGCCCGACGCAAGCATTTTTAAGATAGGTTTAGTTTATCCTATGCCTATCGAGAGAATAAGAGAGTTTGCCAAAAAGGTGGATAAACTTGTGGTCATCGAAGAGTTGGAACCCTTCTTTGAAAATCAACTTAAAGCCGCGGGTATCGCTTGCGTTGGCAAAAAGTATTTCTCGCTCGAAGGGGAAATAACCGTCGCGACGATTTTAAGCGCGATGAAAGGTATTCCCACGCCAAAGCCTTTGGACTGTCCCATGCGTCCCCCTATAATGTGCGCCGGTTGTCCGCATAGGGGAGTTTATTACGTTTTAAATAAGTTAGGTCTTACCGTCAATGCGGATATAGGTTGTTACACGCTTGGCGCAGTCGCGCCGTTGTCTTCGGTAGATACGGTCGTATGTATGGGCGCAAGTATCGGTATGGCGCACGGCTTTAAAAAGGTCGCGCCCCAAATAAATAACGTTGCGGTCATCGGCGACAGTACGTTTATACATAGCGGTATCACGGGGCTAATTAACGCCGTCTATAACCAAAGCGGTATAACTTTGATAATACTCGATAACTCTACTACGGGTATGACGGGACATCAAGATCACCCCGCAACGGGCAAAAATATCAAGGGCGAGCCTGCACCCAAGTTGGATCTGCCCACCCTTATCAAGGCTTGCGGCGTAGTTAAAGTGGATATAGTGGATTCCTACGATTTGAAGGAAGTGGAAAGACTTATCAAAGAAGATATTTCTAACCCCGAAGTATGCGTAATTATAGCCAAACGTCCTTGCGAACTATTAAAGAAAGGGGATAAACCCCAAGACGTTATAACCGACTGTAAAGGCTGCGGAAAATGTTTGAAGTTAGGTTGTCCCGCCCTTGTAAAAACCGGGAAATTCGTTCAAATAGATCCTACCTTGTGCGTAGGTTGCGGACTTTGCGAAGACGTATGTCCCTTTAAAGCCATCGGGAAAAAGGAGAAATAATATGAATATATTGATAGTAGGCGTAGGCGGACAAGGCACGTTATTGACAAGTAAAGTTTTGGGGCGTTTTGCCACCCTTATCGGTAGGGACGTAAAACTTTCCGAAGTACACGGTATGGCGCAAAGGGGCGGTAGCGTCGTTACCCACGTAAGAATAGCCGACAAGATACACTCGCCGATAATTTGGGAAGGCGGAGCGGACGTAGTTTTGGCTTTTGAAAAACTCGAAGCGTTAAGAAGCGCTCATTATCTTAAAGAAGGCGGCGTTTTATTGGTAAACGATATGAAGATATATCCGATGCCCGTCATCACGGGCGCCGCAAAATATCCCGACGATATAGACGAGCAACTTAAAAATGCAAACGTAAAAGCCGTCAATATCGACGCATTGGAATTAAGCAAAAAAGCGGGCAACGTCAAAAGCGTAAATATCGTTATGCTCGGCGCTTTGACAGCGGCACTCGATCTTGACTTTGACAAGATGAACCAAGCGGTTATCGATTGCGTCCCCGAAAAGTTTAGAGAAGTCAACTTGGCTGCCCTTAAAGAAGGCTATCAAGCGTATAAACTCGCTTAATTAAAATTTATATTTCAAAAAGTCCTTGCCTAAAGTGCGTACCCCATAGGGATTTTTTAAACATTATAAAAGAGTAGCAGGTTTCTGCTACTCTTTTCATTTTTTCTTTACAAAACACACTAATTTTCTTGCAAAGTATTGTTTGCATAGCAAACAGTTATATTTTTAGAGTAAATCTAAAAGTTATATTTTGACTTGCAGTCAAAGTTATATTATATTTGCCATAACTTACCCTGTGGGTAAATATAACTTTGCGTAGCAAAATATAACTGCGAAAGCAATATAACTTGCCTATAGGCAAATATAACTAGTGCGTCAGTAATAATCCCTATTACTGACGCACTAAACGCAAGGACTTTTTTATGACCGTTTAGCCAACTTTAAACGTTTAAAAACTATTAAAGGGTTAAAATCAAACGTATTATTTAAGATAATAGTCTTCACGAACCGTTTGATCGGCAAGTCGAGATTTATTAAAGCGAAATAATAAAGGTATATCGTAAATATTTCGGTTGATTATTTCGCCGAAAACGGCAAAATATTAAGTCATATTCTAACGTGTTTTGACGCTTTTTTATAAAACGTTATTTTTTTACGTTTGGGATATAATCTTCACGCTTAACGAAAGAGTGGTGGTTTTCTTCTACTGCGTAATAATCGTCGGTACCGCCGTAAGAGTAATTGAAACTACCCGCCGAGCGATGGAAATTAAACGCATAATCGTCGGGAGTCTCTACGTATCTCGTTACTTGCCTTATTAATAATTCCTTGCCGTCTCCTTCGTAAAATATCTCGACGTCGTTTGGAAAAACGTCGCAAATATCTTTGATATTTTTGGGTACGTATATTTTTTTAAACGGACAACCGCTAAACGCGAACGGCGCTAAATAGAGTATGTTTTTGGGCAAATCGAATTCTTCCAAAAGCTCGTCGCCGTAAAACGCATAACTTTGTATTTTATAGAAACCGTCGTTTGAAAAGACTACCTTTTTTAATTGCTTATCAGAACTAAAAGCGTTTGAACCGATATCTGCGCTACCGTTAAACTCTATATATTCGAGTGTCGAACTGTTACTCAAAAAAGAATCGCCGATCTCTACGTCCAAAGCGTTTACTATCAAACGTTTTATATTTGCAAAACGCGGGGAAGCGCCCTTCCCTAAATAACGAGTTTCTTCGGGTATGACTATTTCTTCTAAATTTTTGTCCTTTGGACGGACAAAGAACAAATAGGGATTTAAGTCGTCCCCTAAATAATACCCGCCTTTATATTCGTTATACGGTATAGTCGAATTGGATAAATTAAAATTTATTTTTTTGGCGACGTCTAAAGAAATATATATTTCGTCCGTCGGGTCGAATATAGTCGCCGTCATCGTGTATTTAAATTTGTTATAATCGTCTATTTTCCTAAAATCGTATATCATAATTTATCATCCTTTAAAATAATGTTTTTCGTCATGTTGAGCGTAGTCGAAACATCTTTATCCTTAAAAGCGTAAGCGTTTGCACCCAGCAAATAAGTACGGGCTTTTACTTGTTTGCTCTTATCGAGCAACCTACGTCTTTTGCCCGACTTCTTTGCTTCCGTCAAAAATCTATCGGATTTTTGACGGGTTTTAAAAGCGGATAGCCTTTTTAATTAGATGTTTCGACTACGCTCAACATGACGACGGACTAAGTGCAACAATTATAATTATAGCCATTGCTTTGCAATACTTTCTTATCGAAAAGCGTATCCTTTCGTTTCGTCGAAGACGTAGTCCACGACCTTGGTCGTGTCTAAACGAGCGAAGCGGGGTTGCACCCTTTCGACCGTTTACGGACGACGGGAAAGGGGGAGCACAAACGAAGGCTAAAATGCACTTGTATATTTTCGCCGAGTGCAGTGCGGACGGCAAATGTCTATTCGAAGAATAGGGTATTATCGAATTGTTTCGATAATACGTTATTGCGAATGCAATAACATCATTTGGCGCTTGTCTGCGCACAAAGTCGGCAATCTTTGATTGACTACGACTGCGGAGAGGGGGTTTTTAGATGATTTTTACCAAAGCGATATAAATTCCTAAAGGAATTTGCGATATATCCTTACGGATACGATATGCCCGTGGCACGATATGTCCCTTTGGGGTCGTTTTAGAATTTATATCATATCGCACACGAGCAAAGCGAGTGTATATCGTATTTGCAAAAGCAAATATATCGTGTTGCGAAGCAACATATCGCCTTAAAGTATTATATCGTCTGTTGATCGTAGTCGAAACATCTCTTTCCTTGCCTTAACTCGTCGTTATTTTGATTATATCATAAATGTAAAGTTTAATCAACTTCAAATATAAAAAAACGATAATTCTTTTGTACGATTTTCTAAAAAATTCTTTAATAACGGCAAGGAAAAAAATTATTCTTTATTCGACCCGCCGTTAGAAGCATTTTCAAGTTGTTATTTAGAAAGGATATAAAAGCGAGACAACAAGCCGTTATTGACAAATAATGGTCTATTGGTATATACTGAATTTTACGAAGTAAAAGGCGGTACGTATGCAAAAATACGATTATTTGATAGTTGGCGCGGGGCTTTTCGGCGCGGTATTCGTTAGCCAAGCCGTTAAGGCTAAAAAAACTTGTTTGGTGGTGGAAAAACGTCCGCATACGGGCGGTAATCTTTATACCGAAAACGTGGGCGGGATAACCGTACACGTCTACGGACCGCATATTTTTCATACGTCGGACAAAAAGGTTTGGGACTACGTCAACGGTTACGCTTTCTTTGAGCCGTTTATAAATTCCCCCCTTGCCAAAGTGGGTGATAGATATTTCCATTTACCATTTAATTTGCATACCTTCAACGAGTTTTGGGGGGTCAAAACGCCCGAAGAAGCAAAAGAAAAGATAGAGAGCGAAAGGGTGGATATTAAAGACCCTAAAAACTTGGAAGAACAAGCGTTATCTATGGTAGGTCGGGACTTTTACCAAGCGTTTATCAAGGGATATACCGAAAAACAGTGGGGAAGAGATTGCAAGGATCTACCGCCCGAAGTTTTAAAAAGGATACCTTTAAGATACGAGTATAACGACGACTATTACGACGACGTCTATCAAGGTATACCCAAAGGCGGATATACCCAAATGATAGACAAAATGCTCGAAGGCTCGACCGTACTTTTAAACACCGATTATTTCGACTTTATCAAAACTCACCCCGATATTGCCGAAAAGACGGTATATACGGGCGCTATAGATAGATTTTTCGGGTATAAACTCGGCAAATTGGAATATCGCTCGGTCAAATTCGATATAGAAGACTTGCCCTATCGCGACTATCAAAAAGTCGCCGTGGTAAATTATCCCGATAAGTCGGTACCTTTTACCCGCATTATAGAGCATAAACGATTTGAAAACGGCAAGCAAGATCACACCGTAATAAGCAAGGAATACAGCGTCGAGTGGAAGGAAGGGGAAGAGCCGTATTATCCCGTTTTGAACGAGAAAAATCTCGAACTTTATCGTAAATATTTTAACCTTGCCAAAGAAGAAAAAAACGTAATTTTCGGCGGGCGTTTAGGCACTTACGCTTATTTGGATATGCACGTTACCGTAAAAAAAGCGCTGGAACTTGCCGAAAAGGAATTTTATAAACTTTAAATCTCGCTTAACCGCCTAAATTTTATAGACAAAAAAGGTAAAATTTAATATAATTTTTGTATATTAAATTAGGTAGGTGTTTTATGAAAGCCGTATTTTATATTTTTTCGGGGACGGGCAATACAAAGAGAATAGCCAAACTTTTTGCTAACGAATTTGAGAAAAGCGGTATCGAGTCGACTTTCGTCGATATAGTTAGAGAACAAGGGGAGTTCCCTTTGCCTTCCGAGTTCGATAGAGTATGTCTTTGTTATCCGATACACGGTTTTAACGCACCCGAATTGCTTTTGAATTTTGCAAAATCCTTACCTTCGGGCAACCAAAATTATTACGTTATCAAGTCGTCGGGCGAGCCTTTAAAAATAAATTCGGCTTCTTCTTATAAACTGCAAAAGATACTCGGTAAAAAAGGTTACAAACTTGCGGGCGAATTTTGGTATATAATGCCTTATAATATGATTTTCCGCCATAGCGACGGTATGGTAAGACAAATGTGGGAGTCCGCTTTAAGGGGGGTTCCTAAAGACGCACCCAAGATAATAAACGGGGAAGACCTTGACGTCAAGTTTAAAGCGATACCCAAAATGGTTCGCTCGGTGGTAAGTATCGAGCATCCCGCAATGCATTTTATCGGAAAAGGCTTCAAAGTCAAAAAAGATAAGTGCATCAAATGTATGAAATGCGTCAGAAATTGCCCTTGCGGTAACATTTCTTACGATAAAGAAAAAGAAAAGTTCATATTTGGCAATCATTGTATAGGTTGCGTGCGTTGTTCTTTCGGGTGTCCCACTTCGGCTATAAACATCGGCATTTTGGGGGCTTGGAAGGTCAACGGAGCGTACAACTTTGACAATAAGAGCGAAGACAAGACTGTTTGTCGCTATTGTCATAAGTCTTACGTAAGATATTTTGATTCCCATAAAGAAGAGTAGTAATTTATCGGGCTTTTACGCCCGATTTTTTTATTACAAATTCAAACCGATAGGCTTTGTATAAATTAGCATTTTAAGCCGTACAACTAAACGATCATCGGATCATTTGTGTATTGATTGCCAAATATTGTAATACTTTTGTATCATAACGTATTTTATAATAAAATCATAAAATGAGATCATAAGTGGCACGTCGAAAATTACTTGCAATTCGATCTTATCCATATTTTTCCAAACAAGGAGATAAACAATGACCAAGTTATTGAAAGAAGGCGAAAAACTTACCAAACAAAATCTTTCGGATATTATTATTCGGTATCGTAATCTTGTAAAGGTTAAACCCGATATAAAAGATAAGGACGAAAAAAAGGGGGAAATCGAGCAAGCGCAATGGGTTGCCGACAAAAAAAGGTACGAATTTGCATTGACTACCCTTTTTTCGGCGCTCGGTTCGGACGCGCGTAAACAAATTTTCGAAAAACTCGATCCCGATACTAAAAAGGCGGTCGAAAAACGCGAAAAGAGAAAGGTCGCTACCGACCTTGAGTTCGATAAAGACGTACCCGAAAAAGCGTATTCGGACTACGTAATGAAAAAAGTCAATGACGCCAAATCGGGAAAGGAACGCATAAACGTTTTAAGACCTTACTTGAGCGAAGAAGAATTGGCAAAGTTTAGTCTCTTATCGACTGCCGAACACGCCGAGATGATGATTTCGAATAAAGGTGAGACGTTCTTTAAGTTAAAACAACTGTCGCTCATTAATTCCGCCGAGAGTTTAGATGAAGCGTATGATATTTATAATAGTTTCTTATCTCCGCAAAAATTCCAAGAAAAATCTCAATCGTTTTACGACTTAAAGCCGTCGGAGATCGACTCGGTCGCGGAAGATTTTATAAAGGTCGCCGCCGAGAATTTGACCGAAGACGAATTGGAAAACGCAGTAAATCAAATAAATTCTTACGTTTCTTCCGCCGACAAGAATCTGGAAGTACTTGAAAAAGCCGAGAGAGAGCGCCAACTTCCGCACGATGAGAAAATCAAATTCGTTAGAGACGGAGAAGAAGTAAACAAAGAAACGTTCGAGCAAATGTACGTTCGTTTTATGGAGTACGTAAATCGTAAAGAAGTAAAAGCTCCAAACGAAAAAGAACTTGCCTATGCTCAAAGAACCGAATTGTTGCAAGGGGATAATCTCCGCGCCGATTTTTTTGCGAGATCCATAAATGACGTTTTGACTAACGAGCAAAAAAGGCGGATGATAAAAGCGATGCCGGAGTCGGCTAAAAAAGATATAAACACTATTCTTGTTAGTCGCCTTGTGGGAAAAACGGATGACTTGTATTACGATCAAGCGTCAAAGTTAAACAATATGCCCGACGGTCCCGAAAAGGAAGCGTTGACTGAAGAGCACGAACGTCTTGAAGAAATTCGTAAAAAAGTGGGTCGCAAAAAAGTTTCTATCGAAGAAGGAAAGCGCCTTTTAGCCCCTTACGTTACTCCCGAGCAATTAAACGATCCGTTGCTTTTAGAAGAAAACAATCTTGCCGAAGATTTTTACAAAAAGAACGCAAAAGATATAGCGCCCGTCCTTTCTCAAATGCTGACCGAAGAGCAGATGAAAACCATTGCTAAAGACGTGGACGAGTATAAATTGCCTTGGGATAGATCTATCGACGAGATGAGTAAAAAGGTCTATACCGAGCAAACCGAAAAAGCAAAGACTGCCATCGACTCTTTAACGGAATTTGACGGGCAACCTTTGACTTCGGAAAAAAAGGCGGAGATCAAGGCAAACCTTGACGCGGCAAACGATTTTTTGCGCGAGCCCGTAGGCGAAGACCCGTTTTCCGCATATTCCCCCGTCGTCAGCGCTTACCAAAAGGCGTCGTTACACGACGGTAGTAATAACGGCGAAAATAAATTGAAGGAAGAAGGTATCGACGGCAACTTCTACGAAGAAACGATCGACAAAGAAGCGCAAACTCCTTTATTTTTGTTGAAAGAAGGAAAAGGAGCCGAGTTCCAAAAATTAAATAACGCCGAGTATCGTATGTCCCCCGAGACGAAAGAGTCTATAAAACACGTATTCAAAATGATGAAGGAATACGGATTTTGCGGAGCGGGCGTTGTAAAAGAAAACGGCATCAAAGAGTACGGCTTGTCAAAACTTGCTAAAGATATTAGGGAATACAAAAAAGCCATAAAGGACGGAGAACCCGAACGTATTGCCAAAGCGTCCGAGCAAATGGTTACCACTCAAAAACACGCGGACGAAATATTATCCTATATCAAAGAAAATTTCCCAATAGATCCTAAACAAAACAATTTTGCGATGGCGGATAACATCGACGTTACTCGTAACGATCTTTTCCCGCCTAAATATCGTTACGATTTGGCGGTTACGCCTTTTAACTCGTTGTTTATGATGTACAACTTTGCCGAGGCGAACGGGATCGATCCCGAAGAGTTTTTGGAACGTCCCGCACACTATATGAAAGAGTTCTATCAAAGCAAAGAGAGTCGAAACATCAACTACGCGATACGCGGTAAATCGGGTGGCGCCGCTCTTTACGAAGTCGGTCGCAATTACGAGATGATATCCTTGCCCGGCGGGTACGGTAGCAGTCGTGTTTTCGAAGCGTTCAATTTCCTTGATAAAGATCCCGAGATCCGCGCGTACAACCACGGTATAGGCAATATCTTGGATTTGACGGTCGTCAATGCGTCGGGGGGTGAAAGAAACAACCGCGCTGGGCTATATAAAAACGGCGGTCAACATCTCGATAGACTTCTTTACGTTACCGAGCCGTTGAAAGACGCTTCGATATTAAGCGTTCCCCTTTATAATTCCAAAACGTTATCTTTTGACGAAGCAAAAGGTTTTAACGAGTTCGATTACATTTATAACAACGGAAAATCGGTTGCCGAGATGAAAGAATATCTTGACAACGGTATCAAAGAATATTTGCTTGCCGACGCTAAAGCGAGATCTAAAAACAAAGACGACAAGCAAGGTCTAACAATAAACGATTTTTTGAAAGTGGCTCAAACTGCCGCCGCCAAAATATTGCTTGCTAAAAACGCCGAAAAGAACGACCCCGCGTATAGCGGATTAAGAGCGTTCCTAAAAGACGGGCAAGCCTACGTCGACGGACTTATAAACGATGAAAGACTCAAAAATCGCGGAATTGAAAGAAACGTCGCAAAATTAAACGAAGATCTTGCAAAAGTCAACGACAAGATAACGGAAAGAAATAACGCTTTAAAGACCGACGGCAAAAATCCCGACGAAGACGAGATTTTGCAAGGGCTTATTAACGACCGAAAATCGTACGAAAATCAAATTGCCAAAGCAAATCAAACGCTCGAACAAAATAAATCATTCGACGATATAAATCCTAATATGCGTGCCGCTTCCGAGAAAAAAGAAGTTGAAAACGATTTTACTACAAAACTTGGTCTGTTAGGTTTTACGGTTATGGATTATAACGCTAAAAAAGAACTCGACGGCGTGGATCTTGCCCCCGATAAGACTTTTAACGATACCGTAAGTAAGTTAAATTCCGAGATTGTTTCTTTAGACGAGCGTATCTTTGCTAAAATGAACGCGTACGCCGAGCAAAAGACGAGCGGAAACGTTTTACAAGACGACGAAATACAAATTTTGATAAATCAAAAAGAGAAGAAAGTCGCCGAAATAAACCGCACTAAAACCGAGTATCTCGAATCGCTCGAAAAGGACGTTTTAAGCGGTCGTATCCCCAAGTCTTTCAAAGAAGCGCGCGTTGGTCAAATCAACGATCCTTCGTATAAGTTCGACTCTCTTCCCGACTTATTCCCCAAAGCGGAATTGTTATCCAAAGCCGATTATATAAAACAACTCGAAGAAAACGGCACTTTAAAAGACAAAGACGGCAACGAACTTTACGACGAAAACGATAAAAACGATCTTTACGAAGCATACGTCGCCGGCATTAATGCGGAAAGAGACGCCGAAATGGAAGATTTTGCTTTGCGTAAAAATGCCAAAGAGTTCGGCTTTACCGTAGATAACGCTGAAGCCCACAAAGCGGAAGTTAAAGAAGAAGTCAAAGTCGACGAGCCGAAAAAAGAAGAAGTCAAAAGGACTTCCTATAGCGGTAGGTGGTTTAACGCTGACGAAAAGTTTAACAAAGACGCCTTCCTTGCCAAACTTAACGAGATAGAAGCCACTAAAGCGGCAGAACCCCAAGGCAATAACTGGCACGAAAAACATCAAGCGATAGAAGCCGTCGAAAACGACGTGGAACGCTTGAGATATTTCTACGATAACGCTTTCGCTAAACTTTCTCAAGAAGGAAGATCAGCGTTGTTCGAGACTTTGTCCGACGAGAACAAAAAACACGCCGTCGGACGTGCAGTCGAACAATATAGTAAGATCTTAAAAGACAAAAACTTGCCCGAAGCGGCCGAAGTTGTCGACAAGATCAAAAAAGGCAAATACAACGGCATGACGGTTGCCGAAGCGGAAAAACTCGCTTCACCTTTCCTTACCGAAGAAGATAAAAAGGATCCTTTGCTCCGTCCTTACAATCATATCGCCGCCTACATTACTGACGTAAAAGGCGAATCGAATCTTTGGAAGCCGATAGTCGAAAATCTTTCGGAAGAAGATCTTGAGACGCTCGCATACGAGACCGAATCGAAAGACGCTCAGCTCGAGCGTAAATTTGACGATTTGTTAGTGGAAAGATATGGCAAGGAAACCCAAGAAGTCAAAGACATAATAGGCGGTATGCAAAATTACCAAGGCGAGCCTTTAACTCAAGAACGTCGCGAAAAGATAGAGGCGGATCTCGATAAAGCAAAAGAATTGACTTCAGATTTAGACAAAGATTATTCCGGTGTTCTCGGGAACGTTCGTACCGATCGTGAAGAAGGTAAATACAGTATGAACTGGGAAAGATCACGCGTTGCCGAAGAGATCTTACGTTCGGAAGGAATAGACCTTCGTATCGGCGGAAACAAATCGACTACAACTATATTTAACGGTACCGGAGAACTCGAAGTAGACGGTTATACCGAAGGCAACAGCGCTTACGAAATGTTCCAAGTCAAAGAAGGGTACGAAGAACAGTATCAAAAACTGCGCGATAAAAAGATTCTTTTGTCCGACAAGACTAAAAACTCGATAAAGGCTATCTTCGCTAAATTTGACGAGTACGGTTTTGGCGAGGGCGAGTTTTTTGCCGAAGAAACTATCAAGGTATATGCCCTTCATAGATACGGAGATGAGTTTAACAAATACTTTGACGCAATAACCAGTCCCGACCCCGTCAAAAAAGCCGAAGCAGCTGCCGCTGCCGAAAAGATGATTATCGAATACAATAAGGTAAAAGAGATCATAGGCATGGCGAAAGAGGCTTTTAATATTGACAAAGGCGGTTTTTATCCCGGCAATATGGACGCGGAAAGACAGGTATTGTTACCGCCCGATATTCGTGCAGACTTATCCGGCGTAGCGTCCTTGAACGGTTTATATATAATGTATCGTACTTTAAAATCTCAAAACGTTAACTTGGACGAATTTTTAAACGATCCGAGAGCGTATTTGAACAAAGAAACCGAAAAAGTGCTTAAAACTCTCGATCCTAACGAAACCGTAAAAGGAAAGAAAGGCGCCGAAGCGATCATGGCGATAGTGACCCCGAGTAGCGAAATAGACAACTCAGCTAAACTTAGATTGGGTAGAGCGGTCGAGAATATTTCAAAGTTGGAGACCGATCCCGAAATGTCGCGTAACAATATGGCGGCGGAGTACGCGTACTCGATGACGGGACAGTTAGAACTCGAAGTCGCACCGCATAGAGATGAACTTTTGCGTTGCGCTTCCCATCATCTCGATCGTTATTTAATGGTAAGAGAACCCCAAGAAGACGCATCTTTAATGGGATTCCCGACTTACGACTTTAAAACCATGCGAGCGATAATCCCCGAGCAATTTGACGAAGTCGAATATCTTTGGAATTTACAAGATACCCCCGAGGAATATCTTGACCGTATCGTTACGGAAGGTACCAAAGTTTTAGAGCAAGTACACGGAAGAAAAACTCCGTTGATGGGATTAACTTCTTCGGATGTGGTACACCTGATGCAAACCGCGGCTATCAAATATCTTGTCGTACACCCCGAACTCGGTAAGAATACCGAAGCGTACAAAGGACTTATTCAAGTTGCCCAAGGTCCAAGCGGTCTTGAAAACCTTTTAAGCGAAAGAGTGAATAGCGGAAAGATGGATATAGACGTAGATAAGTTCAATTTCGGCTCTATGTATCAATACGGCGTTAATAATACTTTCGAAGAGTTTGTAAAGTCAAGAGAAATCAAAAATTTCGGTGCGGACGTCATACGTGCCGATACGCAAGCAAACCGTAACTTTAAGAACTTGCAAAACGAGATAACGAGAGCGCAAAAGGAAGTGGATCGCGCAAGAAACGACGACGCTCGAAGACAAGCGCAAGAGAAACTCGACTCGGCTAAAAAAGCCCTTAACGACGCGGTTTCTGCTCGCAAAGAGCAACTTCAAAAGGATCTCGAAGATGGCAAAACGACCGAAAGTTATCTTGCAAGAAGATTTGCTCAACTCGATCATGGCAAATTCGGCGATAAACTTCCCACGACCTTCGAAGCGGATAGACCCAAGACCAAAAATGAATTTTTAAGCGAAAGGGTAGATGCTAAGATCTTAAACACGTTAAACAACGTAGAAAAACAAGGTTTGTACCAAACTTATCTTAACGGCTGTAAGAGAGAAAAAGAAATATTTATCGCCAAAAAATATCTTGAGTCCGAAGGTATGATCGATAAACCCAAAAAGATCGAAAAAGAATCTCAAAAAGATGCTATAAACGCTCAAAAGGTCGAACAAAAAGTCGAGCAAAAAGTAATAAACGACAACAAAGACGGAAAGAATATCGCGGACGAAAACGTAGAAGTCAAAGAAGATAAAAAACTCGATAAAGATCTCGAACAAAAGCCCGAAAATGCAAAAGAAAACGTTGACGTAGAGCGTATTTCCGTCGACGTAGAAGAAGAAAACGTCGAATTAGATAAAAACTCGAAGGCAAACGAGAAAGGAAAAGTCGAAGAAAAATCCGATTTGGCAAAAGAAAACGCACCCGAAAACGACGGTAGAATATCTATCGACGTAGAGGACGACGTTATAGAGCAAAATCAAGATATTCTTGCTTTTGGTAAAGAAGCAAAGAAAGAACTCGATCAATTAAAGAAATGATCTTTAAAAACTAACGATAAAGCGGGTGTTAAGAAATCTTCGTTAACACCCGCTTTACTTTATAATTTATAACGCCTAAATAAAAGTAATATTTTGAGTTCGGTCTTGAAATATTATATAAATTATGTTATTATTTTTATTATGAACGTCAGAATAAAAAAAGCGTTGATAATAATCGCTGCGGTCGTCGCCGTCAACTTGGCGTTGACTTTCGGCAAATTGTACGTTGGACTATCCACTAACAGCATTTGCGTGCTTTTGGACGCTACCAACAGTTTTTTTGACGTTTTAACGGGGATAATAACGCTTTTCGCTTTTATTCTTTTGTTAAGACCGCACAAATTGGGTTACGGCAGAGCGGAATATCTCGCCACGTTTTTGGTCGCCGCGGTCTCTTTGGTGTTCGGCGCGATATTTGCTTATCGGTCGTTCTCGAGATTATCCATGCCCGAACCCGTTTGGTCGGATTGGATAAGCATCGTGATAATTGCCGTTTGCGTACCTATAAAACTTTGTATCGCAATTTTGACGAGAGTGTTTTATCGCAAGTTAAAATCTCCCGCGCTTAGGGCAATATCCGTAGACAGTTTTTTGGATACCGCCGTTACGTTTGCGTCCCTTTTGTCCTTTACGTTGTCGGCAAAACTCGGGTTTACCATTGACGCGATATTCGGTATCGTAGTAAGCGCGGTAATTATAGCGTCGGCAATAAAATTGCTTATAGAATATACCAAGCGTTTGCTCGTCGGGGACGATGACGGAAAGTCCGACCTTGTCAAACAAAAGTTATCCGAGTATGACTCTATCACTTCGGTCGGCGAGTTAGTTATGCACGATTACGGTTACGGCAAAGTTTTGGCGGACGTCAAAGTCGCTTTCAAAAGTGATATAACAATTTCCGACTTATTGCAAATATCCCAAATCGTTCAAGACGATATTTTACGGGAATTTGGAATAAATATAAATTTAATACCTATTCAAGGAGAAGAAAATCATGCGTAAAAAGGACGGTTCAAAAAGAAGAGGCTTAAAATGCTTGATGTCGTTGATATCGATCGTAGTGCTTATAGGTCTCGTTATAGGCGGTATCGCTATCGCTAACGCGGTGGTTAAAAAGGGTATAGAGAAATACGTCAACAGTTTTGAACAAGTAGAATATACCAACCAATTAAAACCCGCTCTGGACGATGACGGATATTGGACGTTTACCACCGACAACGATCTTAAAGTATTGCAACTTACCGACGTGCATATAGGCGGGGGCAGTTTTAGCAAAAATAAAGATATGTGGGCTATAAACGCGGTCGCAACGATGGTCAAGGCTCAAAAGCCCGATCTCGTAATAGTTACGGGCGATATTTCCTTCCCCGTGCCTTATTCTTCGGGATCCTTCAATAACTTGCCCGCCACCAAGGAATTTGCCGATTTAATGGAAAATTTGGGTGTTTATTGGACGTTTGCTTTCGGCAACCACGACACCGAAGCGTACAGTTATTATTCGAGAAAACAGTTGACCGAGTTTTACGAAACCAATATAAATAACGGCAATTATAAGCATTGTTTGTTCCAAAGGGGCAAAGGCGCTAACGACGAATTCGGTTACGGCAACACGATAATAAAAGTTAAAAACACCGCGGGGCTTACCACTCAAGCGTTGGTACTTTTGGACTCTCACAGTTACATAGACGGCGACTACTTCGGCATTATGTGGAAATACGACAATTTGCATCAATCTCAAGTTGACTGGTACGCTTCGGAAATGGATAAGATAAAAGCCGCTAACGTCGCAAAGGGCGGTGCGGACGAATACGTCGAAAGTTTGGCGTTTTTCCATATCCCTTTGGTGGAATATAGAGACGCTTATAAATCTTTGACCGAAAACGGCGAGAGCGCGGACGTCAAATGGATACACAAAAACGACGGTAGAGTAGAGTCGGACGTTACCAAAAACGGTGTAAGAACTTACTCTATTTATTGCGGTATGGGTGAAGATAACTTCTTTGAAACGGGGCTAACTCACAATTTAAAAGCGGTATTCTGCGGACACGACCATTACAATAACTTTGCAATGGAATACAAGGGTATCCGTTTGGGTTACGGGTATTCGATAGACTACTTGGCTTATAGCGGTATTTGGAAGGAAAGAGTACAAAGGGGTTGCACGATAATCACTTTGACCCCGTCGGGCGACTACGAAGCGGAGTATTCCAATTATTACGACGAGATATACGAAAACGTCAACGAATTGGCGGGTAACAAAAACTATTGATAAAATCTATTAGCAAATAAATATCGTGATTTAAAAGGAATAAAACATACTAAAAGGAGCGTTCGCGATGTGTAAAAAAAAGGATGGGAAAAGAAAAGGTCGCAAATGTTTGATAGTATTGATAAGCGTCGTGCTTGCCATAGGCGTTATCATAGGCGGTATTGCGATAGCCAACGCGATAGTTGAAAAGGGCTTGGAAAAGTATGCTAATACCTTTGAAAGAGTAGAGTATACAAACCAATTAAAACCCGAGTTAGACGACGGCTATTGGACGTTTACCGCCGATAACGACCTTAAAGTTTTGCAATTTACCGACGTGCATATAGGTGGCGGAAGTTTTAGCAAAAATAAGGATATGTGGGCGCTAAATGCGGTCGCTACTATGATAAAAGCGCAAAAACCCGATCTCGTTATAATCACCGGCGATATTGCATATCCCGTTCCGTTTTCTTCGGGTTCGTTCAACAACTTGCCCGCAACCAAAGTTTTTGCCACTATGATGGAAAACTTGGGCGTTTATTGGACGTTTGCTTACGGTAACCACGATACCGAAGCATACAGTTATTATACGAGAAAGCAGTTGACCGAGTTTTACGAAAACAATATCAAAGACGGCAACTTTAAGTATTGTTTATTCCAAGGCGGTAAGGACGCTAACGACGAGTTCGGTTATGGTAACGCGATAATAAAAGTTAAAAATAGTGCGGGACTTACCACTCAAGCGTTGGTGCTTTTGGACTCTCACAGTTATATAGACGGCGACTATTTCGGTTTTTTGTGGAAATACGACAATTTACATCAATCTCAAGTCGACTGGTACGTAAAGGAAATGGACAAGATAAAAGCCGATAACGTCGCAAAAGGCGGAGCGGACGAGTACGTCAAAAATATGGCGTTTTTCCATATCCCTTTGGTAGAGTTTAGAGACGCTTACAAATCTCTTACCCAAGACGGCGAGAGTGCGGACGTCAAATGGATACACAAAAACGAAGGAAGAGTAGAGTCGGACGCCACCAAAAACGGCGTTAGAACTTATTCGGTATATTGCGGTATGGGGGAAGACAACTTTTTTGAAGAAGGCTTGACCCACGGTTTAAAAGCGGTTTATAGCGGACACGACCATTACAACAACTTTGCAATGGAATACAAAGGAATAAGGTTGGGATACGGATATTCGGTAGACTACTTGGCATATATCGGTATTTGGAAAGAAAAAATACAAAGGGGTTGCACGGTCATCACAGTCAAACCTACGGGCGAGTACGAAGCGGAATATTCAAATTATTACGACGAGATATACGAAAAAGTCAACTCGTTGGCGGATAAAAAATATTATTAAGAATATCATTAAAAATATTATTTAAAAGAGGATTTATATGGCAAATTGTAATGGAAATTGTTCGGATTGCAGTAAAGACTGTTCCGAACGCGACTTCAAGGTAAAATTAGATCCGAGTTTGGCAAAAGTCGGCAAACTTTACGCCGTGGTAAGCGGTAAAGGCGGGGTAGGAAAATCGTCCGTTACCGCTATGCTTTCCGCGGAAATGGCAAGAAGGGGCAAATCCGTCGCCGTTTTAGACGCGGACGTTACGGGTCCTTCTATCCCTAAAATGTTTGGCGTTACCCAAAAAGCGATGGGGGACGGGGAACATATTTTCCCCGTTGAGACCAAAAACGGTATAAAGTTGATGAGTATCAATTTATTGCTCGAAAACGATACCGATCCCGTCGTTTGGCGCGCCCCCGTCATAACGGGTGCCGTAACGCAATTTTGGAATACCGTTTTGTGGGGTGACGTAGACTATATGTTCGTTGATATGCCACCCGGAACGGGCGACGTGCCTTTGACCGTCTTCCAATCTTTGCCAATAGACGGTATTATCGTGGTAACTTCTCCGCAAGAGTTGGTTTCTATGATAGTCGGCAAAGCGGTCAAAATGGCGGAAATGATGAAGATACCCATCGTTGGTATAGTCGAAAATCTTTCATATTTCGTATGTCCCGACTGTGGTAAAAAACACTTTATTTTCGGGGATAGCAATATAGAAGAGTTGGCTAAAAAATACGGTATCGACACGGTAGCAAGGTTGCCTATCGACGGTACTTTGGCAAGGACTTGCGATCAAGGTAAAGTAGAAGAGTTGGACGTTAAAGAGATCAAACCTTTGGTCGATAGATTGGAAAAGTAAAAATATATGCAAACCATTGACGTTTTAGAGTTTTTGGTTAAAAAAATACACACCGACTCATAAGCACGTCCTTTGACGACGCATAAGCACGTCTTTTTACTTGTCTTCACGCAAAGCGTAAAGACCGCGTTTTTTAGACGGCTTATTCGTCTCCGTCAAAAATCTTTTTGGATTTTTGACGGGTTTTAAAAGCGGATAAAGATCCTTCCACTTCGGTCAGGATGACAAAATGATATAGCACTTAGTTTATCGTCATGTTGAGCAAGCGAAGCGTAGTCGAAACATCTTTTTTATCGTCGAAGACGTAGTCCACGACCAAAGTCGTGTCAAAACGAGCGAAGCGGGGTTGCACCCTTTCGGCCGTTTACGGTCGAAGGAAAGGGGGATTGTCTACGCACAAAGAAGGCAATCTTTGATTGACTTCGACTGCGGAGAGGGGGTTTTTAGACTTTTGTTACTGTAATAAACCAAATTTATCTTACAAGGACTGTAAAATCTAAACAAAAATAATAAACCATAATCATTTTTTTAAAACCCCCATTTTATCGTCGTAGCCTTGTAAACAAGTCTACTTTGGATAAAATCAAGCCCCCTTTCCCGTCGCTTTGCGACAAGGGTGTAAACGCTTACGCTTTCAAGGAATTAGATGTTTCGACTACGCTCAAGACTCATAAGCACGTCCTTCGACTTGCCTTCACGCAAGCGTAAAGCCTGCGTTTATTGGACGGCTTATTCGTCTCCGTCAAAAATCTTCTTGGATTTTTGACGGTTTTTAATAAGGATAGCCAATTTAAATAGATACTTCGACTACGGTCTTTGACCTTCGCTCAGTATGACGAATCACTAACGGCAACTATGATTTGTCATTCTGAGCAAGCGAAGCGCCGTCGAAGAATCTATATCCTTTTGCGTTGCGGTAACTGTTTTTCAGTTTGCCCGACCGACGCGGTGATAAACGATAGTATAAAATAAAAAGTATGGATCAAAAAGAAAGACGGATATACCTAACTAATTATTTGTTAAAAGAAGAAGGTTATAAAGACGAGATACCCAAAGACGAATTTTCTCAAAGACGACTTTTGCGTTCCCTTTTAAACGTAAGAGAGCCAAAGCCGATTTCAGACGAGTTTCTTAAAATTCAAGACGAATATTTGAGAGAAGAAGCGTTGTTGAAAGGGATAACCGACGCCGAAAGTTTGGATTACGTAGACGATTTGACCGTTTGGCAAGGGGATATTTCCACTTTGAAAATAGACGGTATCGTAAACGCCGCCAATAGTCAAATGCTCGGCTGTTTTTGCCCTTGCCACTCGTGCATAGATAACGTCATCCACACGTTTGCGGGCGTACAGTTAAGATGGGAATGCTTTAAGATAATGCAAGCGCAAGGTAGGGAAGAACCTACGGGAAAAGCCAAAATAACCAAAGCGTATAATCTTCCTTGCAAATACGTCTTACATACGGTAGGCCCGATAGTAGACGGGCGATTAAATGAAAAACACAAGCAAGACCTTGCTTCTTGTTACGAAAGTTGTTTAGACCTTGCCGACAAAAACGGGCTTAAAAGTTTGGCGTTTTGTTGCATATCAACGGGCGTTTTCAGTTTTCCAAACGACGAAGCAAGCAAAATAGCGGTCAAAACGGTCAAAGATTATAAAGCAAAAACAAATAGCAAAATAAAAATCGTATTTAACGTATTTAAAGATATAGATTATGAACTCTACACTCGATTACTCTCAAGAAATTAAAAAGGCAAAACAAGCGATAACGGACGCGGACGCGGTGGTTTTGGGCGCAGGCGCGGGACTTTCCACTTCGGCAGGCTTTACATATTCGGGCAAGCGTTTTTACGATAATTTTAAAGATTTTGAGCAAAAGTACGATTTTCACGATATGTACTCGGGTGGTTTTTATCCCTATTCCACATCCGAAGAAAAATGGGCGTTTTGGTCAAGATATATTTTTTTAAATCGTTACCAAGATCCGCCAAAACCCGTTTATAACGACCTTTTGGATCTTGTCAAAGATAAAGACTATTTCGTATTGACTACAAACGTCGACCACTGTTTTCAAAAAGCGGGGATAGACAAAGAAAGACTTTTTTATACACAAGGGGACTACGGTCTTTTTCAATGCAGTAAGCCTTGCCACAAAAAGACGTACGATAATTACGAGATCATCAAAAAAATGCGGGAAAGCGAAAAAAATATGAAGATAGACCCGTCTTTGGTGCCAAAATGTCCGGTATGCGGTAGAGAAATGAGTATGAATTTAAGAGCCGACGATACTTTCGTAGAAGACCAAGGTTGGGAAAACGCACGCAATAGATACGAAGCGTTTTTGAAAAAATACGAAGGCAAAAAGGTGGTCTTTTTAGAACTCGGCGTGGGTGCGAATACCCCCGTAATTATTAAATATCCGTTTTGGCGTATGACTTACTACAACAAAAACGCCACCTATATCACTGTAAATTACGGCGAAGCCTTCGTCCCCGACGAGATCCGCTCTCGCTCGGTATGTATAAACGCCGACATCGCCAAGTTTTTACAGGACGTCAAGAAATAATAAAATGCACTTGTTTATTCAATTATATCCCGACAAAACGTTTTACGTTTTGTCGTTTTTTTAAAGTGGATAGCCTATCAAATAGATACTTCGACTACGGTCTTTGACCTACGCTCAGTATGACGATAGACCAAGTGCGAAAGTATTATCTATAATTATAGCCATTGCTTTGAAATTCTTTCCTATCGGAAAGTGTGGCTATAATTCACCGCACTGCCGACTCATAAGTGTCTCTTTTGACTTGTCCCAACACAAAGTGTTTGGACTGCGTTTTTTAGAGACCTTATTCGTCTTCTCCAAAACGCAAAAGCGTTTTGTCGAGTATATAATAAAATATACAAGTGCATTTTCGCTTTCGTTTGTGCTTCATCCTGAGCAAGCGAAGCGCCGTCGAAGAATTTCTATCCTATAAAGCGTTAGCGTTTGCACCCTTTCGACCGTTTACGGTCGAGAGAAAGGGGGCTTGATTTTATCCAAAGTAGACTTGTTTACAAGGCTACGACGATAAAATGGGGGTTTTTATATAATAATTGATAATACTTAAACCTTTTTGTTTAAATTTTACTATAGTCATAATATAAAAATGGCTTATTACAAAAACAAAATAATAAAAACCCCCATTTTGCAGCCGTGATGATTAAAAATCATCTCTTTGTGCAAAATCGAGCCCCCTTTCCCGTCGCTTCGCGACAAGGGTGTAATCCCGCTTTGCTCGTTTTGACACGACTTATAGTCGTGGACTACGTCTTCGACGATAAAAAAGATACTTCGACTACGGTCTTTGACCTACGCTCAGTATGACGAATTGCTAAGTTAAAGCATAATATCGTTATCTTGAGCAAGCGTAGCGCCGTCGAAAGATCTTTATCCTTGACTCATAAGTATCTCTTAAGACTTGTCTTAACGAAAGCGAAGCGTCGTCGAAGAATCTATATCCTTGTTTTCAACTATCGAGTTTACTTGTCCGTTATTTTGGACTTTTGGGGGTTGAACTGTCTGCCGCTTGGAGATATAATCAAGGGGTAAAAAGGAGATGCGGATATGTTTAACTATAACGAATTGCAAAACGAAAAAATGACGGCGGTACTGGATAAAAAGGAAAAATTTGTCAAGTTTGATAAAGAAGATATCGAAAACAAAGATTTTGCTATGCTTTTAAAAAACTACTGGCTATTCGTTATAACCACGGTGATATTTTGTGTACTTGGCGTTTTGGCAATAATACTCGGTAAAAACGAATTTATGATCTCTTTAGGTTTGGTTTGTTTTGCCTTGTCCGTCCCTTTGGCAATGCTCGCCCAATATGCCGTAAATAAGTTGTTTGATAAAATAAAAAACGCTTTTAGGCGTTGAGTAGGCACTCAAAACTATCCGCTTTTTATTTTGTCTTTATTCTACACTTATGATATAATCGTAATTGAAAAGCCTTTTGTTTTGGGAACGTCGCATTTTTTAGTTGCGTATTTCAAAACGGATAATTCAAATTTTTTACGGGCTTTTACGATGATTTAAGGGTAGGTCATAATGAACGGTTTAGATAAACAAGGAATAGTATTGATAGGTCCCGCTATATTGCAAAAAATGCAACGCAACGGTTGTTTTGCCAATTATGACGTTTTAGGGGAAATATTATCCTTAAATCCCTTGTCTTTGTACACAAGTAACCTTACCCCCACCCCTGAAAATAATTCACAAAAGCAACTCGATATATCAAAAACTTTTATCCCTTATTTAAAGAGTTTAGGTGCGGATAAAGTTTTTGTTAATTTAGAATTTATAAAAAAATCATTTTTTTATGACGGACAAAACTATTATACACAAACGTCCGTTTCCGATGATAAAATAAGCGAAAACGCTAAATTGTACGAGCCTACAAAATTTGGGACTCAAATAGATAATTATCCCGACGAAGCAAAAATAATACTTGACGGAATAAGACGCTTTGCAAAAGAATTATCAAGCGTTTATCGACCCGATCAAATAGTATTGATGTCGTGTTTATCACCGCGTTATTATATTACTGCAAATAATTTAGTGCCTAATTATTGGTTTACAAAGTATAATAAATTTTTGGATTATGTCGAGCGTGTTTTTTGTGATGAGACAAACTGTTTTGTGTGGGATTTTCCGTCAAAATTATGTCCTTTGTACAAAATGCCGAATAATAATTTAATTTCAAACGATTATTTTACCGCGTTTTACGAAGAAGCGAGACGGTGCGTCGAACTTTTTAATACCGATAAAGAAAAGTCCAATTTGCCGTCTTTAAAATTTTTTATAGATATATTTAAGCGTATAAATAACGACGTGATAAATAAAAAGTATCTAAAAGATATAGTATCGTCGGTAAACAATAATATCTTAAATTTGACCTTTGATACGTCGACCGAATTTGTAGAACGCTTTTATTATGTATTTTCCGACTATTATCTTAAAAACGCTTCGCTTGACTTGATGATTGCGGAACAAAAGACCAATAATAGCGAAATATATAATTTTTTAAACTGTTACCAAGCGATTTTAAATCACGATTATTTTTGCGACGGGATAATTTACAATTTAATGTTTAAATACAAATTTAACGCTTTATCGGTGGTTATCCAAGACGTAACGGCGTTTTGCGAGCAACAAAATTTAGCGGTTACGGTTACAAAAAATAATTTGGCGTATTACTATGCGTATATGCAAGTCTATCACAAAACTAAAGTTTTAGGCGTGAGCGATAACGTTTTAAAGTCGTTAGATAACATGATACTGTTTTCCAATAATCCCCATATAAATATATCGCCTATAAAAGTAGACGTTTGGGGTGCGTGCATATCGAGATTTACCTTTAATGCGGACGAAAAAAATTTTAAAGTAAATAAATATTTATATCACGTCGACCCGTTAGCGGTTGCTTCGGATATAAATATCGACTTGCCCGAGATCAAAGACCCGACTTGGGAACAAACGATGACTTTAAAACAGTTTGGGGGCGAGAAGAAGATAAGGGACTTTTTTGCGGATAAGTCGGATTGGATAATACTTGATAACTTTTTTATGACCGCACCAAATCATTTTGCGGTACAAGACAGTTTTATACAATCGCCGGATATACAATTTGCAATAAAAACTTTGGGTTTAGAACAAGAAAAGTTGGCGTATTTTAACAAGCCTTTTGAGTCGTTGATGCCAAAATTAAATAGGTTTATCCAATTAGTACGCGATATATACGGAACAAATATCATATTTATAAAGCAATACTATCATAATTATTATATAGACGCGTCGGGTAAGATACAAGATTTTTCTTTTAGAAAAAAAGTTTACGGAATAGATGAAAACGATGCTGATTTTTTGAATAATTTAAACGAATTGAGCGAAAAAACGGCGGATTATATTTGCAATAGTTTGGGGTGTTACGTGATAGATATAGCGAAACATTTTTTGCCCGACGAAAGAAGCATGTCCGAATTACACCATTTGCATTATGAAAAAACTTTCTTTATCGAAACCGCAAAAATCGTAAAAACCATCGTCGAAAACCAACCTACGAGAAAGGTTTACAAAGATTATTCTTATAGGGTCAGAGTTGAAAGATACATAAATTTAGCGTCAAAAAACGCACATAGTTACATTAAGCGTTTATTTAACGATCATTGGTTAGACGAGTATATGTTAAAAATGCCCTTGTCATTGGTCGTTAAGTATAAAGAAGATTTTATTACTTTGTATAAAAAACCCTTTAAGTCCTTTGACGAATACGAAAACTCTTTTGAGTTAAAATCCATCGGTTTTCTTTCGGTTTTAAAAAGTTTATAAAATAAGCCCGCAAGGTTGCGAACTGCTAACCGACGCGGGCTTTTCTTTTTGTTGTAAATAATTATAATCGGATCATTCTTCGCTTTCGGCTTGGGCTTTTAAGTGGGCTTCTTTTTCCACTTGCAACTCGGCAACTCTCTTTTTGGATAAGGGGTACATAAAGAATAATATCGCCGACATAATACCGAACATTGCGGCGGGTATCAACGTTGCAAGGATAAACATTATCTTTAATTGTCCTTCGCTAAACGCAAACGTGCCTTCGGAAACCGTGGTAAAGTAACCCATTGCCAAAAGGGTGGCGTTGACGGCGATAGCCGCTATAACTTGTCCTAATTTTCTAAAGAACAAGAAGAAGGAATAAGCCGTTCCGTCGTCTCTTAATTGTCAATAAATCCTTAAATAAGAGTTTTTAATAATTGATAAATCGTATTTGGATAATAAAAAACCGTCAAGCGCGACGGTCATTTTTTAATGCGTACTACTTCCCCCCACGGCGGGGTAATCAAGTTGTTGTTAAGCACCCACAAAACGGGGGTGTTTAAACTTTCGGCTTCGTCGGGATATTCCGAATAACCGTCGGTTATGACGATTATCGAAGATACGTCAAAAGTTATTTCTTCTTTAAAATACTTAAATAGGTTTTTAAAAGACGTTCCGCCGGCGCCTACGGGTTTTATGCGTTCGAGATCTTCGATAGAAGAAAACGGTTCGGGGGTAGATACTTCTACGTCAAAAAAGGAAATATAGCCTTCCAACTTTCCGCCGAATTGATCTATTGCTCCCACTATCTCGTTATACGCCAATCCTAATTGTTTGTTGGTTACGCTACCCGAAGCGTCTATCGCTATCCATATATTTTTGGGTCTTTCGTCTTTCTCGTTGTAGTCGGGAAGTAAAAACGGGGAATCTTGAAAGCGTCTATCGGGGGGCGCAAAAGAATAGTCGTTTATCTCTTCTTGAATAAATTGATGCAAAATGCTACGCCAATCGAGCGGGGGATTTTTGATTTTTTCCAAAACCCGCTTTATCATGCTCGACTTATCGCCCCAGCCTTTTTCCACTTCGTCGGCAACTTTTTCGGCGGCTATCATTTTGCTTTTCCAGATCTGCTCGGTAACGGTAGGGTCTTTTAAACTGCCCCAAAGACTATGGTCGTCAAATTTTTTTTCGACTTGAGTTTTGTCGCCGTTATCGGCTCCGTTCTTCTCGTCGTTTTGACCGTCTTCTTGACCGCTTCGTTTTTTATTCCCTTTGTTTTGCTCTTTGTCGTCCCCTTCGTTTTGAGCGTCTTCTTGACCGCTTTGCCCTTGGGTTTGACCGTTTTGACTTTCTTCTTGTTCTTCGAGCATTTGATAGATTTCTTCGGTAGTGTATAGTCTTCCTTCTTTTCCGTTAGGCGCTAAATGAAACAAACTTACGCCGTTTCCCAAATCTATATCGTCAAGCCCCATCTCGAGTAATATTTGACTGTTTATTACGGTATCGGCGGCGATATTATATCTTGTGTGTTGATAGCCTTCCCCCCTAAAACAATGTCCCAAAACTATATGCATTATTTCGTGAAAAGCGACGAAATACAACCCTTCGTCCGAAAGGGAAGAGCAAAATTTTAGTCCGAACGTGATATACTCTCCGTCCGTGCAAGCGGTTTTTACGGCGTCGCTTACCGCAAACTTTGCGTTTTGTAAAAGTATGCCAAAAAACGGGTGTTCGGCAAGCATTTTTACTTTTACGCCGACCACTCGATTTATCAAAGCGAGTTCTTCTTTGGAATAACTTACTTTTTCTTCGCCGTTTGCGTTTAGTTTAAGGGGTTCGTCCATTATTTACCGTGAGTTCTCAACCAATTTGAAAATTGTGCGTTTTTTATCAATGATTTTTTTATATCGTCTCCGCCCGCGGCAAGTTGGGTAAATAAAAGCATGGTGTAGTCGGGCGGTAGTCTTTTTGCGTAAGAGATACAATTATCCAAGTAATTTCCTTTTTGGTAGTTGGTTTCCAAAAAATGTCTTATCAGCATAACGGTAGAATATAAAGTATCCCGTCCTTGGGGGATGTAATAACAAAAACCGTTTGCTATTTCGTTAACGTCGGGTATTTTCTCTCTACTCGAACACCAACCGCAAAACTCGGTCGCGGCGCCCGCGCCTACAAGACCGCAAATCAAAACGTAACAATCGTTTGCGTTTGCGTAATTGCCGTTTAGTAAAACGTTGCTGACCATTTCCCAAGATCTCGGGGTAGGGAAGGCGACGTCTTCGGAAGACGGGTCAAACTTGGATAAAAGGTCGGGACGCGACGATAAAAATCCAATGACTCTGCCGTCCAAACCCTTGGTTTTTGCCCAATTTACCCAGCCGTTTACGTCCACGGATATTTCCAAATGGCACATACGGTTGGATAGTGCTTTAGGCATTTTATACGCTACCGATTTGTCGGTAACTCTATTGCCCGCGGCTATAACTATGCAGTTGTCGGGCAAGCGATGTTCCCCGACCACTCTGTCAAGCGTTATTTGATACGCCGCCGCTTGTACCGACGGGGGCGCGGCGCTTATCTCGTCCAAAAATAGGATATTTATGACGTTACAAGACGTATCCATATCGAATATTTGCGGTTTTAACCACACCGCCAAAGTTTTATCTTGGTTGGCGACGGGTATACCCCTTAGATCTATCGGGTTGAACAACAAAAGTCTTACGTCGGTAACGTAGGTTTTTTTGCCCGTTTCTTTTTGTATGGTTTTGGCTAATTGCTTGACGCCTTGCGATTTACCGATACCCGGTTGTCCCCAAAGCATAAAGGTGGGCAGTTCGCTTATTTTTCTATCCATTTTAAGAGCGTTGACGTAAACGGCGGACAGTTGCTCTATCATTTTTCCGACGCTTATAGACGCTATGGACGGATTGCTTATTTCGGTCATCTTCTCATTTTTTGTCATTTTGTATCCCCAATATAAGATCTAACGAATCGAGGTGATTTTTAAGCCGTTCTATATCCGCGTCTATATCGCCCGTATCCGCAAGAAGTTCGTTTTTTACTTGTTCCAATTCCTTTTCTCTTTCAATTAATGCTTTTTGGTTATTCTTTATATATTCTATCATTTTATCGTAGTAATCGTCTACCCTTTGCATTATACCTACTGCGGAAAGTAGTTCGCCTTCCGAATTTTTAAGGTCTATCAATTTTTGATTGCTACCCATCAATATAACTCTCGGCACCGCTTCGAGAGCGCTTGACGGTAGGTAAATATCTATACCGCGATAAGTGGCTATAAATTCCATTTCACCCGCCTTCGGCGGGGTCTTTAAGGCGTTCAATATCATCTCGCCGAGTTCCTTGTAATTGCCCTTGGGGTAGTTTGATACCGTGCGGAAATCTTCTTTTAAGGCTTTTAGATATTCCTTTTTAGAAGTTATCACCTTGGGAAGGTCTTCGAGTTTTGCACCCAAATATTCCCGCCTTGCTATCCTTGACGCTTTGACGAGTTTGAGCCTATCGAGTTCGTTTGCGGTCTCCACCCTTTCTTTTATCTTGGGATCGCCTATCGCCAAGGCTTTTATCTCGGCGTAGGTCAATACCAACTCGTTCAATTCGTCCCCGTCCCTTTCGTCAAAACTTCCCGAAAGTAGTTGGCAAATAAACTTTTGTTTGCTTTCCAATAGTTGCCAAGAGTACGAGTCGAAACTACCGGCGGTAACGTATCTATATACTTCCACGTTGTCGTTTTGGTTGCCTTGTCTTAACATTCTGCCTTCACGCTGGACCATTTCGGACGGTTTCCAAGGTACGTCCAAGTGATGTACGGCGTACAGTTTTTTTTGTACGTTTACGCCCGTGCCTAACGTTTGAGTGGAGCCGACGAGTATCCTTATATCCCCCGAGTTCATAAGGTCGTACACCGCTTGTTTTTGTGCGGAAGTTTTGGCGTTTTGCACAAATTCTATCTCGCAAGAAGGTATGCCTTTTAGTAAAAGTTTATTTCTCAATTCGTCGTAAACGTTAAAGCCCGATTTCGGGGTGGACGTATCGCAAAATATAAGTTGGGTAACTTGAGGGTTATCCTTGTAAATAGTGTAAACGTTTTCCGCCAAATAGTCCACTTTGCATATTTTGGGAGAAGCGGTAGGGTCGACCAAACGCACGTCGAGAGCGCACTTTCTGCCGTCCACGGTGATTTTTAAAAGGTTGTCTTGTTCCCTATCGAACGAGTGGTATCTTACCGCTTCCGTCCTATCCGCAAGGGTCTTGACGTACGCCACTTGCTCGTCGCTTCGCGGTACTACTATGGTTTTATAGTCAACTTTGCGGTTGAATATCTCGTCCAAGTCTTCCAAGTGGAAATCCGCCACTCCCGCAAAAAGGTTGGTAAGTTCGGGCAAATTGTGAAACCTATTAAATCTTTCCACTATGCGATAGTGAGAAGAGTCGACGTCTATCTCGAAGTTCATAGACTTTTCACCAAAAGTCAACGCCCAATTATCAAAAGAGTCCAACTTTAAAAATTTTAAGTCTTCGGGTTGTAGGAAAGATTGCATAACGTAAAGTTCGGTTATGCTGTTGGTAACGGGAGTACCCGTTGCAAAAACTATGCTTTTGGTGTTTTTGTTTTTACGCATTATCTTCACTTTGGTAAACATATCGTCGGCGATCTTTGCGCCCCCGCGGGTCAGACCCGATTGGTTTGCGTTTACCGAAACGGTTACGTTTTTAAAGTTGTGCGCTTCGTCTACAAAAAGAGACGTTATCCCAAGATCTTCAAAGGTCAAAGCACCGCCCGCGTCTTGCCTTGCTTTTTCAAGTTCGGTTATCTTTTTAAAACAGTCGAGTTTTATCGACTTGTATTTCGGGTCGTTGCCCAAGCGGTTTATTTTGGCTTTCAATTCGGCAATTTGGGCTTTTATCCCGGGGATTATTTTTTGAAAACTCGAATAAGGTATGACTATGGCGTCAATATCTTCGTCTTTTATCCTTTTTAAAGTCGACGGCATTTTTGACGGCGTCATCATCGTCTTTTTAACCACCAAGATATTGCATTTGGGATAAAGAGTCTTAAAGTCTTCTTCCCATTGTCCCAAAATGGCGTTGGGTACCACGTACATATTTTTGGGGCTTGTACCCGTGCGTTTCATTTCTAACCCCGCGGCTATCATTATATAAGTTTTGCCGGTGCCTACCGCGTGCGCCAAAAGAGTGGACGGGGTGAGTATTATGCGGGCTATTGCGTCAAGTTGATGTTTGTATAAAGTTATCTCGGGATTTTTATCGGGCAAAAGCAAAAACGAGCCGTTGAACTTTCTTGCCGTGATAGAGCCGTAAAGTTCGTAGTAAATACGCTCGAGTTTGGCTTTTCTTTCTTCGTCGTCAAACAACCAAACGCGGAATTTATCTATCAAAGTTTTTTGGACTTCTATCGCTTGCATCGTCGCCGTTTTGTCCAATACTCGTCTATCCGTTTTGTTGATCCTTTTTTTGAATATTTCGATCGGACGGTTGTTTAAGGTGCGTTCGAGTATTTCGGTAGCGCTCATACCTTGCACGTCGTAACCCGTAGTTAACAAATAGGTTATCTTCCAACTTTTTACGACTTCGTCGTAATATATGCCGTCTTTCCGTTTGTATCTCGGTTTGAAAGTTTGAAAAAAGAAGTCGTTATAAACGCTTTCGGGTATCCAAGGGGAGCCGAGAGTCGCATAGATCTCGTCGGAAGATACCGTCTTTTTGTAAACGGCGTCCAACGCTTTGACGTTGCGAAGGAAAATATCACCGTATTTTTCCACGGCTTCTTTGGCTTGTTTGCGTTTTATAAACAGATTACCGCTCAAATATTCGTTGGCGGTTTCCCAGCCTTCGCTAAACTTCTCCCCCCAAGTGGAAGGATTTTGATATATTCCGTCTTTAAAAGTCAATTCGTCAATGACTTCCTTCGCCGACTTTTTGGATAGAGCGGAAATATACTCTATATTTACCTTGCCCAGTTCGGATAAAGATCTTAAAAGGGCGTCGGCGACCAAAAACGGGGTGGCGTCTTCAGGAACGGACGACAAGTAAGCGTTTACGTAGTCGGGCGGGAATTCCTTGACGTAAGGCTTGATCTTCTTTTCTTCTCGCTTGGACTCGGCTTTTTGAGATACTTCTTTTAAAAGACGGTCAAGTTCTTCGTCGCTCATATTCTCTTGCGCTTTTTTGCTTTCTTCTTCGATCTCTTTTTGGAAATTTTTAAAACTCGACGCTTCTTCTTCGTCTTCTTTGACCGTCGTCTCTTCGTCTTGTTTTTCGAGTTCGGCAAAAAGTTCCCCCAATATCTTTTTAGAGTCGAATACGTCGTTATTCAATTCACCGTTTTTTTCTTCGTTCATCCTATCACCTATTTCTTTCGTATTATTTATAATAGGGGCTTTTGTCGAAAATCGTCAATATGGATTTTGATTTTTTTTACACTTTTTTTATTTAATAATAAAAAGTTTTTTCGTCGGTTGTCAAACTCTTGTTAAATCGTCGGGTTTCATTGTATAATATTTGTTATGGATAATATAAGATTTGTAGAAGCGGTAAGACAAAGTATGTTGGAGCAGTTGGCGACCCCCGATAAGTTGGGTTTGACGTCGCCTGATAATTCTTGCGCGCATAACGACCTAAAATATCAAGATTATTTGGATTGGATAGCGCTTATTTCCACCCGTGTTTACGATTTTGCTTTTCTTGCGGAGATGACCAAAGACGACGATCTTAAAAAGGCGGTCAAGTCATACCGTGCGCTCGGGGAAAAGGTGGAAAAGGAACTTTTGGATTTGACTAACGGCAAAAACGCGCTTAAAGGCAGTTTCTTTATAGTCGCTTTGATAACTTGCGCTTTTTCGAGAATAAGAGCGTTGAAAGGGGACGTCGATATGGCTTCCTTGCTTTCTACCGTCAAAGAGATAGCCGAGTGTTTGCCCGATACCAAAAACACGTTCGGCGCTTACGTCAAGGAAACTTACGGGATAGGCGGAGCGTTGGATTCGGCTCGAAACGGATATCGGGAAGTCGTCGAAGTGGCGCTTCCACTGTACCGCGGATTTTTGGCAAAGGGATTAAGTAAGACCGAGACCAATCAAAGAGTGTTGTTAAGGTTGATATCCATACTCGACGACACTTGCGTTTATCATCGCGCCCCGTCCCTTGCCGACGACGTTAAAAAAATCGCCGATTATTTGTGCAATAATTTTGACAAAGAGAATATATCCGCCGCCCTTTCATATTTTGATAGATGCAGTATTTCCACGGGCGGAGCGGGCGATATGCTCACTTTGACCATACTTTTAGCAAAACTTTTTCCGATAAAATAGGAGAATAATATGATAACTGTCAAAAAACAAGGTGTTTATTTAGTAGACGGCAAGTTGTTAGATACTTGCGATATCGACAAAGAAACCGCAAAAAAAGGCACTATCGCCTACGGCATACTTTCGGCGCATAACAAAAGTAAAGAGTCGGGCAAATTGCGTATTTCTTTCGACGCATTGGTAAGCCACGACATAACTTACGTGGGCATAATCCAAACGGCAAGGGCAAGCGGACTTAAAGAGTTCCCCATACCCTACGCGTTGACCAACTGTCATAATTCTCTATGCGCGGTCGGCGGTACTATAAACGAAGACGACCACGTTTTCGGACTTTCCGCCGCTAAAAAGTACGGCGGTATCTACGTTCCCGCAAATCAAGCGGTAATTCATCAATACGCAAGGGAAACCTTGGCGGGTTGCGGTAAAATGATATTAGGCTCGGACAGTCATACTCGTTACGGTGCGTTAGGTACTATGGCTATAGGGGAAGGCGGTCCCGAACTTGTAAAGCAGTTGCTTAAAAACACGTACGACGTCCCCACCCCCGACGTTATTTTGGTACACGTTACGGGTAAGGTCAAAAAGGGCGTAGGCCCGCACGACGTTGCTATCGCACTCGTTAAGGCGGTATTTAAAGACGGTTACGTTAAAAACAAGATTTTGGAATTCGTAGGGGACGGCATTGGCGATCTATCCGTCGATTTTAGAAACGGTATAGACGTTATGACTACCGAGACTACTTGTTTATCGAGTATTTGGCAAACGGACGAAAAGGTAGAAAAATACTACGAAATACACGGAAGACGGCAAGATTATAAGCAATTAAAACCTTTGTCGGTCGCATATTACGACGGTCTTATAGAGTTGGAATTGGATAAAATAGAGCCTATGATCGCATTGCCTTTCCATCCTTCCAACGCTATGACTATAAGAGAGTTTAAGGCTAACGCAAAGGAAGTTTTAAGGGAAATAGAAGAAAAAGCGCGCGAGCAATTCCCGGGCGTTAAACTCGATTTAGTAAGCAAAGTCGATCAAAAAGGATTTTTGGTGGATCAAGCCGTTATCGCAGGTTGCGCGGGTGGAACGTACGAAAATTTATGCGAAGCGGGAGATATTCTAAAAGGGGGCTATATAGGTAACGGCGCGTTTACTATGACCGCGTATCCCGCAAGTACCCCGATAGAAGGGCAACTTTTCAAAAACGGCGTGGCGTACGACCTTTTAAAGGCGGGCGTAGTCGTAAAACCCGCTTTTTGCGGTCCTTGTTTCGGAGCGGGCGACGTGCCTTCCAATAACGGTTTTTCCATACGTCATACGACCCGTAACTTCCCTAATAGGGAAGGAAGCAAACCCGGTAACGGTCAGTTATCGGTAGTCGCTTTGATGGACGCAAGATCGATCGCCGCAACGGCAAAAGCGGGCGGTTATTTGACGGGCGCGGACGAGATAGATTACGAGACGACCCCGCGCGATTATACGTTCGATCCCGAGATTTACGCAAAACGCGTATATCAAGGTTTTGGCGACCCGCACCCGCAAGAAAACTTGATACTCGGACCCAATATAACCGATTGGCCGACTATCCCGCACGCAAAAAAACAACTGTTGGCTCGTTTTTCTTCGGTCATTTACGACCCCGTGACCACTACGGACGAACTTATACCGTCGGGCGAGACCAGCAGTTACAGAAGTAATCCTTTAAAACTTGCCGAGTTCACTTTAAGCAGAAGGGATCCCGAGTACGTCGCTCGTTGCAAAGATCTTTCCACGGACTTTTCTCGCAAACAACTCGAAGCAGTTTTAAAGATATTCGGGGGAGATAAAGAAAATTGCAACTTCGGTTCTTTGATATACGCGATAAAACCCGGTGACGGTAGCGCAAGAGAGCAAGCGGCAAGTTGCCAAAGAGTTTTGGGCGGTACCGCCAACCTTTGCAAGGAATTTGCGACAAAGCGTTATCGCAGTAACTGCATAAATTGGGGTATGTTGCCTATGCAATATGCGGGAGACTTGAATATAAAACCTTTTGATTATCTATTCGTTCCCGACGTGTTCTCGCTCATCGACCAAGCGGGCGGTGAAGTGGGTATACTTTCCGAGGGCGAGATAAAATTTATCGAAGTAAGTTTGGGGACTTTGACCCAAGAAGAAAAACAAATATTAAAAGACGGTTGTCTTATGAATTACTACGCCGGACTTAAAACCGAGTAAAGGAGAGATTATGGATAAAATAAAAATGATCACCCCTATCGTCGAACTTGACGGGGACGAAATGACAAGGATACTTTGGCAATGGATAAAAGACGAATTGATATTGCCATACGTAGATCTTAAAACCGAGTATTACGACCTATCTTTACCTAATAGAGAAGCGACCAAAGATCAAGTTACCGTTGACGCGGCGGAAGCGATCAAAAAATACGGCGTAGGCGTAAAATGCGCGACCATAACCCCAAATAAACAAAGGGTTGAAGAATACGGATTAAGCCAAATGTGGCGCAGTCCCAACGGCACGGTAAGGGCGATCTTGGACGGCACGATTTTTAGAGAACCCATTTTGGTAAAGGGCATAAAACCCATTATTCCCACTTGGACAAACCCCATAATCGTAGCAAGACACGCTTACGGCGACGTATACAGGGGGCAAGAAATAAAGGTGGAAAAAGGCGGTTTAGCCGAGATAGTCGTTAAATATAAAGATAGAGAAGAAGTCAAAAAAGTTTTTGATTTTACCGCGTCGGACGGCGTTTTTCAAGGCACCTATAACCTTGACGCAAGCATAGCCGACTATGCGAGATGTTGTTTCCGTTACGGACTTGAGAAAAAACAAGACGTATGGTTTTCGACAAAGGACACCATAAGCAAAATATACGACCATCGTTTTAAGGATATTTTCCAAGAGATTTACGACAACGAGTTTAAAGACGAGTTCCAAAAGGCGGGCATAACCTATTTCTATACGCTTATCGACGACGCGGTATCGAGAGTGATAAGAAGTAACGGCGGTTATATTTGGGCTTGTAAAAACTACGACGGAGACGTTATGAGCGATATGGTAGCGACGGCGTTCGGCTCGCTTGCGATGATGACTTCGGTACTCGTTTCCCCCGACGGTAAGTACGAATACGAAGCCGCTCACGGCACGGTTACAAGACATTATTATAAGTATTTGAAAGGCGAGACCACTTCCACCAACTCGGTAGCCACCATTTTTGCTTGGACGGGCGCATTGAGAAAACGCGGAGAATTGGACGGGTTAAAAGATCTCGTGGCTTTTGCCGACGCACTCGAAAAAGCGTGTTTGACCACCATAGAAAGCGGTCTCGTTACGGGAGACCTTTACGTCATCTTCGACAACCCCGACGTAACGCCTAAAAAACTTTCTTCAAGGGAATTTTTGGACGCTATCAAAAATACGCTTGACGGGAATTTAGTTAAATAATAAAATAAAATCGAAAATCATTTTTGGAGGATATTATGGCAAACAAAAGACCCGACGATATGCAAAGGATAACGACTTTGGAATTGGCTCAAGCGTTTATCGACGAGCAAGTTAAGGCTATTCGTCAACAAGTCGGCGACGGCAAGGTTTTATTGGCTCTCTCGGGTGGCGTAGATTCTTCGGTTTGCGCGGCTTTGATCATCAAAGCCATCGGCAAAAATCTGGTATGCGTTCACGTAAACCACGGACTTTTGCGTAAAGGCGAACCCGAACAAGTTATCGAAGTTTTCCGTAATCAAATGGACGCTAATTTGATATACGTTGACGCGGTAGACAGATTTTTGGACAAATTGGCGGGCGTTACCGATCCCGAGACCAAACGTAAAATAATCGGTGCCGAGTTCATCAGAGTTTTTGAAGAAGAAGCCAAAAAACTTGACGGTATCGAATTTTTGGGACAAGGCACCATCTATCCCGATATTTTGGAGAGCAAAGGCGTAAAGGCTCACCACAACGTAGGCGGACTACCCGACGACGTACAATTCAAACTCGTCGAGCCTGTCAAATTGCTCTTTAAGGACGAAGTAAGAGTGGTAGGCAAAGCGTTGGGTTTGCCCGACAATATGGTATACCGTCAACCTTTCCCCGGCCCCGGTCTCGGAGTTCGTTGTACGGGCGCTATCACCCGTGAAAGATTAGAGTGCGTAAGAGAGTCCGACGCCATTTTAAGAGAAGAGTTTGCGTTAGCGGGACTCGATAAAAAGGTATGGCAATACTTTACGGTCGTTCCCGATATGAGATCTACGGGCGTAAACGAAAAAGGCGAGAGATTATTCGGTTATCCCGTAATTATTCGTGCCGTCAATACTAAAGACGCTATGACCGCAACCGTCGAAGACGTGCCTTTTGCTCTAATGCAAAAGATAACCGCTCGTATCTTATCCGAAGTTAAGGGCGTAAACAGAGTTCTTTACGATTTTACCCCCAAGCCTATCGGCACTATAGAGTGGGAATAAGATATTATTATAATAGATAATTAAATAAGGCTTTGAAATATTTTAGAACAAGTTTATTTGGAGTTCATTTTTCGTAGTAACGGGCGTAGGGTAAACTTTATCTACGAGTGTTTCAAAGCCTTTTTTGTTACAAAATTTTTGTGATTTGACTAAAATTCGTCAATGTTATATAATTAAAAGAAAAGAATAGGAGCCATATTTGATAAACGTTGCAATATGTGAAGACAGACAGGAAGCGGCGACAATTATCGTCCAACATCTATCCCGTTACGAAAAAGAGCGCGGAGTTTCTTTAACTTATACGGTCTTCGAGAACGGGCTTTTCTTTTTGGAAAACCTTAAAAAACAATTTGACGTCGTTTTTATGGATATAGATATGCCTATAATGAACGGGTTGGAAGCCGCAAAAAGGTTGAGAGAAGTCGATCCTTATATGCCGTTGGTCTTTATAACCGATCTTAAACAGTTTGCAATAAAAGGTTACGAAGTGGAAGCGGTGGATTTTTTGGTCAAGCCTTTGACTTACTCGTCTTTTTGCACCATGATGGATAGGATCCAAAAAAGGTTGCTATCAAACGGGAACGAAAGTTTGCTTTTGCAAACTGTCGACGGCACCGTAAAAGTAAGCCTTAAAAACGTCAAATACGTCGAAGTTTTAAGTCATTACGTTTACTATCATACCATAGACGGAACGTTTAAATTTTGGGGCAGTTTGATCGAAGAAGAAAAACGTTTGCCAAAGGATAGATTTGCAAAAGCGGGTAGCGCACACTTGGTAAATTTGGCTTACGTTACTAAAGTAAAAGGTAACGACATTTATTTGGGCAACGAGATAATACCTTTGTCTCGCTCTAAAAAAACAACCTTTTTAGAAGAGTTGTTGGAATATATGAATAAGATTTGATATGAACCCTACTTTATCGATGTATCTTACATTTGTTTTAACGTACGTTTTAGGTATGTTCATATACGGCGGGATATACGTATACTCGTTTAAATTGAGACCAAAGATAATTTTGAGATCGATCCTTTCGGTAGTCGTAACGTTAGGCGTTACTTTGGCTATGGTTTTCGCGATGTACGGCGGATTAAATAAAGGCGTCGAGATAAATATACGCAACGTAGAGTTCGTGCGTATCTTTTCTTATGCGCTCTTCTTTGCGATGTTGATCGGCATTATGTTTTTTTGCTTTGACGAAAAACCTACCCTTATACTTTTTGCGGCGGTCTCGGCGGGTATAACTCACGTTTTAAGTGATGAATTATACGATACTATATGTATGTTTTTTAACCTAAATCCGATATTCTTTATACGTTTTAACGGATTCGACCCGATAGGTTTTACCGCATTCTTTTTAGTACACGGCGGGGTTTTGTTCTTGAGTTATTTTTTGTTTGGCAAACCTTTTGCCAAAACGCCTAAATCGGCAAATAAATCCATAAATAAAGGGGTTATCGCGCTATTCGTTTTTTATACGGCTTTTCTGTTGGGTTTTTCAAAGTCCCAACTTTTCAACGATCAATTGACCGACTACGATATATCTACCATTTCTTTGGTATTTAACCTGCATAACATTATAATCGCCGTCTTTATGCTGTTTATTTTAAGGTTTACTCTCGTTTGGATAGCCGAAGTACAAGAAAATGAGATAGAAAAGAATTTTTACGATAACTATCACGCTCAAATGGAAGCGCAACTTAAAAACATGGAGTTGATAAATATAAAGTGCCACGACCTAAAACATCAACTTCGTACTATGATGGATAGTAAAAACATGGATACTTCTTTCGTCGAAGAAGTTCAAAAAGCGGTGTCGATATACGATTCGCATATCTTTACGGGTAACGAAACTCTCGACGTTTTGTTAAGCGAAAAATCTCTTATATGCGAAGTTAAAAAGATACAGTTGACCGCAATGGTCGACGGAGAAGCACTTTCTTTTATGCCCATATCCGATATTAACGCTTTTTTCGGCAATGCGGTCGATAATGCGATAGAATACTTGTTGACGGTACCCGAAGAAAATAGGTTTATAAGAATATCGTCAAAGACGTTAGGTTCTAATCTTTCTATAAGAATAGAGAATTATTGCGATAAGGAGATCGTATTCAACGAAAAGGGTTTGCCCGCCACGCAAAAAGACCCGTCTTATCACGGATACGGTACCAAAAGTATAAAAGCGGTAGCCGAAAAATACGGCGGAACGGCGAAGTTTGCCAAGGAAGGGGAACTGTTTATAGTAACCGCATTGTTTATGATAAATTAAATTTTTTTGCATTTTAGGTGATAAAAACTACCGATAAAGAGACGACCGTTGCCGATCGTCTTTATTTTTTTTATAATATCGGCAAATACTACGAGAGATGGAAAGTATGATAATTACGGTAGTTTGTGACATATACGGAAAAAAGAATAACGGGAGCGCTATGGCGGCGTATAACCTTATCGAGTATTTAAAGGCTCAAGGTCACGTTGTCAGAGTTTTGTGTTGCGATAGTTCGAGCGTAGGGGTCCCCGACCATTACGTCGTTCCCAATTTGAACTTCGGTAAAATGCTCAATTCGTACGTTGCAAAGGTCGGCGTATCCTTGGCTAAACCGCAAAAGGATATAATACGACAAGCGTTTAATGGCGTCGAACTCGTGCATATCATGATGCCTTTGCCTTTAGGATTAGCGAGCGTAAAAGTGGCTAAAGAAATGGATATTCCGGTAACCGCCGGATTCCATATGCAAGCCGAAAATTTGACCGCTTATTTTAAACTCAATAAATTTAAGTTAGTCAATAAGTCGGTATATCGCTATTTATACGATCATTTTTATTGTTATTGCTCGGCTATCCATTATCCCACCGAGTTTGTCAAAGAGCAATTCGAGACGGCGATAGGTAAAAAGACAAAGGGCTACGTTATCTCAAACGGGGTTAATTCCTACGTACGCAAAAAAGAAGTCCAAAAACCCGACGCCTACAAGGATAAAATAGTTATTTTATCTACGGGTCGCTATTCTACCGAAAAACGTCAAGACGTTTTGATAAAGGCGGTAGGCAAGTCTAAATATAAAGATAAAATACAACTCATTTTGGGCGGAGAAGGCGCAAAAGATAAGTATTACAAAAGACTTTCCAAAAAACTGCCCGTCACTCCCGTGTTTAAGTTCTTTTCAAGGGACGAGATGATAGACGTGTTAAACTATGCGGATATTTACGTCCATCCCGCACAAATAGAATTGGAAGGCATCTCGTGTATAGAAGCGATAGCGTGTGGCAAATTGACCATAGTCAGCGACTCAAAGTTATCCGCTACTCGCAACTTTGCAATAGACGACTCTTGCGTATTTAAGGCTAACGATCCGACGGATCTTGCCAAAAAGTTAGATTATTGGATAGAAAATTCCGAGTTAAGAAAGGAATATCAAGAAAAATACTTAAATTCCGCTCTTGCTTTCGATCAAACGGAGTGTATGCGTCAAATGGAAAAAATGTTGTTTACTTGCATACAAAATCATAACGGAACTAATAAATCGGGTGCGCAGTTATATTGCGTTTCCGTCAGATAAAACAAAGGAGAAAAGTATGTTATACGTTATAATTATTACAACCACCATTTTTTTGTCGATAGGCTCGGCGGTCTTGGACAGTTTGTTAAGCGGAGAGTTTTCTTTGCTATACGCGTTTTTAGCACCGTCTATATTGATAGTTTCTTGCGGACTATTGTTGGGATTTGCCGATTTGATAATCAGAGTTTTGCCCAAGAAAGTTTGGAATCCCCAACGTTTCCCTTTTGCTGTCAGCAAAAAAGAGTTGTCCTTTTACGAAAGAATAGGTATCCGCAAATGGAAAGATAAAGCCGTTCCCGAACTCGGCGCGTCCGCAGGTTTTTCCAAAAAGAATTTGCAATCTTCAGACGCCGAATATTTAGAAAGGTTTATACGTGAAACCTGTCAAGGTGAAGCCTTGCACTTCTTCGGCGCCGTATTTGCGTTTATCGCTTTGGCGTTTTATCCCGTTAGAGTATGGTATTTCGTATTGCTTATCTTATTCGTAAACTTCTTTATCAATATTTTGCCCGTATTTATTCAAAGATTCAATAGATATCGTCTTTGCATACTTTACAAAATGCAAGCAAGACGTTCGGCAAAACTAAAAACCGAAGAGAGCGTAAGGGAAGGCGTCGAAGTAACCGCGTAATAACGATAACTTTACCGCTTAGTCGTTCAAGCGTTTCGCTTAAATATCCAATCGAGTAATAAGTCAATAATTCTCGTTTAAAACGACGTTTGCAACGAATTATAGCGAATAGCGATCATAAATTCTTTACTAAAAACAACTGATAAGAATCATTAAGTCTTTACAAATAATAACCGATAGTAAACATTTGTATATTCCAAAATCCATCATAAAAATATTCGCCGTCCCGTTCTCCTTTCGGAGCACAACGGCGGGTCTTTTTTTATTTTGAGTGGTAAAAAACGTTTGCGATAATTAACGAAAACTTATATTGCGTTTAGTTTACGGAGTGGATCTAACGCATTTATTTACGCAGTTAAACGATTTTACCTTAGGTACTTGAAAACATTTTATTAACACAAGAATTATTAAAAGACTGACGCAATAAGGATTTCATTGTTTGAGTTT
>Ga0256405_10002317_pt1 | contig 44586 bp, 56 predicted proteins | sample RumenRJG_02DNA_FD_189096 | JGI IMG/M metagenome (GOLD analysis project Ga0256405, IMG submission 189096) | Bovine rumen microbial communities from Lethbridge, Alberta, Canada - RJG_02 | ecosystem: Host-associated > Mammals > Digestive system > Stomach > Rumen | place: Canada: Alberta... | reverse complement strand
TACTTAAGACCCGTGTTATAATCTGCCTAAACTCAATCGCATAAATTTACTCTAAAAAGAGTAATAATATTATACTTGTAAATTCATGATTTGCAACTTCATCAATTTACTAAATACATTATACGTGATATAATTTTATTATAGGAGATTTATATGGATAATGAAAATAATATAATTGATACAGATAATAAAAAAGAGCATGGTACTAATAGATGTCCGAAGTGTGGGGCAAGTGATGTTACTTATAATATTAAAAAAGGAAAATTGGTTTGTAATTATTGTTATACTGAATTTGATTCTCATGATGTAGATGGTGTTGAAAAAGAGGCTAAAAATTTAAAAGGTGAAAAAAGAACTAGTGGTGTTAAAGATATAAAAGCAGGAAACGATATTATAACTTTAAAATGCAGTGGATGTGGGGCAGAAGTAGTTATTAATACAAGTGAGTCAATGAATGCAAGATGTCACTGGTGTAGAAGTATTTTATCTATTAATTCACAGATAGAAAATGGTTCAGTTCCTGACTTTGTATTACCTTTTAAACTTGAGAAAAATGTTGCTCAGAAGAATATAGAAGAATTTGTTAGAAAAAGACAATTTTTTGCTAATCCAATTTTTAAAAAAGAATTTACATCTGAAAATGTAATGGGAGTATATTTTCCTTATTTATTAGTTGATGCTAATTGTCATGCTTCATTTGTCGGTGAGGGTGGACATGTTGCTAGGAGTTATTCTATTGTTGTTGGAAAAGATAAAGACGGTAATGAAAAAAAAGAAACTGTATATGATATTGATGTTCATCATGTTGAAAGAAGTTTTGATATTGCAATAGATGATTTATCTATTGAGTCCTCAAAAGATAAACTTAATAAAAGTAATAAAGAAAAGACAACTAATGTTATCAATGCAATAATGCCATTTGATACAGAAAATTGTATAAAATTTGAATCTAATTATTTAGCTGGATATACATCAGAAAAAAGAGATGTTAATGTAGATGAATTATCTGACAAAGTTGATCAATCCTTATTAGATATAGCAAGATACTCTATAAATTCTGATTTAACTTATTATGATTCTGGAGTAAGTTGGGATGATGAGAAACTTGATATTATTGGAAAACAATGGTCTTCTTCATATTTACCAGTGTGGCTATATTCTTATCAAGATCAAAAAAAGATTCTTCATTATGTTGCAGTTAATGGAAGAACTGGAGAAACTATGGGAAGTATTCCTATTAATAAGATAAAGCTTGCAATTACATCTATATTATTATTTATAATATCATTTCTTCTTCCAATATTGACAATAATGTTTTTTAAAAAAAATGATATTAAAAATTTTCCTCCTGTTATTTTATTTATTTGTTTAATAATAAGTTTAATAGTTTCTCTTGGATTCTATTTTTCTAAAAACTCTAAATATCGTAATAAGGGTGTTAGACATAAGTATGAGATAGAAACAAAAAATGAAATAAGCAATATAAAAAGAAAAGATAATCTAGTTGAAACATTAACAAGACAATCTTTTAGTACTTTAACTGGTGCAAATAATCATAGAATTGTTGGTGAATATATGGGATTAAAAAAAGATTCAAGTGATAAAAAAGGAGAATGATTATGAGAGAATTGTTAATGGATATTTTGAAAAAAAATAAGGTTATTCCTTATTCTGAAGTTATGGATGGAGGAAAATTTTATAAAATAAAATCACAATCATTTGTTTTTCCTGATGGATCTATTCAATCAAGAGAGTTTATTGATAAGAAACGTGCAAGTGTGGTTGTCCCTATTACAGAAGACGGAAATGTACTTGTGATAGTTCAACCTATAGCTCTTGCTGAGGAGGGTTCTTTAATTGAATTCCCTGCAGGTTATTGGGAGTTTAACGAGGATGGAAAAGAAGCAGGAATAAGAGAATTAGCTGAAGAAACAGGTTATGCTCCAGAAAATATAGTATATTTAGGTTCTCATTATCAAGATCCAGGTTCTATAAGAACAAAGGTTGATACATTTCTTGCTACAGGTTGTAAGAAAGTTCAAAATCAAAATCTTGATGAAGGTGAGTTTGTAAAATATATTGAAATACCTTATGAACTTGCTATTGAATTAATGAATGAGGGATTATTTATGGATAGTAATTCTTATATAGCTTTTTCTAAGGCTAATAATTATTTAGAAAAAAAATTAGATTTAAGTGATGGTAAGGGAAGAAGTATTTAATTTTTAAAGATATTGATAAAAATGGTTCTAAAATATCAGGTTTAATTAAGGGAAGCAAAGGAATAATTGATATATTATTCTATGATGATATTGATGATATCTTTGATGAGATAATAGATTTAATTAAATAATTTAGAAGATTATATAAGCTAGAATATAGTATATTCTAGCTATTTTTGTTATAATATTTAGTAGTCAAAAATGTTATCTTAAATAAGAGGTGAATTATATGAAATTGAAAGAGGAAATTGAAAAATATGTTCCTTATGATGAGCAAGAAGAAAGAGATAAGGAACAAATGCTTAAATTTATAAATAGTTTTGATGATGTTTTAACACGAAATAATATATTTGGACATTTTTCAGCATCTGCATTTGTTGTTAATAAGAAAAAAACTAAAATGATTGTTGTTTATCATATTATAAATGATGGATGGATTTATCCTGGTGGACATGCTGATGGTGAAGAAGATTTGTTATCAGTAGCTGTAAGGGAAGTGGAAGAAGAAACTGGATTGAAGGTAAAAGTTCTTGATAATAATATATATTCAATTCAAACAGCTCCAGTAAAAGGACATGTTAAACGTGGTAAATATGTATCAGCTCATTTACATTTAGATGTTTTATATGTTATGGAAGCAGATGATACTATTCCTTTAGTATATAGGGAAGATGAATCAAAAGGAGTTAAATGGGTTCCTTTTGAAGAAGCTTATGACGAGAGTATGTGTGATTTTATTAGACCAATTCATAAGAAATTAATAAAAAAGTTAAGTGATAAAAAATATAATTAAATAAGTGAGAGGTAGTAATATAATGCTTAGATTATTTAAAAATGATAAAGAAAAAAAATATGATGTTAATACATATATAACTGAAATATTTCCATTAGAGAATTTTTCAGCATTTGGACTTGTTATGGATGGAATATATTTTAAAACGGGAGAACATGCATTTCAGTATTTAAAATTTAAAGATAAAAAAATATGTGATGAAATAATTAATTGTGGTAATCCATATGAAGCAAGAGTTTTAGGTGGAAAATATAAATCTAAAAGAATACCTAATTGGTCTGAAGTTAAATATGAATATTTAGAAAAAGTATTTAAATTAAAAGTAGAACAAAATAAAATGGTTAAAGATGCTTTACTTGCAACTAAAGATTATTTAATATGTGAATACTGTGTTGATGAAGATACAGAGTGGGGACTAGATAAAAATGGAAATGGTGAAAATAGACTTGGTAAAGCATGGATGAATGTAAGGGATGAAATAAGTGAATTATAGTTTTGATTTAAAAAAATAGGAGTAAAAATGATAGAAGATACATTAATATATTTTTTAAATCCATTGGCTTCGGATGTTTATTTAAATAATAAGTAAGAAGGAGAATATAAAATGATACTATATTTATCATCACAAAAATTTGGCAATAATTATTCTTTTCTTAAAGAATGGATAAGTAAAAATAGTAATAAAATCTTATTAATCGCAAATGCCCTTGATTATAAAGATAAATCTATTGTTAGTAGTATTGTTGAAGAAGATAAACAAATATTAAGTCATATTGGATTTGATGTTACTATTGTTGATTTAAAAGATTATTTTGAAAAACACGAAGAATTAAAAAAAATATGTAGGAAGTTTAATAATATATGCGTAATTGGTGGAAATGTATTTATCTTAAGAGAAGCAATGAAATATAGTGGATTTGATAAGTATTTAAAAGAAATATCAAAAAAAGACAATTATCTATATATCGGTTATAGTGCAGGAGGATGTGTTTTATCACAAAATTTAGATATTTATAAAAAAGTTGATGAACCAGTTGATTTTTATAATAAAGGAAAAATTATATATGATGGTATTGAATTAATTGATTATCAATTTATTCCACATTATAAATCTAATTATTATAAGGCTTATTTAATTGATGAAATTGTTGATACTTGTAAAAAAGAAAATATAAAGTATAAAGCATTAAAAGATGGAGAATTCGTTATTGAAAAGATAGGAGTTAATATATGATAAATGATTATGATAAGTTTGCAAAAGAAAGACAAGAAAAAATAAAGAAAGGTGAAAAAAGACCTCATAGATTTATTGAAAAACCTATGATGAGAGAATTATTACCTGATTTAAGTGGTAAAAAAATTCTAATGTTAGGTTGTGGTACTGGTGATGAGTCTCTAATGTTAAATGAATTTGGTGCGGTTGATATTATTGGTATTGATTTATCAGAAGAGTCAATTAGAATTGCAAAAGAAAGCTATCCAAATTGTAAATTTATAGTAGGTGATATGCATAAATTACCTTTTGAAAATGATACATTTGATTTTGTTTATAGTAGCTTAGCAATACATTATTCCAAGGAACCAGAAGAGGTATATAAAGAAATATATAGGGTACTAAAGAGTGAAGGACAATTATTATTTTCGATAGGTCATCCACTAAGATGGGCATGTGAGGAAAGAAAAATTGATGGTGTAAATTGTAGAGTTATTGCACATGGTACTCATAACGATAACAGTGTAGAAATTGGAAATTATAATTCATTTAAAAAACATACTCATTATTTTAACAATGGTGAAGTTTTATCTTTTTATGTAGGAAGTCCATCATATCATTTTAAATTATTAAAGAATGTAGGTTTTTTTGTAGAAGATTTTTCTGAGGGAATATGTACTGATGAGGCTAAAAATATAGATTATAATTATTGGAATAAATATCATGAAATTCCCCAATTTATGGCATTTATTTGTAAAAAAATGAGGTGAAGTAATGAATGTATATGTGGTAAGGCATGGACAGACAGAATGGAATGCTATGAAGAAAATGCAGGGCGCTGCTGATATAGAATTGAATGAAAAAGGATTATTACAAGCAGTTAAAACTGCAGATATGTTAAGAAATTTATCTTTTGATGTAATTTTTTGTTCACCTTTAAAACGTGCAAAACAAACAGCTGAGATAATAAATAATAATAGAGGACTTAATATTATTTTTGATGAAAGATTAAAGGAGAGAAATTATGGAGAGTTTGAGGGAACAAGAAAAACATCCTTTAATTATAACGAATTTTGGTCATATCAAAAAAATATGAATTATGAAAAAGCTGAAAATATTCAAGAATTTTTTAAAAGAATATATAACTTTTTAGATGATATAACTTCAAAAAATTTTAACAATATTTTAATAGTTTGTCATGCAGGAATAGAAAAAGCTATTGAATGTTATTTTAATGGACTTATGCTTGATGAAGAAATTGGTTTGTTTTTACCTGATAATGCAAGTGTATTAAAATATAAAAAGTAGAGGTATTAATGTCTAATTCAGTGACATTAGTCAATTATTTAGTTAATATCAAGTGAGGTGTATAATGCGAAAGAAGCTAATATTATTTGATTGGGGAAATATTGTAGAATCTCATATTACAGGATATACATGTTATGATGCATTTAATGATTTATTTAAAGCTTGTGGTTATATTGGAAATAATAATGTTTTTACTAGTCTTGGTAAATATAGAATTGGTAGTATTCCAACGGTTGATGATTTTGAAGAGGCTTATAATCAAATTGCTAAAGATTATAATTTTAAAACTACATATGTAGAATTTATTAAATTATATAAAGAAATATTTGATAAGATAGACTATTATACAGATGTAGCAGATTATGAGAAGTCTTTAAGAGATAAATGTTATATAGGAATATTATCAAATTTAACAGTATTTGATAAGGAAAGACTAGATAAGCAAGTTGATTTATCAACATATGATTATGTTTTTTTGTCATTTGAAATGAATTGCAGTAAGCCAAATAGAGAAATTTATGAGAAAGTTATTGAAAAAATTTCATTTAATTCGGAAGACATATTATTCGTAGATGATAGGCAAGATAATATAGACATGGCAAAAGAATTTGGTTGGAATACATTAAAAGCAACTGGTTTAGAATTAGAAAAAATAAAAAAATATTGTGAGAACTTTATTAAAGATTTTGAAGTTTAAATAAGGAGAAATTATGGGATTATTTATTATTTCAATTATAGTAAGTACTGTACCTTGTATTATATTTTATAAATGGTTAAAGAAGGCATTTAATGAAGAAAAATATAAAGAATTATGTAAAAAAGCTCTTTTGAAGGGAATGTTTGCTGTATTACCAATTATGTTAACATCAGCTATTTTATTTATAATAGGAAGAATAATGCATTATTTTTATCCAAATGAATTAGTATATCAAATGTACTATACAATAGTTGTATTAGCATTTTCAGAAGAATTAATTAAATTTATTTTATTTAAAAAATTAATAAAGAATAATGATTATAAGTATTCGATGTTTAGTTTGACTATAATTATGACTATTATAGGGATTGGATTCGAACTTATTGAAAGTATTACATTTTCTTTTGGATCAAATCCTATTACTATGTTAATTAGAGGTATTACATTAGGTCATGTTGGATATGGATTTATAATGGGATATTTTTATGCTAAAATGCTTAAAACTAAGAAAAAGAGATATGGTCTATTAAGTTTTGGCATACCATGGTTTCTTCATGGATTGTACGATTTTAGTTTAAGTGATGAATTTATGGCTTTAAATGATAATCTTTTTGTTGTAGCTCTTTTACTGACTTTAATATCTATAATATGTGTTATTTTAATTATAAGATTTGTTAAAAAAAGAAGAAATGATAAAAAATATATAGAGGAAATTAAATAACTATATTTTTTATACGATAGAAGTTATATTTTAGATAAATAAAAAAATAAAACTATTAAAGAATGAGGTTAAAAGTATATTGAAAATGAAGAATATAAAAAGGAAATAGAAAAATTGTATTTAGAATCTTTTCCTAAGAAAGAACGGTTTCCATTTTGGATTTTAGATGAGTGTTCCAAAGGTAATGGAAAAGATTCTAAAAGATTATTTGTATAAGTTTATGTAAAAAGAAAACCATATGTCCAGGTAACTATGCTAATAATTTTGATGTTGCAATAACTAACCCCATACAAATTAATTGTAAATAGACGGAATTATACTAAATTTCGCCTTTTTTTATGCTATAATTAAGTAGAAATGGATTGATTCCTATGGATAATAAAACAAATATAAACTGATTGATTACGATTTATCTAAGAATAAGAGAAAACTCTGATAAAATAAGGGGTTGTGAGATATAACATCTTGCATGTTTTATATAAAAATATAATAAAATAGACAAAAATTAATAAAAAATGATAGGAATTAATAAGTTGATTACACCACCTAATAATAACAATAAATGAGGTGAAATAGATGAATACAATGATAATAAGTGCGTTTCCTGGTTGTGGGAAAACATATATATCAGAAAATCAAGCTAGTTATAATTATAAAGTTATGGATAGTGATAGTAGTAAGTTTGAAAAGCGTGATGGATGGGAATTGGAATATGTAAATCATATATTGGCAAATATGGGAAAATATGATTTTATTTTTATAGCACAATATCCAAAAGTATTAGATTTGTTAAATAAAAACAATATACCATTTGTAGTTGTAGCACCTGATAATAGTGACAATTTATCAATTAAAGAAAAACAATTAATAAAACAACAATGGTTTGGTAGATTTTTATTGAGAAATAATTCACATATTAAAAACTTAGAACAGTGGATTGAAGAACTTAAAACAAACTATGATAATTGGACTAGTTATGACCATTTAACAGAACATAATCCTTCTGAATTGGTTTTGTTAAAAGAAAATGAGTATTTAAGTGATAGAATAGAATATTTATATACAAAAAAAGAAGAGAAATAATATAAAAGGAGATAATCCAAATGAATGAAAATGAAACTAATATAAAATGGTTGATTACGATTTATTTAACCCCTTTGAAAAGCATTATAAAATAAGGAAAAATTCGAAATAACATCTTACATATTTTATATAAAAATATGTTAAAATGAGTAAAAACTAGTGAAAAAAGAGTAATTTTAAGTAAAAATTGCTTAGAAATTGACATGGTGAGAACGGCTAGTCAAGACCAAAAATAAATGAGGTGTATATTAAATGGGAATTATAATTGCAGGATTTGCTACATGCGGTAAAAGTGTATTAGGTAGAAAATATAGTAACATTAAAGATTTAGAATCTAGTCCATTTAAAAATATAATGAATGATGATATACCTGTTGAAGAACAAAAAGGAACAAAAAGAGAATTAAATCCTCTATGGCCACAAAATTATTATGATGCTATTATTAAAGCAACAAGACAATATGACGTTGTTCTTGTTCAATTAAAACCGGAACATTTTGATTATTTTGATAAACATAATATAAAATATTCTATTGCATATCCTAATATAAATAATTGGGAAGTAGTGGAAAAAAGATGTATTGAACGCGGTAATAATGATACTTTTATAAAAAGATTAAAAGAAGTATTTATTCCATATTATGAAGATTCTATTAAAAGAAATTATGATAAGTTATATATTTTAGATGGCAATGAAACACTTGAAGATATATTAAAAAAAGATGGTATAATCTAATAAAGAAGTAGGTGATAATTATGAATAATGAAAATAAAACTAATATAAATTGCTTGAGCATGATTTATTTACCCCCCCCCTTTAACAAATACTTATAGTATAAGGAAAAATTAAAAACTAAATCTTACACTTTTTATATAAAAAGTAAGTAAAAACGAACAAAAAACACCGAAAATTATAAAAAATGGTGCTTTTTTCATACATTTCTAATTAGGTGATGTTTTCAGCTGACCCCATTGAAAAATAAAGAAATTATTCATTTAAAACAAATAGGAAAATAAAGAAAAATATAGTATAATATAAGTAGTTGATAAATCATGGTAAAGGGGGAATTATATGAATAATAAATTAACAACTATTACAAATCTTTTTGAAGGAAAAGAAATAAGAAGTATATGGGATTCTGAAAAAGAAGAATACTATTTTAGTGTAGTAGATGTGATTAATGCCTTAGCAGAACCTAAGGATGCAAGCGATTACTGGACAACCCTAAAACGAAGAATGATTAAAGAAGAAAAAAGTGAGATTCCGACAAATTGTCGGGAACTGAAAATGAAATCTTCTAAAGATGGTAAAATGTATAAAACTGATACTCTTGATACTGAAGGAATATTTAGATTGATTGAATCTGTTCCATCTAGTAAAGCTGAGCCTTTTAAGATGTGGTTAGCCTCCTTAGGAAAAGAAAGAATAGATGAGGTATTTGATCCAGAAATAGCAGTAAATAGGGCTGTAGAATATTATCGTAAAAGAGGTTATGATGATAAATGGATTAAATCAAGACTAACTGGAATAGTTGATAGATTTAAACTAACTGATGTTTGGAAAGAATCTGGAATCACAAAAAATTATGAGTATGGAATTTTAACTAACGAAATATACAAATCTTGGTCTGGAATGAGAGCAAATGAGTACAAGGCATATAAAGGTCTTAGAAAAGAATCTCTAAGAGATAATATGACAGATATAGAAGTAGCATTAACTGATTTAGGTGAAATAGCAACAAGAGAACTTGCAAAAGAACACAAACCTTTTGGATTAGAACAAAATAAAAGAATAGCTAAAATGGGTGGTAGTGCAGCTAAGGCTGCTCGTGATAATATAGAAAAAAATTTAGGTAAAACGGTTATAAGTAATAAGAATTCTTTAAATTATGAATATATAGATGAAAAATTATTAGAAGAAAAGAATTAAATAATAATATGAATTTTGGTAGATTAGTACAAAATCTGCCTTTTTTATGCTATAATTTTAATGATTTAAATGCGAAGAAGTGATTTCTATGAATGAAAATAAAACTAATATAAATTTGTTGATATTGATTTAGTCTAAGTTTCATTTAAACTCCTATAAAATAAAAGAAAAATAAGTATATACTTATTACATAATTTGATAGAAATATATATAATAATAATAATTAAAAACAGTTAAAAAAGTATCAAAAATAGCATAGTAATTGATACTTGGTATTTACGGTTAAAGTATTAAAGAAAGAGGTTCAAATTATGGAATTATTGGATATTGCAGATGAGTATGGTAATTTAACTGGTGATGTAATGGATAGGGAAAAAGTTCATGATTTAAATTTACTTCACTGGGAAGTTGCTGTATTTATTATTAACGATAAGAAACAAGTTTTATTACAAAAAAGAGCTGCAACTAAAAGATTTAATCCTAATAAGTGGGGATTATGTGCTGGACATGTAGATAGTGGAGAAAGTATAGATGATACAGCATTAAGAGAAGTTGAGGAAGAAATAGGACTAAAACTTTCTATAGAAGATCTTAATGTGTTGGAGGAGATGGAAGTAAAGAAAAGAGAGTCAAACTCCCATTTAACACGAATATATTATGTGGTTTGTAATAAAGAAAAATTTAAAGTACAAACAGAAGAATTATCAGAAGTTAAGTGGTTTAATATAGATGATGTTATATACATGATTAAAAATAATGATGATACTCTTACTCTTAAATCAGATAGATTATACTTATTAGAAAAACTTAAAAATATATAAATATAAAGGAGTTGATCCAAATGAATGAAAATAAAACTAATATAAATTGGTTGAGAGCAATTTAGTCAAGACGAGATAAAATTGAGGTGACTAACTATTAAAAGTCAATAGTAATTTTGAAATTTTTAATAGTTTGTTTGAAATTGGAAATTATCCCATGCCAAAAAGATTTCACAAAGTGAAATTTTTGAAAAAATTAAATAAATAATTATTTCAATAAAGACGGATTATAATCAATGTTGTTTTTCTCTAATGTGTAAATAACTCTAATAAGTTTTTTACAAACATGAGATAAAGCAACTCTATGACATTTACCTTCAGAACGTTTCTTAAGGTAATAATCATAAAAAGTTGGTGAGTATCTTAAAATAGACATTGCAATATTCATAATAGAATATCTTAAGTGACCAGAACCATGTTTAACCATTTTACCATTATTTTCTAATGTACCAGATTGGATTATACTTGGTTCAAGTCCAGCAAAGGCTAACATTTTACCTGAAGAAGAAAAGTTTTTAATATCTCCATACTCAGATAAAATGGTGGCAGCAGATATTTCACCTAATCCTGGAATGGATAACATTTTAGGATTAAGTTCTTTGATAATTGTTGAAATTTGTTTATCTATTGGATCAATTTTTTCATTAAAGTGATTTATAGTAGAAACATATGTAGAAATAAGTAAATCTGAGTTATCATCATAATGACCGATTGAATCTTTAGCTAATTGTTTAAGTAGAGCAAATTTAGCATAAGTAAATTTACCATGAGATAATTTTCTTAAAGATTCATAATCTTTCATTAATGATATGTGGCTAGTATTTTTATATTTTTCTAAAATATAAAGAAGAGTATTAGAAATAATATTATTAAAGAATGGTTTAATCTCAGGAAAGGACTTGTCCAATTCATTAGTTAACAGGACTTCAAATTTACTTTTTTCCTTAATTAATTGTTCTCTACTTCTACATAGTGACTTTAATGTATAAATGTTGTATAATAAATTCGAATTTGGTTTGTATGGAACAGACATAATATAATTAGCTATAGTTAAACTATCAGCTTTATCAGTCTTGGTTCTACGTAAGCTACGAGCTTTTAAAAACTGATGAATGACAAGAGGGTTCGTTTTCATAAAAGAATAACCTTGATCAATTAAAAACAGTTCCAAATTCAAAGAATAGTGTCCAGTTGCTTCAAAAGCAATCTGGCATTCGGATTTATTATAGGATTTCAATTGGTCCAAGAAATATTGAAATCCTTTTTTGTTGTTTTCAAAAGATGAATTTTCAACAATTACTTCACCTGTATTTGAGATAATACAGAAATCGTGTTTGTACTTTGATATATCAATACCAATATAATATATCATTTATAAGCACCTCCAAATTAGTTTTTTTGCACTGATAAGTTTGCCACAGGGTTTCTAATCATGTAATCACGTAATTTAATAAAACATCGATTAGTAAAGAACTAACGTGTTAACTAACTAATTAACAATTAAATTAAAAATCTGTGGTTTGAGTCACCTCGAACCAGTCCATAAAATGGCTGTAAATTATGAGAAACAAATCCACAGTGCGATTCTTATTATACATCTAGATGTATAATAAGAAAATATAAATAGAAAGGGATCAATCAATAGGAAATTAATTAATATTTCTATAAGATTGATTATACGTGAACTTATGAATATTGAATTTATTAGTGATGCATATACTGAAGATGGTTTAAAATTACCTATGGTTCATTTTGAAAGCAAAGAAAAAAATATTTGTGTTATATGTGTTCATGGTATGTGTGGAACAATTATAGATAATTATTTTGCTACTGTTTGGGGCAAATATTTATCTTCAAACAATATTGGATTCATCTATGAGCATAATAGGGGACATTCAATTGAAAATGACATTGTTATGAAAGATGGGTCTTTTAAAAGATGTGGATGTATGTATGAAATATTTGAAGATTGCATTTATGATATTGATTTAGCAATAAAAACTGCTAAAGAAAAAGGATATAAAAGAATCATTTTATTAGGTCATAGTTATGGATGTAACAAAGTAATATATTATTACTATAAGAAACATCCAGATATACTTGGAATTATACTTGCCAGCGCACCTGATATGATTGGTTCGCATATATTAGCACAATCTGATTATAATGATTTGTTAAATGAGGCAAAGAATAATATAGATAACGGTGAACCAGCAAAACTTCTTCATAAAATGATTGAAGATTATATGTATATGAGCTCACAAACTTATTATAATTGGTTTAACAAAGAATCTAATTTAAATAATCTTCCAGTTATTAATAATGATAATCATTGGAATCAATTTGAATCAATAGATGTTCCAATTTTCACTTTCTCTGGTTCTAGCGAAGAAGAATATTATTTAAAATTAGATTTATTAAGAGATAAAGCAATTAATTGCAATAATTTTGAGTATAAAATTGTTGATAATGCAGGTCATACATATAAGAATAAGGAAAAAGAAATAGCCAATTTAATTATAAATTGGATAAATAAAAATTTTTAAGGAGTTGCGAGAAATGAACGAAAATAAAACTAATATAAACTGTTTGCCTTGTATTTATACTGTACATTGCTTAAACCCTTATAAAATGGGACTTTTTAGCAAATGAGGTCTTGCAAGTTTTAATCAAAAAAACAAAAATAATTAAAAAAACAGGTTAAAATATGCTCATTTTTGAGAGAAATTAGGGTACTGACTTGTAACACTCTGACACTTATTTTTAAACACATTTTATATGTGTTTTTTTTATTGAAAAAGTAAACATAAAATGATATAATATAGACTAATTTTAGAAAGGGAATAACTATGAAATTTATTAATGAAAAAGGAAAAAAAATTAATTTAGATGATTTCTCATTTTTAGATCATGGTAATTGTGCAAATATATATTATAACAATAATATTGTATTTAAAAAATATAAACCAACTACTCAATCAGAGTATAAAATTGATAGTAAAGTTTTTAATATTTTAAAAGATATAAATAATCCAAATTTTATAAAATTATATGAAACTTATATGCTCACAACTTTAAAAGAAAGATGTTTACACTTATTAAATAATATTAATTTTAGGATAGATGCGTATACTGCAAAATATTACGAAAAAGATTATGTTGATCCAATATTTATAAATAAAGATTATCTTTTAAGTAACTTATATGAGATAGAAAAAATATTTTGTGAATTATCAAGATATAGAGTAAAAGTAGGTGATATACATGCTAAAAATACAATATATACAAAAGATTTAATTATAGTAATAGATCCAGACTTTTTTCAATTAAGCAACTTTTCACAATATGAAATAGAAATTATAAATAAAAAAAATATCTTAACATTATTTGAATCAATGATAGAAAACTCAGGTGGATTATTTTACGATGAAAGAAATGCTTTATTAGATTGGGTAGACGATAATTTCACTAAAGATAGTATTACTGAAAAAACAAATGTAACAGATTTTATTGCCAAACAATTAAGACATGTAAAAAAGCCCATTGATTTAGTAAAAAAATAAAATGACTTATTAATAAATAATATTATTTATTAATTACTTGAAAAATAGTATAAATAGTTTATAATAATAAGATATATTTAACTAGGAGATGTGCTATGAGTAAAAAAGATAATAATAAAGCAGAAAGATTTAGTAATATATTAAATAAACTATATGAACAAGAAGGAATAAAATATGAAGAAGTAATCAGTGATGGTTTAATTGATGGCAAAGCATTATATATTGTTTCAAAGAAAAGAGAGGATGCAAAAGATGATTCTGATAGATTATATGGAGTAAATAAAATATATCTATATAGTAATAGACCAGATGACATAGAATTTGTAGTAGAAAATAAAATTCCAATTATATATAGTGCTATAAACGCACAAGGTTCAAGAGACAATTTATCAATAAATTGTTGTAATGAAATATATATACCATATACATTTACAATGCCAGACGGTACTGAAGAATTAAAATATGTACCACAATATAATCATTATATATTAGATTGCGCTAAAGAATATGATAAAAAAGAAATTAGATGTCTTTATCCAGATTATATTGCAATAAAAGAAAAAGATGGAACTAATAATTTATTAAAAATTACATCACTATCCTCAACTGAAGTTGAAACAGAAAAGTTTGTTACTAATTTTGACAGAATTAGAGAAATGCATGATAAATCTATATGTGTAAGAATAATAAATGGTATCAGAATAATTAATGAAACAATAAAAAATGGAGAAATTACTGATAGAAAAATACTCTATGGAAAAATAGTATTTCAAAATAATTTATTCTACATAGTATTAAATAATAAAGCTTTACGTATATATAATTCAATTAATAATGAAATGATATATGAATTAGAAGACGTAAAGGATATTGAAGAATTAAAAGATTTATATACAGATAATTCTGATAGTTCTAATTTATATGACTATATTGGAATAATATTTAAAATTACAAACAAAAATAAGAAAAAACAATTACTTCATATATATGACCAAGGTGGAATAGATCGTATATCACTAGACAAAAACGAATATGATGATTTATTTTATAAAGGTTTCATATATTTAGAAGACGAGAATTGTTACGATTATGGATATACAGTTGAAGGTATAAAAGAAGATGAAGAATATTTAATAAATTCAAAAAATGGTGAATTTGAAACTATAAAAGCAAATTCTCCAAAACAATTTAAAAAAACTCCAGAAGACTAAATAAATAACACTCTTTATTGAGTGTTTTTTTTTATAGAAATGAGAGGAAAACATGGAATTTAAAAGAGAAGATTATATATATTTAAGATATCTAGAAGATGATTTTGAAAAATACAATAGAGAATATTTATATGAATTAAATAGATTGAGATTAGAAAGAGAATAATTAAATAAAAATGAAAATAATGATATAGATTTAAAGTGGATTAATGATCTTAAAAATAATGGAAAAATAGAAAAATTAGATAGAAAGATTATTAGTAATTTTATAAATAAGATTTATGTATCCGATGATGGTTCAATTGATATTATGTTAAAGTATGATAGTCAATATGAAAATGCTATTAAAGCATTAAATTATGCCAAATAATGTGGTATAATTATATTCGATGATTAATACCTTTTTATTTTATATTAATTGAAAGGCGTGATTAACATGAGTAAAAATGAAAAAAATAATTTGTCAGATAAAATACAAATCAATTGGTTGATTTCAATTTAATTAAGAATATTCCCTAAGTATTATAAACTAAGGGAAAATCAAAAAATATGTGTTGCATGTTTTTAATAAAAATATTTAAAAATTGATAAAAAACAGTAAAAGCACTCAAAAGAATGCATTTTTTTATTAAGAAGTTGCAAGGTGATTACAGAAGTTAAGAACATACAGAAAAAGTGGTGATAACATGTTGAAATTGGAAAATATTTATACTGAAACAAAGCATTTAAATGAACTTTTTTCGCAACAATATGATATAAAATCTCCTGAAATAATTAGAAAATATAAATTGGAATTGTTGGTCGAGTTTGGAGAATTAGCAAATGAAACAAGATGTTTTAAATTTTGGTCTAAGAGACAAAAAGGTGATAAAGAGAAAGTATTAGAAGAATATATAGATTGCCTTTTTATGATTCTTTATTTTTGCAATATTAATGATGTTTCATTAAATGAAAAATTTGAGTTACCTGAAAAAACAGATTTAATTGATGCTTTTTTAAAATTATATGAATATGGTTTATGTTTGAATAAATATATGGATAAAGATATTGTAAAAAAACTATTGGTTCAAATTATATATATTTCTGAATTGCTTGATTTTGATTTGACTGATTTGGAAGAAGAAACAATGAGAAAAAGTTTAGTTATTCAAGAAAGATTAAGTAGTGATTATTGAATCTTTTATGATGAAATAATTTAAATTGATATTTCTTGACATTGACATATGGCCAATAATGTTTAACAAATTATTGATTACACAATATTTAAGAACATATAATTATTATAAATTTAGACAGATTAGTACAGAATCTGCCCTTTTTATGCTATAATTTTAATGATTTTAAAAAGAAGTTGATCCTAATGAATGAAAATAAAACGAATATAAATTATGAAAAAAATGGGTAGTTCCGATATAAGTTAATAAAAAATGAAAGAAAGGAGAATTTTAAATGGATGATAATAATTTAATAATCTACAAAAATAGTGATGGAAATATTATTGTGGATGCAGTATATAAAGATGAAACATTATGGCTTACACAAAAAGGAATGGCAAAAGTTTTTGATTGCTCTACTGACAATATATCATTGCATTTAAAAAATATTTTTAAAGATAATGAATTAAATGAAAAGTCAGTTGTCGAGGAATCCTCGGTAACTGCTTCTGATGGCAAAAACTATAAAACAAAAATATATAATTTAGATGCAATTATTGCAGTTGGATATAGAGTTAATTCAAAAAAAGCTACTGAATTTAGAATTTGGGCTATTAAAGTATTAAAAGAATATATTCAAAAAGGTTTTGCTTTAAATGATGAAAGATTCATTAGAGGAAATAAGTATGATGCTAAATACTTTGATGAATTACTTGAAAGAATTAAAACAATTCGTGTAAGTGAAAGAATGTCTTATCAAAAGATAACAGATTTATTTATTGCAACTTCAACTGACTACAATCCAAAGTCAGAAGAAGCATATATGTTCTTTAAAATAGTACAAAATAAGCTTCATTATGCAATTAGTGGACATACTGCAGCGGAATTAATATATAGTCGAACTGATTCAAAAAAAGAACATATGGGATTAACTAATTGGAAAAATTCTCCTGATGGATTAATATATAAATATGATGTTGGTACTGCTTAAAATTATTTGAATGAAGAAGAACTAACTAAGCTAAATGATTTAACAAATATATTTTTAGTATTTGCAGAAGATGAAGCAAAAGAAAGACATGTAATGACAATGCAAGATTGGATAAATGCAACAGATGATTTATTAAAATTTAGAAGAAAAAAAATTCTTGATAATTCTGGTAATATTTCACATAAAGAAGCTATAGAAAAAGCAGAAAAAGAATATGAGAAATATAGGGTAATACAGGATCAAAAATATGTATCTACGATGGATGAATTTTATAATAAATATTTAGAGGAAAATAAAAAGGAGGACTAAGATGAAATTAATTTTAGTAAAACCAGATTTAACATATTATGATAAATATAACGAAATGATGAAGGAATGGCGTGATAGTAATACACAGATTGCACCATGGTTTTTAGATGAACCATTTAATACTATAGAAGAATTTGCTGATTTTATACAAATGTTAGATCAAACTGAACTTGGAAATCAAGATAAAAGATTTTGCTCTACAACTTCGTATTTTGTTATTGATGAAAATGATAGGTTAATAGGAGCAGCAAGTTTAAGACATTACTTAACAGTAGAAGGGTTTAACACTTGGGGACATATAGGTTATGGAGTACGTCCATCTGAAAGAAGAAAAGGATATGGAACAGAAATATTGAAATTAACATTAAAAGAAGCAAAAAAGAAAAAGATATATAAAGTTTTAATGGGGGCACATAAATCAAATATAGGTTCATGTAAGGTAATTGAAAATTGTAATGGTATATTTGAAAATGAAGTAAATGATCCCGATGATATAAATGAAAAAATAAATAGATATTGGATAGATAATAAATAGGAAGTGATTAAAATGTCAAACGAAGAAAAATTAACTAAAGTCGGAATTAACTGGTTGGCTTGTATTTATGGCGACTATCATTTAAACCCTTATAAAAAGGAAGTTCTTAAGAATTGAGATTTTGCATGTTTTAATAAAAAAGGAAGAAAAATAATAAAAAATAGGTTAAAATATACTCATTTTTGAGAGGAATTAGAGTATTGGCTTGTAATATGCCGACACATTTAATATTAAAAAAAAGAGGTGATAAAAATGACTTTGGATGATTTAAAAATAGAATATGATAAGCTTCAGTTAAAGTATGGAGCTAAAGAATTAGATTCTATTTATAATGGTGGATGTATTGATAATCCAGATATATGTTTTGTATTTATGAATCCAACTGGTAAGAATGTTGCTTCATCTAAATCATGGACTGGTTTAAAATCACCTTGGATAGGTACTAAAAATATTTGGGATTTATTCTATGAATTAAAATTATTAGATAAAGATATATATGATAAAATAAAAACTATTAAAGGAATTGATTGGACGGAAGAATTTGCAAATGAAGTTTATAATAATGTAAAAAAACATAAATATTTTATAACTAATTTAGGAAAATGCACTCAAATTGATGCAAGACCCCTTCCTGATAGTGTATATAAAGAATATCTACATCTACTAGAAAAAGAAATAGAAATAATAAATCCTAAAGTAATTATATTATTTGGTAATCAAGTTTCTTCTATTGTATTAAATCAAAAAGTGTCTGTTTCACAATGTAGAAAACAAGAATTTATTAAAATAATAAATGATAAAAAATATAAATGTTATTCAGTTTTTTATCCAGTAGGCAATGGCAGATTTAATATAGGAAAATCTATTGAAGATATTAATTACATTATTGATAATATTAATGATAAAATAGTATTAAATTAAAAGGAGTTGATCCAAATGAATGAAAATAAAACTAATATAAACTGCTTGAGCATGATTTATCTAACCCCTTTAACAAATCCTTATAAAATAAGGGAAAATTAGGAATTAGATCTTACATGTTTTATATAAAAATTTAATAAAAATGAGCAAAAAACACCAAAAATCATTAAAAATGGTGCTTTTTTTATATATTTTTGATGAGGTGATGTTTCCAGCTAACCCCATTGAAAAATAAGGCTTTTTAGCGCATTGAAGAAATGTGCTTTTTTTATGCAAAAAATTAAAGGATGGTGATAAAATGGCAATTTTAAGAAAACAGAGAACAAGCAATTATACAACAGTAAACAATTATTTTATTAATGATTCTAATCTTAAACCTGATGGTAAAGGTTTTCTATTATATATGTTAAGTAAACCAGATGATTGGAAATTTAATTTTGTTAATTTTCAAAAATCATTGGGAATTGGTGAAAAAGCAGTTAGAAGTTTAGTTAATAAATTAGAAGCCCTTAAATACCTCAAAAGAGAGCGAATAAGAGATGAATTTGGACATTATGAATGGAATTACTTTGTTTATGAAGAGCCTTATGATTTAGTGCTTAAAAGAGATATTTCACCACATAGCCCTTCGGGATACGTGGAGTCAGGAAGTGTCGCAGAAGGTAATGTATATCAATATACTGATATAACTAATAATGAAAAGAAAGATATATTAGATAAAACATATTTCATACAACATAAAGCTTTAATAAATGAGTTGTTTAGGTATGACTATATTAATCAAGATGATGAACAGTTACCACTATATGATAGTTTGTTTAATAAGTTAATATCAGATGGATATACATATACAGATATATATTCATCTATACATTATATACTTCCTAAGGTTATATCTAGAAGTTTTAAAGATGAAGAAGGTAAAGATATTACAAATAAATTTGGATATTTTAAAACTTCAATCGAATCTAATTTTAGAAAACTTAATAGTTATAATGAAGAACTATATCCAGAAGATGATAATAGTTCTTTTTGGGATGACTATAAGTTTATAGAACATGAAGGGAGGTGAGAAAAGTGCCGAAATGTGAAGTTATTGCTATAGCTAATCAAAAAGGTGGAGTTGGTAAAACAACTACAACATTTAATTTAGGAGTAGCACTTGCTCAGGAAGGAAAGAGAGTTTTGCTAATTGATGCAGATCCTCAAGGCGATTTAACAACATATATGGGATGGCATAATGCTGATAGAATTCCTGTTACAATTTCTACATTAATGGATAAATCAATGAAAGATGAACCAATAGATCCTAAAGAAGCTATTCTTAGACATGATGAAGGTGTTGAACTTATTCCATCTAATTTAGAATTATCTGCAACAGATGCAAATCTTTATCAAGCAATATGTAGAGAATCTATTTTAAGAAATACTATAGCACCATTAAAGAAAGACTATGATTATATTTTAATTGATTGTATGCCTAGTTTAGCTTTATTAACTACAAATGCTTTAGCATGTGCAGATAAAGTTATAATTCCAGTACAATCAGAATTTTTAGCTGCAAAAGGTATGAGTCATTTAATGACATCAATTTTAAGAGTTAGAAAATATATTAATCCTAATTTGAAAGTAGGAGGTATTCTTTTGACAATGGTTGATGGTAGAACTAATCTAGCTAAGGATATTAGCAAGGAATTAAGAGAAACCTATGGAACTGTATTTAAATTATTTGATACAACAATTCCAAGAGCAGTAAAGATTGCAGAAACTACTAGAATTGGTGAAAGTATTTTATCTTATGATAAGAATAGTAGAATAGCAGAAAGCTATAAGAATTTTGCAAAGGAGGTCATAGATTATGAACGAGAAGAAAAAGCAAGAAATACCAATGCCGTTCAAGTTCGATGATTTTTTTACAACTCAAGAACAAAGAGATGAAGAAGCAAAAGAACATATTGAAGAAATTGATATTTCATTAATTGATAATTTTAAAGATCATCCTTTTAAGGTAATCGATAATGATGACATGAAATCATTAAAAGAAAGTATTAAAGTAAGTGGTGTATTATCTCCAGTTATTGTAAGAGAAAAAGAAGATGGAAGATATGAAATGATTTCAGGACATAGAAGAAAATATGCTTGTGAATCACTAGGAATAGATAAGATAAAATGTATCATTAAAAATCTTTCTGATGATGAGGCAACAATATTTATGGTAGATAGTAATCTTCAAAGAGAAAAACTATTACCATCAGAAAAAGCATTTGCTTATAAGATGAAATATGAAGCTTTAAAACATCAGAGAAAAACTCCTGCGAACCAACATGACACAGAAGTGCGACAAGTTGGCGCAGTAGTTAGAAGTGATGATATTTTAGGTGAAGAACATGGTGATAGTGGAAGACAGGTTCAAAGATTTATTCGATTAACATATCTTATTCCAGAATTGTTAAATATGGTAGATAATTCTGAATTGAAAGAAAGTCCATCTATAGCTTTAACACCTGCAGTAGAACTATCATATTTAAAACCTGATGAGCAAAAATTATTAGTTGAGTTTATCAATTATAATTTAGCTACACCAAGTCATGCACAAGCTATTGAATTAAGAAATTTAAGTCAAAAGAAATTATTAGTTGAAGAAACTTTAGATAATGTTATGAATAGAGAAAAACCAAATCAAATTCTTCAATTTAAAATTAAAGAAGAAAAACTTTTTAAAGTTATTCCTAAAAATATTGAAAGAGATAAAGTAGAAGATTTTGTTTTAAAAGCATGTGAATATTATTCAAAACATATACGACAAAAAGAAAGGGATTCAAGGTGATGCTTATGACTTAAAGGTAAAAATACCCAAATCGCACACTTGCATACTATTTTTTTATAAATATAATGCAAGTTAGAAAGGGTGATTCTAATGAAAAAGAGAATTATTATAGCTATTATGCTTATAGTTTCAATAATAGTTGGTAGTGTTTGTGTTTATAATAAGGTGAGCAAACAAAAAATAGAAACTAATAATATTGTTAATGAAAAAAATACAGAAGAAATAAAATCTGATTTGATTGAAGATGAAAACGATAAAAATGATATAGAAACTACTGTTTCAAATAATGATAAAGAAAAACAAAGTGAAGTTATAGTAGAAGAATCTAAACCATCTAATAAAAAATCAGATTATAATCCGACCAGTAATTCTAACAATAATAATCAAGTTGTAGAAAATAAAACTCCTGTTGTATCTCAACCTGTTCAAAATACAGAACCTGTGGTTGAAAATCCAACTCCACCAACTCCTGCAGCTCCAAGCTGTACACCTAAGAAATTTATTAATAGTTGGTTTGTTGGAGAATTTAGATCACAACAAGCATGTCTTGATGCAGGAGAAAAATACATGTTTGATTATAGTGTAAGTTGTCCGTATTTGGATGATGATTGTGGAACTACTTATTGGATGCTACAACTAATTGATAGAAATGGCAATATAGTTGATTATCATACTTTAAATTAATACTCGTAAGAGTATTTTTTTTATGCAAATTTATAGGAGGTTTATTATATGAAAAAAATTATTAAAACATTTCTTTTTTTATTGATAGCATTAGTTGCAACTCCAAAAATGAATGTTAAAGCTGCAACATATACTGATGTTATTAATGATGGAGGCAATTGGATCGCTAATAACTATGTAGTAAAAGAACATGGTTCAACTAGAAAATACCAACAAATGAATGTAATTACTCGTAGAAGTGACGGACATTTTGTGTATTGTGTTCAACCTGGTGTTCCAATTGAAGAAAGACCTATTACTGGATATGATTCAGATTGGGCTATTGTTTCTAATATGACTCAAGCACAATGGAATCGTGTATCTCAATTAGCATATTATGGTTATGGTTATCAAGATGCATCTCATGATCATACTGATATAAAATGGTATGTAATAACTCAATTTATGATTTGGCATAGTGTACCTACAGAATATGATATTTATTTTACTGATACATTAAATGGTAATAGAATTACTAAATACACATCTGAAATGCAAGAAATGGAAAATTTACTTGCACAACACCATAAAGTACCAAGTTTTAATCAAACTAATTCTTCTATGTTTATTGGAGAAACTAAAACATTTAATGATACAAATGGTGTGTTAAGTAATGGTTATATAATTAAATCATTTAATGGTGGCTCAGCTGCTATTAATGGAAATTCATTAAACATTACTGCAACTAAAGTTGGAAATTTTGAAGTTGTATTATCTAAAAATAATAATAGATATGGAACAGCTCCAATTATATATGTTGATCCATCTTCTCAAAATGTATTTTCAAGAGGTGATATTGATCCAACTTATGCAAAATTAAATCTTGAAATAAAAGGTGGAACTATAACTGCACATAAAACTGATGCTGATACTATGGAACAAAAACCACAAGGAGAAGCAACATTAGGAGGAGCAGTTTATGATATTTATAGAGAATCAGATAATTTAAAAGTAGGAACTATTACTACTGATAAAGACGGAAATGTAACAAGTGATTATTTACCAAGTTTAGGAAGATTCTATTTAAAAGAAACAAACCCTTCAACTGGTTATGAATTAGATTCTACTAAGTATTATTTTGAAATTACAACTGAAAATTTATTCCCAGAAATATCAGTTTATGAAAGAGTTATAACTCGTACTTTTGATATTACAAAGGTATATGCAAATGAAAAAACTGGTATTATGACTCCTGAATCAAATATTAAATTTGGTTTTTATAATAATAAAGGTGAGTTATATAAAGAAGCTACTACTGGTAGTGATGGAAATATTAAAGTTAAACTACCATATGGAACTTATACAGTAAAACAATTAACAACAACACAAGATCATGAAAAGGTTGAAGACTTTACTGTTGAAGTAAAAGAATCAGGTGAAGATGTAAAACTTGTATTAGCAAATGCAGAAATCGTTGCTAAATTAAGAGTAGTTAAAATAGATTCAGAAACAAAAGAAGTAATTAAAAGAAGTCATATTAAATTCAAAATTTTTGATGTGAAAAATAATGAATATGTATGTCAAACAATTACTTATCCTAATAAACAAACTATTTGTGAATGGGAAACTGATGAGAATGGTGAATTTACTACTGCTTATCCATTACATAGTGGAACATATAAATTAGAAGAAGTAGATCAAGCTATTGATGGTTATTTATGGAATAATCAATCACATGAATTTACTATTGGAGAAGATTCAATATTAAGAACTGATTCTGAATATGGAATTATATTTGATACAGAATTTGAAAATATGCCAGTTAAAGGTGAAGTTAATATAATTAAAACTGGTGAAGTTGCAATACTAACTGAAGATGGTTTTGTATTTGATTCTCAATCTTTAAAAGGAGTTAAATTTGGTTTATTTGCTGCTGAAGATATTAAATGGAATGATAAAGTAGTAATTGAAAAGGGAACTAAAGTAGCAGAAGGAACTACCGATAAAGATGGAAAAATAAAATTTGATAAATTGGTTTTAGGAAAATATTATATTCAAGAAATTGAAACATTAGATAATTATGTATTAGATGAAAATAAATATGAATTTGAACTAAAATATAAAGATCAATATACTCCAGTTATTGTATATTTAAAAGCAATTTTAAATATATTAAAGACTGGTAAATTGGAATTTACAAAAACTGATTTTTCAGAATCAAAAACATTACCAAATACAACAATTGAAATTTATACAGAAAATGATGAATTAGTTTTCACAGGTAAAACTGATAAAGATGGAAAAATTATTATAGAAAGATTACCACAAGGTAAGTATTATATAATCGAAAAAGAAGCTCCAGAAGGTTATAAATTAAATGAAGAAAAAATGCCTTTTGAAGTTAAAGAAAACGGTGAAGTTATAAAAGCAACAATGAAAGATGAAGATATTACAGGTACTTTAGAATTTACAAAAGTTGATTTTTCTACTGAGCAACCACTACCTAATACCTTAATCGAAATATATAATGCTGAAAATGATGAATTAATATTCTCAGGACGAACAGATGATAAAGGTATGATTGTAATAGATAAAATTAAATATGGTAAATATTACATAATTGAAAAAGAAGCTCCAGAAGGTTATCAAATAAATAATGAAAAGATGTTTTTTGAAATAACTGAAGATGGACAAGTAGTTAAATCAGTTATGAAGGATGAAATAATTGAAGTTCCTAATACTGATAAAAACGAAACAAAAGAGCTTATCGTTGGTGGTGTTATTTTAATTCTATTAGGTGCAGGTGCTGTTGTATATGCAAGCAAAAAAAGAAAAAAATAAAAGCTGGTTATTTATAACTGGCTTTTTACTTTTATTCTTGGGAATAGGTGCAATTACTTATTATGTAGTATTAAACAAGAGACTAGATAATCAAGAACAAAATGCATTAAAAGATTTTTATATTAAAGAACAAGTGATTATTGAAGATGATAAAAAGGATGAAGAACCAAAAAATGAAGAAGTGAAAGAGCAAAAGAAAATAGAATATATTGCTGTACTTAAAATCCCTAAAATTAATTTAGAAAGAGGTTTAGTAAATCCTAATAGTTATTTAAATAATATAGAATACAATGTTCAAATATTAAAAAATTCTGCTATGCCAGATCAAGAAAAAGGTAGTGTAATGTTAGCTGCTCATTCTGGAAATGCAAGAGTTTCTTATTTTAGATATTTATATAAATTATCTATTGATGATGAAGTGATTATTGATTATAAAGGTCATACTTATACATACAAAGTAGTAAGCATTTATGATGTAGAGAAAACAGGAAAAGCACAAATATATAGAAATAAAAATACTAACACCTTAACATTAGTTACTTGCAGACATAACACTAATAAACAAATTATTGTTATATGTGAACTAGCTAATACCAATTGATATAAATTGAAAGAGTGGTGAGTATGAATATTGAAAAAGTAATTAAAGAAAGATTTAAAGTTTTTGAAAAACTGACTACTATAGGTTATAACACCGATAGTAAAATTATTAATTTAAAGGTTGAAGAATTACTTCAGCAACCTAATTTCAATAGAAGTGAATTAGTTATAGCAGTTGGAATTAAAAATGCACTTGCTAATAAAAAACTAGTCACTTTTTTATGTGGAATTGAAGACAATGAAGTAAAAAAGAATACAAGTATAAGAAAGGAAAATAATTATGAATAGTGAATTTAAAAATGAAATTTTAATAGATGGTTATCTATACGACAGAGATTTAGAAAACAAAAGTTTTCAAATTAAAAATAATGAAGACATTATTGAATTTAAATATAATGAAGATTTTAAAGAAAGTAATTTAGAAGAATTACAAGGAAATGAATTAATAAGAATTAAAGGTTCATTCGATCAAGATGAAGATGGAATTTTCTATTTAGCTAAAGATATGTTAGTTTTACCACAATTCTCAAAAGGAGATATGTAATATGAATGGACAAGTAAGAGTCACATTTATAAAAGATGATTTTAATAAAATTGTAGAATTAACTAACATTTCAATTCAAAACACATTAGAAGATGAAAATAAAGAAGCTAAAAAATTCTTAAATAAGATTATGACTTATTCATTTATTAAAGATGAAAAAGTAACAATGAATCTATATCCATCTGAAGCAAGATTTTTAATAAATATATTAAATAAAAATATTGATGAAATTGAAATATCAAATGATTGGATGGAAGAATTAAAACTAAAAAAAGAAGAATATAAAAAAAGTAAGGAAGGTGAATTAAATGCTTAATCAAGTAGTAATGGTTGGAAGATTAACTAAAGATCCAGAAGTTATTGAAACAGAAAATGGAAACAAAGTATCAAATATAGCTATTGCAGTTCCTAGAAGTTTCAAGAATGAAGAAGGAGTTTATGAAACAGATTTTATTGAAGTAACAATGTGGAATGGTATTGCAGAAAATACTGCTGCATATTGTCATAAAGGAGATATAGTTGGAGTAAAAGGAAGAATCCAAGTTGATAACTATGAAAAAGATGGAGAAAAGAAATCAGTACAAAAAGTAATTGCTGAAAAATTAACATTCTTATCTTCAAAGTCAAAATCTGAACCAGAACCAGCATTATAATTATGAAAGAAGAACAATTAAGAAATAAGTTATGGGATATTGTTACTAAAGAATTTGATGAATTTAAGAAAGAACAATTACAAAATTCAAAGGAAGAAATATTTGAAAATGCATATAAAATTTCTACATTAAGTGATTTTGTTGATATGTGTGATCCTGACTGTGGTTGCTTAAAAACAGATGAAGTCAAAGCTTTAATAAAAGAAAAATATCCTGCTCATACTTTATATAACTTTTATATGAAAAGTGATGCTGGTGGAATAAGTGATTTATATGAGTCAATTTGGTATAGATTAAATGACTTAGCCAACAGAAATAATAATATGAAAAATAAAAACTATTTAGAAAGATAATTATAGAGCCATTTATTGGCTCTTTTATTTAGCAAGCATTGGAAAGTTCCTCCCACAAGGCACTTTCCTCGTATTATGGGGAAATCCCCAATCCCCTGAATAATTGAATGGAGGTATAAATATGATTGAGTTATTATTCTTTTTACTAGGATTAATTATCGGTCTATTATCTGGAATAACTTTTATATGTTTGTATTTTGTTAAAAGTGTTTCTGGTAATAGTATTTTAGAATTGCCTAGTATAAAAAATGAGAAGAAAAACAATTAAAAAAAATTTTTGGTTTAGTTATGATGAAGACAAGCAATTAAAATACTTGTCTTCTATTCTAAATCTTAGTGAATCAAATACTATAAGGAAGCTATTATATGAAACACAAGTTAAAGAGTGTCCACCAAAAGAATTTTATGAAGCAATTGATAAAATTAATAAGATTGGTATTAACATAAATCAATTAGCAAAAATTGCAAATTCAACTGGAATTATTTACGAAGATAAACTTAACCAACAATTTAATGAATTAGAAAAATTAAAAAATAGTATATATGAAAAATATATATAGTTTTGAAAGTGGTGATATGTATAGCAGTTGTTAAAATATGGAAAGTAAAATCAAATTTGAAACAAGTAGTAGATTATGCAGAAGATAAAGAAAAAACAGATTTATCTAAATTTAAAGATTTGAATGATTTAATGGATTATGCTATGAATGGTGATAAGACCGAAGAATCATTATATATATCAGGAATCAATTGTGATCCTAATAATGCAACAAATGAGATGATAAAAATTAAAAACAAGTTTGAAAAAAGAGATGGTATTTTAGCATGGCATGCATATCAATCTTTTAAAGAAGGAGAAGTTACTCCAGATGAAGCACATAAAATTGGTGTAGAGCTTGCTAATGAAATGTGGGGAGATAAGTTTCAAGTGGTAGTAACAACTCATTTGAATACTAAACATTTTCATAATCATTTTGTATTGAATTCTGTATCTTTTATTGATGGCAAAAAGTACAATGCCGATAGAAATTCATATGCCGAATTTAGAAGACTAAATGATCTTATATGTATGGAACATGGAATTAGTTATTTAAAGGAACAAAAGACAAAAACTGGAATAAATTATTTGAACTATCAAAATAGAGGAATAAATTATTCTAATTATTATAAAAAAGCTAAAGAAGATTTAGATATGTCTATTGCAAGAGCAAATACTTATGATGAATTTAAAACTATATTAAATAATTTAGGTTATGAAATAACTGTTAGAGCAAATAAATTAAGTATAAGAGGAAAAGATTATAAGAGAAATATTAGAATTGAAAGATACTATGGTGAAGATTATTCAATTGATAATATAAAAAAACAAATTAGGGGATTATATCTACCAGAGAAAAAAACATATTATAAGAACAGAAAACCAATTAGCATTTTATCAATTTTATCAAAACCTAAATATAATAGTTTTTATTCTATGTATATCAGATATTGTAATATTTTAAATAATTATCCAAATTATATTAAAAAAAATTATATTTCTAGCCAAATGAAAGAAGATATTAAAAAATTAGAACAGTTTAGTAATGAAGCTATTATGTTAGTAAATAATAATATCGAAACAGAAGAAAGATTTTTTGAATTTTTAAATAGTAAGGTAAATGAATTAAGTAATCTTAAACAAAATAGAGAAGATTTATGGAAAAAACATAAAACGGTTAATGAAAATGAACAAACCATAATTAAAAATGAAATTAATAATATCTCTGAAAAAATTAAAGAGATAAGTAAAGAAGTAAAAATGTGTGAAGATATTAAGATTCGTAAAGAAGATATTAAAGAGAATCTTAAAAATATCGAAGATAAGGAGATGATAGTCGATGAACACATCAGGTGATGCCGCTGAACAAATTGTAAGAATGTCGCTTGAAGGATTTCAAGTAACAGCTAAAATTGCAGGTAGTGGTGCAAAAGATATTGCAGCATTATTAGTTGCAGTTATGAAAGACAAACATAAGACAGCTGGTAAAACAAATTTAACAAATATGTTAAAGTCAGGGAAAGAATTAAAAGTTTTTTCTGTTAGACAAGAAGAATTTAAAAAGTTTACTGAAGAAGCTAAAAGATATGGAGTATTATATAGTGCTTTAATAAACAAAAAAATGAAATCCAATGATGGAATTATCGATATTATGGTAAGAGCAGAAGATGCTTCAAAAATAAATCGAATTGTTGAGAGATTTAAATTATCTAGTTATGATGAAGCTACTATTAGAAGTGAAATAGAGAAAGCTAAAAATGAGAAAGCAACTAAGGATAAGGGAGTTAAACAAAAAACTCATGAGGAAAGAATGAAAGATGAAGAAAAGGTTGCTCCTATAAAGAAAGAGGAACAATCAGTAAACCCCCATTTGGCAAAGACCGAAAAAAGCCCTCAGTCAAAGCCTTTCTCAAAAATGCGAGAGACTTCGGATCAGGGTACTAAGATGAAAGAGAAACCTTCAGTAAAAGAAAAACTTGAAAAAGCTAAAGAAGAAGTAAAACATCGTGAATCACTTAGAGATAAATCCGAAGTAATAAAACAAACTCCTAAAAAGAAAAAAGAAAACAAGGAGATTACTAGGTAATGAAAGATGTTTTCAAAATACTAGAACTAGATAAATATGAATTAGGTATAATTATTAATGCATTAAACGAACTTAGAAATAAACTTATTCAAGAACAAAGAGAAACTGATGCTGTTGATGAAGTATTATTAAAAGTTCTTGATGCTCCAGAAAAAAAAAGATACTTTCACCGAGACCGTTTCGCAGAAGGTAGATGAAAAATAATAATGAAACTCCAAAGTATTATTATATTATTGGAGTTATACCAGTTATATGGATTGCATTATTAATTGCTCCTTCAATTAATAGTGGTTTACCAGGTATAATTAAGGATTTTCCAAAATATATGGAGAATCCTTTTTCTATTACTTGGTGTAATTCTTCCATTAAGGCAATTATAATTTTAATTTTTGCTTATATATTAGGTATTGGTATTTATTTAGCAACTAAGAGAAATTATAGAAAAGGTGAAGAACATGGTAGTGCAAAATGGGGAGATTCAAAAAAAGTAAATAAAAAATATGAACAACAACCATTTTCAACCAATAAGATATTAACTCAAAATGTATGTATTGGATTTGATGGTAGAAAACACAGAAGAAATTTAAATACATTAGTAATAGGTGGTTCTGGTGCAGGTAAAACAAGATTCTTTGCAAAGCCAAATGTTATGCAAGCAAATACATCATTAATTGTTTTAGATCCTAAAGGAGAAATAGCAAGAGATGAAGGACATCTTCTTGAAGAAAAAGGATATGTTGTTAAAGTATTAGATTTAATCAATATGGATAGATCACATTGCTATAATCCATTTGTCTATCTTCAATCAGATAATGATGTACAAAAACTAGCAACTAATTTATTTAAGGCAACAACACCAAAAGGAAGTCAATCACAAGATCCATTTTGGGATACAGCAGCTTCAATGTTGTTATTATCATTAATCTTTTATTTATGGTATGAAGCTCCTAAAGATGAACAAAATTTTCCAATGGTAATGGAAATGCTAAGAGCAGGTGAAGTTAAAGAGGATGATGATAATTTTGTCAGCCCATTAGATATATTGTTTAATCAGTTAGAAGTCGAGAATCCTAATCACATAGCACTTAAATATTATAGAGATTATCATTCAGGTTCTGCTAAGACATTAAAATCTATTCAAATAACACTAGCTTCAAGGCTAGAAAAATTTAATCTTGAAAGTTTAGCTAGTTTAACACAGACAGATGAATTAGAACTTGAAACAATAGGAGAAAAGAAGACAGCATTATTTGCAATAATTCCAGATAATGATACATCATTCAATTTTCTTGTAAGTATGTTATATACTCAATTGTTTCAACAATTATTCTATACTGCAGATCATAAATATGGGGGAAGACTACCAATACATGTTCATTTCTTGATGGATGAATTTGCTAATGTATCTTTACCAGATGATTTTGATAAGATTTTATCTGTAATGAGATCTAGAGAGGTGTCAGTATCTATTATTCTTCAAAATTTAGCACAGTTAAAAGCTTTATTTGAAAAACAATGGGAATCTATTGTTGGTAACTGTGATGAATTTTTATATTTAGGTGGTAATGAACAATCAACCCATAAATATGTTAGTGAATTAATGGGTAAATCAACAATTGATTTAAATACCTATGGTAAGAGTACAGGACATTCAGGAAACTATTCAACTAATTACCAATTAAACGGTAGAGAATTGATGACACCAGATGAAGTTAGATTATTAGATAATAAATATTCAATACTATTTATAAGAGGAGAGAGACCTATAATGGACTTTAAATATGATGTATTGAAACATCCAAATGTTGCTTTATCAGCAGATGGACAAGGAAAACCATATATACATGGAGAAGTTACAAATGCAATCGCTTCAGTAAATATAGATTTTTCTAATATAACAAGATTAGAACAAACAGATGATGAACAAGATTATAATATTTTAGATGATTATGATATTGTTTCATCTGAAGAAATTGATAAATATTTTAAGAAAGAAGGAATATTATGAAATTAGTTAAAAAAATTGAACAAGGAATAATTAATACACCAGCATATTTAAAAACAAATATTAATAAATTTAGAGAAAGATTAGGAGAAAAAGGATTAAGAAGATTTAGAAAAGTTTCTTTTGCGATAATGTTATGCACTATAGGTGGAACATCAACTGTTGTTTTAGCAGCAGATGATCCTCTTTCTGTAGTTAATAACCTTTCTAATTTCATCTTTGGATTAATTAGAGCTGTTGGTATGATAATCTTAGGATTTTCAATTGTTCAAATTGGATTATCAATTAAAAGTCATGATCCATCTCAAAGAGCAAATGGATTCCTAACATTAGCTGGTGGTATTGTAATTACTTTTGCAAAAGAAATATTAGGTATGATCACAGGAGGATAAGAACATCCTCCTTTTATAATTGGAGGTGAATTATTATGAGTGATAATTGGATTGTACAAAATTTACAAAATGCACTTAATACATGGAACTCCAAATTGGCAGATATATGGAATTTAGTAACTCAAACTCCAGAGACTTTTAAAGGTGGCACAATATGGAATGTAATAAAGAATATTCATGGAGGAATGCAAGCAATTGGCTTAGCTCTCCTTGTATTGTTCTTTGTTGTTGGAGTTATGAAAACATGTGGTTCTTTAACAGAAGTTAAAAAACCAGAACATGCATTAAGATTATTTATTAGATTTGCAATTGCAAAAATAGTTGTTACATATGGAATGGATTTAATGCTAGCATTATTTAGAATATCTCAAGGAATAGTATCAAAAATAATGTCTATATCAAAAATAACAGGTGCAACAAATACAACATTACCATCTCAGATGATTAAAGCTATAGAAGATTGTGGATTTTTTGAATCTATTCCGTTATGGGCTGTTACTTTAATCGGTGGTTTAGTTGTAACAGTATTATCTTTCATTATGATTATGACTGTTTATGGAAGATTCTTCAAATTATATTTATATACAGCAATTGCTCCTGTACCATTAGCAACATTTGCAGGAGAACCAACTCAATCAATAGGAAAAAGTTTCTTAAAGAGTTATTCAGCTGTATGTTTAGAAGGAGTAATTATCGTATTGTCGTGTATCATATTCAGTTTATTTGCATCTAGTCCACCAGTAGTAGATACTTCAGCAGCAGCTGTTACACAAGTATGGAAATATATTGGTGAATTAGTATTTAATATGTTAGTTCTTGTTGGAACTATAAAAATGTCAGATCGTGTAGTAAGGGAGATGATGGGATTATGATTGAAAACAAATTAAGATGTTTGCTAGTTGAACCTTATAAATTACCTGAAGTTATTGAAATTAATAATACATTAGAAGATAAACAAAAAATTGTAGGTGGATATATTGAGTGTGCTTATTTGCCAAATGATGAAGATGTTGTAATTATTTGTAATGAAGAAGGAAAAATAAATGGATTACAGTTAAATAGGGATATAGGACATGATATTATTGCAGGTCCATTTTTAATTGTTGGGGATGATTATGAAAATGGGGATTTTAAATCATTAACTGATGAACAAATAATGAAATACAAAATCAAGTTTGGAAAAAACAGTATACTTCAAACAGAAAATAAAATTAATTCAATTATAGTAAATAAAGCTTTAAATAAGTTTGATAGAGAGGAGAGATAGCATGAGCATTTTACAGGAATATGAACAAATAAGAAGAGAAATGGGTGAAAAAAAATATGATAGTATTGAGAAATATTTGGAAACTCATCCAGACATTCTTTTATCTGATATTTTATATAAACCAGAACATTATATAAATTTTGATAAATGGTATAATTGGAAAATTTTAAATAGAAAAGTTAGAATAAATAGTATTTATGAAACCAGTTTTGATGATGTAAGGTGTGATGCAGTTTTGTATCAAAATGATAAAGCTATTGCAAATATTATTGCAAGCTATGATGCTAATGAAATGAACTTTAGGTGTAATAATGATCCTAATCTTGCAAAAGAAGCATTGAGAGTATCAATTTTAGATGATTTTGATAAATATATAGAATTACCTAAAATTTCAAAGTGTTCTAAGTTATTACAGGATATATATGATGATGTATGTCAGTCTGATTCATCTATGTGTCATATATCAGAAGAAGATTGGAATGAATTTTATAAGGAAGAATTTACTGAAAAAGATATTGATAATTTGAAAAAAGAAGTAAAAGAATTAGGACTACATGAAGTTGTAACATTTGATGATGGCGAATATAAAATCATTGGATGGGGAGATTTAGAAACAAGATTTAATGATGATAGATATTTACAAGAAAAAGTTAAAGATGAGAGAGGTGATAGATAGTGAATGGTATCGAAAGATTTTTGCTTGATGAAACAGATAATGATAAATCATTCAATTCAACATATCGGCCTATCAAAATACATAAAGAAAAATTTGATGATAGATTTACCATTATATATACAAAAGATGAAAGCCATGATTTATCTCAAAATGATTATTCTATTGGAGGATATTTAGATATAATTGATAAAAATATATACGAAGCAAATTATGAACTTAGAAGTATAATTGATGAAGAATCTATAATAAAAATGAAAAGTTTTAATGATTTACATAATGAGTTTAAAAGTAATGTAAGAGATTATATAAAACAATATTCATTTGATAATAAGGAAGTATTAAAAAATATAGCTTTTGAAAAATATGAAGATAAATCTGATTGGAGAATTACTAACTATCAAAAAGGAATTAGAGAGTTGTTTATAAGAGAAGAGAATCCTACTATTAAATTGGATTCTTTTTATAATGAAAGAGATTTAGAATATTTGGACAACTATAGTAAAAAGAATATTTTTATAGAATATTTAAATAATAAAGAAGGTACAGTAAAAAAGTATGCTAATTTAATAATCGAAAGTAATAAAGAGGAACTTGGATTAGCATTGCATTTATATGATGACAAAATTAAATATTTAGAAAGAATAAAGAAAAACATTAATAATGAATTTAAAGATGTATATATAAATAAGAATATTTTTGAATCTATTAAAGATGAACCTGCTAAAACATTAAATATAACAATAAAATATAATGATAAAGAATTGACATTTAAATGTGATTATTGTTTGTTTAAACGATATGTAATGGATGATGATAAAAGTATGAGTTTTTATGGAGTTGCATATGATAGAGTAAATAATTTTTTAATAGAAAATAAAATAAATTCAGAAAAATATCATAATGATTTTGAGTTTTCTCATGTTTCCTTAATTACATATGGAAGAAAAGAATTATATATGAATAATAATATTAAAGATAAAAATCTAAAAGAAAGAGGTGAAAGATAATGAGAAAACAATATGATGATTTTACTCAATTAAAAATTAAAGATATGAGTAAAAGTATAAGTGATATGACTTATAAATATATAAATCCTGAAACTCAAACTCCAACTAAAGTTCCACCAGCACACTATGAAAAAATATTGGATCAAGTGACCGAAAAATATATGAGTGATATTACCTCAAGACAATTTTTAACAATAATGTATAATCAATTAAGTTCACTAAAAAAAGAAGATGAAAAGTATTTTAATCAAGCATTGTTATGTATGGATTTAGGACTTAATCCTAAAGATTTAAGAATCGATGAACAAATAGCTATTGAATATACAAATGATTTTATTGAAGATAAAAAAAGCATCGAAAAAAAGGATTTTCATTTTCTTGATAAAGATATTGTTGATTCTTTTAATGGAGCAAAGAATAATCCTGCTTTACAAGCACAAGTAGTTAGAGAATCAAATAAATTTGAAGAAAGAGAAGATAGTATGTTTAATCAAAAAGACTATGATAGGAATGAAAGATAATGGAAGTTAAAATAAATAAGGAAATAAGAGATTATACAGAAAGTGTTTATTTTGGATTGTCATTAAGGCAATTTGTTTTTTCTATATTAGCATGTGGTATGGCAGTAGTATTATACTTTGTTTTTAGACCATATTTTGGAATAGAAACATTATCATGGCTTTGTATATTAGGAGCTGCACCTTTTGCAGCTATAGGATTTATAAAATATAATGGGATGAATGCTGAAGAATTTGTATTAGCTTATATAAGAAGTGAATTTCTTACACCAAAAGAATTAACTTTTAAACCTGAAAATTATTATTATGAACTTTTAAAAGGTAGAATAGGAGATGATAAAAAGGATGAAAACGATAAGAAATCTGTTCAAGCAAGACAAAGAAAAATTCGTAACACCTAAAAGTGTTCAAGATTGTATTCCAATAAAAACAATTTATAAAGATGGCATTTTTGAAGTATCTAAAAATAAATATAGTAAATGTTTTAGATTTACTGATATTAATTATGCAGTTGCTTCAAGGCCAGATAAAGAAGCTATGTTTTTGGATTATTCTGAATTATTAAATTCATTAGATCCAGGAGCAACTTCAAAAATAACAGTATTAAATCGAAGATTAAATAGAGTGGATTTTGAAAAAAATATTATGATTCCTAAAGCAAACGATTCATTAGATGAATATAGAGATGAATACAATAAAATGCTTATGGATAAAGCGCTTGGTTCAAATTCAATTATTCAAGAAAAATTTCTTACAATTTCTGTAAATAAAAAAAGTTATGATGAAGCAAAAACATATTTTGCAAGAATAAGCGCAGATTTATCTAATCATTTTAATCAATTAGGTTCTAAATCAATTGAATTAGATGCAACAGATAGATTAAGATTGGCTCATGATTTTTATAGAATAGGAGAAGAAAATATATTTACTTGGGATATGTTGGATAATATGAGAAAAGGACATTCTTTTAAGGATTATATTTCACCAGATACATTTAAATTTGAAAAAGATTATTTTGAAATGGGAAACAAAGTAGGAAGAGTATTTTTCTTAAAAGATTATGCTTCATATATAAAAGATGATATGGTAGCAGAATTGACTGATATGAATAGAAATCTAATGCTTTCTATTGATGTTATTCCAATACCTATGGATGAAGCTATTAGAGAAGTAGAAAATAGAAGACTTGGAGTTGAAACGAATATAACTAATTGGCAAAGAAGACAAAATAACAATAATAACTTTAGTGCAGTTATTCCATATGATATGGAACAACAAAGACAAGAATCTAAGGAGTTCTTAGATGATTTAACTACCAGAGATCAAAGAATGTTTGTATGTGTTTTAACAATGGTTTTAATTGCTGATACAAAAGAACAATTAGATCTTGATACAGAAAGTTTACTAGCTACAGGGAGAAAACATTTGTGTCAATTAGCAATACTAAAATGGCAACAAAAAGATGGATTAAATACATCACTTCCGTTTGGTGTTAGAAAAATAAATTCATTAAGAACTTTAACTACAGAATCGCTTGCTGTTTTTATGCCATTTAGAGTTCAAGAAATAAACCATGATAATGGAATATATTATGGCGATAATGTTATAAGTAAAAATATGATTATAGCTGATAGAAGGGAGTTATTAAATGGTAATTCTTTTATTTTGGGTGTATCTGGATCTGGTAAATCATTTACAGCCAAAAATGAAATAGTTTCTATAGCTTTAAGAGATCCTAATGCAGATATAATTATAATTGATCCTGAAAGGGAATATCCTAAATTAGTTGAAAGTTTAGGAGGACAAGATATACACATTTCTGCTACAAGTAAAAACCATATAAATGCTATGGATATGAATGCTGAATATGGTGACGGAGCAAATCCAGTTATTCTAAAATCAGAATTTATTCTATCTTTATGTGAACATTTAATGGGAAGTGGTAATCTTGGCCCAAAAGAAAAATCAATTATAGATAGATGCACTGCAAAAGTTTATCGTGTTTATCAACAAGGAAACTATCAAGGAGTTGCACCAACATTACAAGATTTTAGAGAAGAATTATTAAAGCAACCAGAAGAAGAAGCTAAACAAATTGCACTTGCTATTGAGCTATTTACTGATGGTTCACTTAATACATTTGCTAAAAATACTAATGTTGATACAAATAGTAGAATTATATGTTACGACATTTTGGATTTAGGTAAACAATTATTACCAATAGGTATGTTAGTTGTGCTAGATTCCATCTTAAATAGAATTACAGCAAATAGAGCTAAAGGAAGAAATACATATATTTTTATTGATGAAATATATTTATTATTTCAACATGAATATTCTGCTAATTTCTTGTTTACTCTCTGGAAACGTGTAAGAAAATATGGTGCTTATTGTACTGGAATTACCCAGAATGTAGATGACTTATTACAATCTCATACTGCAAGAACAATGCTTGCAAATTCAGAATTTATAGTTATGCTAAATCAAGCAGCAACTGATAGAACTGAATTAGCAAAACTATTATCAATATCTGATTCACAAATGAGTTATATTACAAATGTAGGAGCAGGACAAGGTTTATTAAAAGTTGGTTCATCGTTAGTTCCATTTATTAATAAATTTCCAACAGATACAAAATTGTATAAACTTATGACTACTAAACCTGGTGAAGATAAATAATGTGTTTATAAGTACAACGAAAGTATTATGTTTACAATTAGTATTTTTATGTAGTAAAATAATCTTATGGAGATGATATAGTGGGTAAGAAAAAATCTGAAGTTGTCCAGAGAACTTATAGAGTTCAAGAAAATGTATTAACACTAATTCTTGGAGTAGAAGCATTTCTAGAACAACAACCAGCTTTACCAGCAGAATATCGAAAAGAAGGATATAAGTTTCTAAAAAAAATAAAAACAATGGCTGGATTGGAAGAGAAAGCATACTTAGATTATGATATAGTTGATTACGACTATAATATAACTTTTGAAAAAAATCCAAATATTGAATCAGAAGAATAATTCTGATTCTTTTTTATTTGAAAGAAGGTGAAATATGCCAGATATTAAAACGAAAGATTTAAAACCTAAAACGGTTAAAACAATAGATAAAGCTGTTGCATGGACAGAACGAGTTAAAGATCCAGTTGTTTATGCTAATGAAAAAGTTAAAGATGCTAGTGATGGACAAGCTAATGTTTTAGATTATGGTGAAGATAAAATAAAATATGTATCAAATAGAGCAAAAGATGAAACTATTTATGCTAGTAAAAAGGCAGGAAACTATACCAAAGATAAAGCTGTAAAATATGCAAAGAAAAAATACCAAAAGAACAAACTTATTAAAGGTAAAAATAAAAATATAAAAGGTACAGTAGAAAATACGAAAAAAGGAATTAAAACAACTACAGAAACATTAAAAAAGACAGAGAAAGCAGCAAAAGAAGCAGCAAAAGCAAGTAAGAGAGCATTAGAGCAAGGTAGAAAACTTGCAATTAAAAGTGCTAAGGCAACTGCTAAAGGAATTAAAGTAGCTGTTAAAGCAACTGTATCAGCTATAAAAGGAATTATAGCAGCTGTTAAAGGATTAATTGGAATGTTAGCTGCAGGTGGAGCTGCAGCAGCAGTTGCTATAGTTATTATTTGTCTTGTTGGATTACTAGTTACTTCTATATTTGGAATTTTCTTTTCAAGCGAGAAAACTTCTAAAAATGGTATAACTATGAAAGAAGTTGTTGCAGAGTGTAATAAGGAATTTGGAGATAAGTTAGAAACGATTCAAAAACAAAATCCTCATGATGAATATGTTTTAGAAGGTAACATGTCTTCATGGAAAGATGTTTTATTAATTTATACAATCAAACAATCAAATGGAATTAATCAGCAAGAAGTAATTACTGTTGATAATACAAAGAAAGCTTTAATAAAACAAATTTTTTGGGATATGAATGAAATAACTTCTGAGGTTAAAACTGAGACAGTAAAAGCATCTTCTGTTAATACGAGTGATAATACACTTGATGAACAAAAACGAGTATTGCATATATATGTTAAAAGTAAAACTGCAGAAGAAATGAAAACTAAGTATAATTTCAATCCAGCACAATTAAAACAATATAATGAATTATCTGACAAAAGATATGCTAGTTTATGGAATAATGCTATTTTTGGTTCAGTTGATTCTGGTGAATATGTTAATTGGCGACAAACTGATCCACAATGGTCAAGTATTAGAGTCGGTAATTCATCTGGTACTTTAGGAAGTATAGGTTGTCTAATTACTTCAATTTCAATATTAATAGAAAAGTCTGGATGTAATACAATGATTAAACCATTTAATCCAGGAACATTTTTAGAGGCATTAAATAAGCATAATGGATTTGATGGTAATGGAAATTTACAATATGCAGCTGTTACTAAAGCTGTTCCTGCATTTAAATATGTTGGCAATGTAAATTTAAGAGGAAAATCAAAGGATGAAAAGTTATCTCTTATCAAACAATATATTGATTCAGGATACTATATAACAGCTGAAGTTAAAGGTGCTACTCCAGGACATCAACATTGGGTGGCTGTTACAAATATTGATGGTAGTAGTGTAATTATGGTAGATCCTGGATCAAATCAAACTGTTATGTGGAATGCATATAATTACGAAAAAACATCACAATTTAATTATTTTAAAGTAGAAGGGTAGTCTTATGACTACCTCTTTTTTTATGTCAAAATTTGTCAGTTAATGTTTTTACGATTACTAATTGACATTCTTCGATAATATGTTACAATTATATTGTTGTTAGATAAAGTAGTACGCAGTAAGAAGTATTTAGTAGTAAATAGTTGTAATGTAGTAAACTTTAGAAGTATTATAGTAGAAGTAATGCAGTAATGTAGTATGGAAGTATAGTAGTAAATATCTAACAACAAAGTAGTAGATCGTCTGCTAGTACAGGGACGATTTTTTTGTGCCTAAATATTTGTTTTATAAATGTTCGGAAAATAGTAATATTCCGATCATTTCGATTTTTAAATATTTAATTCATAACTATATGAGAATTTGCAAAAAAGTAGTATAATTTATTTAGAAGAATTGGTGGTGATAATTTAATATGAGAGCTATATTAGGATACATAGTAAATATGATTCCATACATGGTAATTACAATTCCTATTTATCTATTAATTAGATTCGTTTATTTAAAAAGTAAACACAAGAAACTAAATTGGCATCATGAAGTTGTCTTATTCTTGTTTGTAATATTTGTTGTAGGATTAGCATCACAAACAATAATTCCAAAATTTGAAACTGGAATTGGAGGATTTAAAATTGTAAAAAGTGGTATTCATGAAACTAACTTGATTCCATTTAAAGTACTATTTGAAACATATAATGAAGTATTTGTTAATGGTTATATAAATTATTTTCTAATTAATTTTTTAGGTAATATAATTTTATTTATGCCATTTGGATTTATTATTCCATTATTATGGAAGGTATCTGATAAAAAAGTAATTGTTATAGGATTTTGTTCATCTTTATTTATAGAGATATGTCAATTATTTTTAACAAGAGGAACTGATGTAGATGATTTGATTTTAAATACATTAGGCGTTGTATTTGGATTATTATGCTATAAATTATTCTATAAGAAATTTAATAATAAAATGGATAAATTTAGAGCGTAATATTAAGATATTACGATTTGGTAAGAGAATGAAACAATTCTCTTTTTTAGTGGTATAATATTGTTGAGGTGTAATTCTATGAAAAAAAAGACCATTGTTCTATTGATAGTTATTTTATTAATTACTACAATTGCATTTATAATTTTAAGAATAAGAAAGCATCAAGATGATGTAAAAACAAGTAATAATCAAAGATATTTAGAAATAAAGGGAAGTGTTAATGAAGCTGTTGAATGGAATATAAAGGCTCAATATCCATCTTGTCCTATTTCTAGTGATTTTGATAAAGATGCAAAAGATGGAAAATCCTATTATAATTCTTCTTTCTTAATTGATAATGGTTATTTAAAAAAAGAAGAATTATTAGATATTGATAAGAAGTCATATTGTGATATATATGTTGTAATAAAAGTAAAATACGAAGATCCATTAGATCATCAAAATAATTGTTCAACTTCATATAAAGCATACTTGAAATGTAATGATTATGAAGATAAAGGATATATTAATTGGGGAAATTAAGGTGGTTTGTTTATGAAAAAGAAAATTATATTATCTATTTCAATTTTAGTTGTCTTATTATTAGTTGTTGGAGGTATTTTTCTATTTTTAAATAGAGAATATCCTGATGATGAAAACACATTATATACAATTAAATTTGGAAATACTAAATTAAGATTTGAAAGATACGATTATTCATTAGGGCAAAATCAAATTGTAGGTGTTGAAAAAACTACTAATAAAGGAAGAACTTATGAAAAGTTAACTGGTGAACCAATAATTGTTAGTATGGAACCTAAGTTTATCTTTATTAATGAAAAATTAGGATTTGCTATATCTAAACCTAACTTAACTAAATCAAATAAATATATGGGTATTAAGGTCACTCAAGATGGAGGAAAAACATTTACTGATGGGGAAATAAATTATAATAATCCTAATATTGATATTTTAATAATTGAGGATGTTCCCTATGTAGAAAATGATTTATTGAAATTACCTTGTTCTATATATCAAGTTAGAGCAGACCATTCAGGTTATGAAGATGTTAAATTGATTTTTAGTAGTTCTGATAATGGTTTAACATGGAATATTGAAAATGAAACAACAGATAATAACGAGGAACATCATTTTAAAGCTAAAGTAATTGAAGTTCAAAATGGTTATATTATAGTTGAACCAAATGAAGATGAAGAAGAAAGAAAATCTTCTGATAGATTTCATATTGATAATAAGAACAATGTAAGTTATAAAGAGGGACAAATACTAGCAATAACTTATATTGGTGGAATAAATGAAAGTTATCCCGCACAAATTGGTGTAACAAATATTTCAATAATAGAATCAAATTAAATTACAACTTATAAAACTAATCGGAAGATTAAGATATGCAGAACGGATGAAAATCCGTTTTTGTGTGGTATAATTTATATATACATACTATAATTTTTTTAAATGTAAAATATATTTGATAGTAAAATAATAATAAAAAATGTATAGTTTTTTGTGAAAGGAGAAAGATTATGGATTTAGGTAAAAAAATTATTGAAATGAGAAAAAATGCAAAACTTTCACAAGAACAACTTGCAGAAAAACTAGATGTTACTAGACAAACAATATCTAATTGGGAAAATGGTAAATTTTATCCTGATATTGATGCTTTAGTTAAAATTAGTAAATGCTTTAATATTTCGTTAGATGACTTATTAAGTTACGATAATAAAGTTTTGGAATATTTAAAGGATAGCACAGATGTTGTAAAAAGTAATAAGAAATTACTTTATGCAATTTTATTAAATATTTTAGTTATTATTCTATTTATAATAGTAGGAATAATTGCAAATGAAAGTATCTCAATTATAGTAATAGTATTTACTATTTCTATTATTAGTTTTTCTTATTTATTTTATCAAATCATAAAAAAATTATAGGAGGAAATTATGAATTATATTTTATTAGCAATATTTATAGCGATATATCTTATTGGAGTAGTTGCTACAATATATCAAATTTATAAAATAACTGTTATAGATTCAAAAGCAAGAGGAATGAAACATCCAAAATTGATGGGATTACTTGCAACAAGTGGTAAAAGTTCAGAAGGAATTATTCTTTATCTATTACATAGAAGAAAATACCCAATAAAAAATATTACAAAAGAAGAACAAAATGAAATAGATAGAAGAAAGAAAATTGCATTAGTAGGAATCATATTTATGGTTGTTGGAGCAATTGGATTTGTGATCTTTATAGTTAGAATATAAATAATCGCAATATTAAGATATTAGGAACGAAAGTTCCTTTTTGTATGGTAAAATAGTTATGAAATAGTTAATTTTTATTTACAATTAATTGCAAAATCAAATGTTAAAATACATTGCTTGTAGCAACGACATATTTGTAATAAACTTAACTTGATGAAAGGAGAAATTGTAATATGTTAAAAGATAATCTAAAAACAT
>Ga0256405_10002316_pt1 | contig 44587 bp, 39 predicted proteins | sample RumenRJG_02DNA_FD_189096 | JGI IMG/M metagenome (GOLD analysis project Ga0256405, IMG submission 189096) | Bovine rumen microbial communities from Lethbridge, Alberta, Canada - RJG_02 | ecosystem: Host-associated > Mammals > Digestive system > Stomach > Rumen | place: Canada: Alberta... | reverse complement strand
GCGACTATCTGATTGGCACTCACCGCGAGGCGCCGACCACGTCGAACGATTGTACTCGTCTGTACATCCGCAAGGTTGACACCTACGAACGCACCAAACCCTTCACGCAGGAAGACCTGGCTCGCCAGTTGCGCTTCAAGACCGTATCGACGGCTGTCGCTGCCCGTATGAAAGACCCGGCTAAGATGATCGCCGACAATACGGCCTTCAACGCGCAGTCGACCTACAAGACGATGAAGTCGTACCTGTGGGCGCTCGAGAAAGCCACCTACGACCAGCAGAACAGCTAATCGTCTGAGGAAAGATGTCGCTCAAGCAGTTTTATATGGCTGTGTTTCTCATTGTGATGGGAGTGGGGATGCTCTTTACGGGTCTCCTCCTCCCTCCACAAGGGGAAATCTCTCCCTCCGTCCTCGTGGCGTATGGCGAGACACTCACCTTCGTCGGCTCTGTCATCGGCATCGACTATAACTATCGTAGCAAGCAAGGTAAGTAAGAAGTCTCTCTGGAGTTTCCTCATCGGTTTGTTCGAACTAATCTTCTCCATCGGTAAGAAACACGTCGACAAACACGTCAATAACTAAAACAAAAATAGAGTAGGGGAGTAATAGAAAAGTGAAACAAAATCGAGGTGCGGATTTGTGAAATTTAGATTTGTGAGAGATTGGGATTTTACAAAAGCGTAACCGTCCCTACAACATAGTGATGCAATCTGTGAAATGTGTATACGCAGGTTGCATCACCTCTTTTTATTGAGCGGAATAATATGTATAATAAAGAGTGAAAAACATTATATACCAATTACTTATGTGTTTTACCTCAACTATCATATACAACATTTATGCACTCTGCTCTGTATACCTTCATTTTTGGGTATATATGCACATTGAATTTTTTGTAATTGTTTGTAATTGTTGTAATTATGTGTTTTACTTAAAGAGTACATATGTGGCACGTGCCCCCTGATTAGCAGGTGTTTACCCAATAGTCTCAAAATCGGCCATCATTTCAGGTATTCACAGAAGAAAAATACAGGTGAAATAAATTTTTTGTTGCAAAAATTTGCACATGTGAAAAATTTTTCATAATTTTGCAGCCGATTTTGAAACTCTAATACTCGCATAATATGAACGAACGTGACAGATTGCAGCAAATAATGGAATCTCAGAAGCTCAACGCCAAACAGTTCGCTGAAGAGATTGGCGTGAGCGTAGGTACGATATCTAATATCATGGGTGGGCGTAACAATCCCAGCCTCGACGTCATGCGTGCCATCCTCAACCGCTTCCGCACCATCAACTCCGATTGGCTCATCTTAGGTATCGGCTCCATGTACCGCATGAACGGCGACGGACCGCAGACGGCGTTATTCGATATACCACCCATCCAAGAGCCTAAGAATCAGCAGGAATGGATACCAACCGGCGAGATTAATGCTGCCGATAAGACGGATAATGCCGGCAAACAGGTAGCTAAGATTATTATCTTCTATACCGACGGCTCGTTCGAAGAAAGATAATTTTTTTAAAAATTATTTGGAAATTTGCGCAAAAAGTCGTACCTTTGCGCAAATTTTTGTTTTATATATGGCAGACGACAAGAAAATAATCTTCTCTATGGTGGGTGTAAGCAAGGCTTTCTCGCCCCAAAAACGAGTACTCAACAATATCTACCTGAGCTTCTTCTACGGCGCTAAGATCGGTATCATCGGTCTCAACGGTGCCGGTAAATCCACCTTGCTGAAGATTATTGCCGGTATAGAGACTAACTACGAAGGCCAAGTGGTCTTCTCGCCCGGCTACAGCGTCGGCTACCTGGAGCAAGACCCTAAGTTAGCCCCCAACAAGACCGTTCGCGAATGCGTGCAGGAGGGCGTGCAACCTATTATGGATATGCTGCGCGAATACGACGAAGTCAACAACGCTTTTGCCGACCCGGAAGCCGATTACGACAAGCTCTTAGCCCGTCAGGCCGAATTGCAGGATAAGTTAGACGCCGCTGATGCGTGGAATATAGACCAAAAACTCGACCGCGCCATGGATGCCCTGCGTTGTCCACCCGACGATGAGGTGGTCAGTCACCTGAGTGGTGGCGAACGCCGTCGCGTAGCGCTCTGTCGTCTGCTGCTCCAACAGCCAGATATACTGCTCCTGGACGAGCCGACTAACCACTTGGATGCCGAGTCTATCGATTGGCTCGAGCAACACCTCCATCAGTATGCCGGTACCGTCATCTGCATCACCCACGACCGTTATTTCCTGGATAATGTAGCCGGCTGGATACTCGAACTCGACCGCGGAGAAGGTATACCATGGAAGGGTAATTACTCGTCTTGGCTGGAGCAAAAGACTGCCCGTATGGCTATGGAGGAGAAGCAAGCCTCCAAACGCCGCAAGACCTTGGAACGCGAGTTGGAGTGGGTGAGAATGGCGCCCAAAGCCCGTCAGGCTAAGGGTAAAGCCCGTCTGGCAGCCTATGACCGCATGCTCAACGAGGAACAGAAAGAACGCGAGGAGAAGTTGGAGATCTTTATCCCCAACGGACCACGATTGGGTAATAAAGTTATCAACGCCGAACATGTGGCTAAAGCCTTTGGCGACCGTGTCCTCTTTGATGACCTTAACTTCATGCTCCCGCCCAACGGCATCGTAGGCGTCATCGGTCCTAACGGAGCCGGTAAGACAACGCTCTTCCGCATGATCATGGGCATGGAGCAGGCCGACAAGGGCACTTTCTCCGTAGGAGAGACCGTCAAAGTAGGCTATGTCGACCAGGTGCACTCGAATATCGATCCCGAGAAAACCGTCTACGAGACTATCTCCAACGGTACCGAGTTCATCCGCGTAGGCGGCCGTGAAGTCAACGCCCGTGCTTATCTGAGTCGCTTCAACTTTGCGGGCTCGGACCAAGAGAAGAAGTGCGGCGTACTCTCCGGAGGCGAACGCAATCGCCTGCATCTGGCTCTTACACTCAAATCCGAAGCCAATGTGCTGCTCCTCGATGAGCCCACTAACGATATAGATGTCAATACCTTACAAGCCTTGGAAGAAGGCCTGGAGAACTTTGCCGGATGTGCTGTAGTCATCAGTCACGACCGATGGTTCTTAGACCGTATTTGCACGCATATACTGGCGTACGAAGGCGATAGTAAGGTATATTGGTTTGAAGGGTCGTATAGCGAATACGAACAAAACAAGAAGATTCGCTTAGGCGAAGATGCCCTACAACCCAAACGAATACGATATAAAAAACTAATAGATTGATATGAAAGCATTTGTTTTTCCCGGTCAAGGAGCCCAATTCGTAGGAATGGGTAAAGACCTGTACGAAGCGTACCCCTCGGCCAAAGAAATGTTTGAACAAGCCAACGATATCCTTGGCTTCCGCATTACGGATATCATGTTTAACGGAACTGCTGACGACCTCAAGCAGACGCGCGTTACACAGCCTGCCGTCTTCCTCCATTCGGTGGCGATGAGTAAGATAATGACGACTCTCCAGCCGGATATGGTTGCGGGGCACAGTCTGGGCGAATACTCTGCGCTCGTAGCTTGTGGTGCCCTTCGCTTCGCCGATGCGCTCGTGTTGGTTAGCAAACGCGCCCAGGCTATGCAGAAAGCATGCGAGTTGCAACCCTCGACGATGGCTGCCGTATTGGGGTTGCCCGACGAGAAAGTAGACGAGATTTGTCAGCAAGTAGCCGGACATGTAGTAGTAGCTGCTAACTTCAACTGCCCGGGACAAGTAGTCATCAGCGGAACGATAGAAGGAGTGGATACAGCCTGTGAGAAACTCAAAGAAGCCGGAGCTAAACGAGCTATCCGTCTGCAAGTAGGTGGGGCTTTCCATTCGCCGCTTATGCAACCGGCATCTGACGAATTGCGCGAGGCTATCCTGTCGACCGAGTTCTTCAGGCCGACTTGTCCTATCTACCAGAACGTGAACGCCTATCCGCAATGTGACCCGGAACAGATTCGCCAAAACCTGCTCCTGCAACTCACGACACCCGTACGCTGGACACAGACCATCAAGAATATGATCGTAGACGGCGCTAACGAGTTCTATGAGTACGGACCGGGGGACGTGCTCAAAGGCCTGATACGCAAAATAGACCCCAATGTTACGATAGGGTGAGAGAAATTAAGAATTAAAAAATAAAAATTAGATATGTACAGAACAGTTACATGTGGCGAGTTACGCCTCGCCGATGTCGCCAAAACGGTCACCCTGGCCGGCTGGGTACAACGTATCCGCAAAATGGGAGGCATGACATTTATCGACCTGCGCGATAGATATGGCATCACACAATTAGCTTTTAATCAGGGTACTGAGGCTTTTGAACAAGCCAATAACCTGGGACGCGAATATGTACTGCAGGTAGTAGGTAAGGTTATCGAACGTCAGAGTAAGAATCCACAACTGCCGACAGGCGAGATAGAGATAGAAGTCAACCAACTGACCATCCTCAATCCCGCACTCACGCCGCCATTCACCATCGAAGATGAGAGTGACGGAGGTGACGACCTGCGCATGAAATACCGTTATTTAGACCTGCGTCGCTCGTGCGTGCGCAAGAACCTCGAGTTGCGCCACAAGATGGCCTTTGAGGTGCGCAGATACTTGGACGAACAAGGATTCTTGGAAGTAGAGACACCCGTATTGGTTAATTCGACGCCCGAAGGAGCACGCGATTTCGTAGTGCCTTCCCGTATGAATCCCGGTATGTTCTACGCCTTGCCGCAGTCGCCTCAGACGCTCAAACAGTTGCTCATGGTCAGCGGCTTTGACCGTTATTTCCAGATAGTTAAGTGCTTCCGCGACGAAGACCTGCGTGCTGACCGTCAACCCGAGTTCACACAGATAGACTGCGAAATGTCGTTCGTCGAGCAAGAGGATATATTGCAGATGTTCGAAGGTATGTCGCGCCATCTGTTTAAGGCGATTCTTAATATCGACCTGCCTGCGCTCCCGCGTATGACTTGGGCCGACGCCATGAAGTATTACGGTTCGGATAAGCCCGATACACGCTTCGGAATGACCTTTGTGGAATTGCAGGATATCTTCCACACAGCCGAAGCACAAAAGGCTGAAGAAGAGCGCTTTAGCGTATTTGCTGATGCAGCTTATATAGGTGGTATATGCGCCAAAGGTTGCGCCACATACACCCGTAAGCAATTAGATGCCTTGACTGAGTTTGTACGTCGTCCGCAGATTGGCGCTAAAGGCTTGGTATACGCCAGGGTGGAGGAGGAAGGTACCGTCAAATCGAGCGTAGATAAGTTCTATACCCAAGACGTACTGCAATCCATAGCTAAGGCTATGCAGGCCGAGAAGGGCGATTTAATCCTCATCCTCAGCGGCGACGACGCCATGCGTACTCGCAAGCAACTCAGCGAGTTACGTCTTGAAATGGGCCGTCAGTTAGGCTTACGCGACCCCAAGAAATTCTCGTGCCTGTGGGTTATCGACTTCCCGATGTACGAATGGTCGGACGAGGAGAATCGTCTCATGGCCATGCACCATCCTTTTACTTCTCCCAAGCCCGAAGATATCCCCTTATTGGATACCAATCCGGCAGCCGTACGCGCCAACGCTTATGACATGGTTATCAACGGCGTAGAAGTAGGTGGCGGTTCGATTCGTATCCACGACGCCAAACTGCAGGAGAAGATTTTCGAAATCTTAGGCTTCACACCCGAACAGGCTCAGGCTAAGTTCGGCTTCCTGATGAACGCCTTCAAATACGGAGCTCCGCCTCATGGTGGCTTAGCATACGGTCTGGATCGCTTCGTGAGTCTGTTTGCCGGACTCGACAGCATCCGCGACTGCATCGCATTCCCCAAGAATAACCAAGGTAAAGACGTCATGCTCGGCGCTCCCGGTCCTGTAGACCAAATACAATTAGACGAATTACAAATAGACATTAGAAAGCAATCCCAAGCGCAACTCTAATTGCGATTATGTTAAATTATGGTATATAGATTAGGAGAAGATAACATAGAGGATATATACGAGGAAGACGTAGATGGGAATGAGTTAATCCCTATTTTGGGTGGCAATGATGTGGAGAAGCCCATAGAATTGAACGACGGAGACTGGTTAGGTGTTCTCCCGCTCAAGAATATGGTGCTCTTCCCCGGCGTGCTGCTCAACGTAACGGTAACACGGCCGCTATCACAACGCATGGTGGTCACAGCTTACAACCACGATAAACTGCTGGCCGTATTATGCCAAAAGAAACGCGACATCAAAGAACCTAAGGATACAGACCTTTATACATTAGGAACTGCAGCCCGCGTGATACGTGCGCTACAGATGCCGGACAATAGTCTGATGATTATCCTGGAAGGTATAGACCGCGTAGAAGTAGACGAATTCAGCGTCACCAAACAAAACATGATTAAGGCTCGTGTGCACGTCAAGAATGAGGTGTTCCCCAGCCGCGGTGACAAAGAATTCCTGGCCGTAGTCAGCACTATTAAGGAACAAGGTCTGCGCGTGGTTCAGCAAGGCGAATCACAGTCATTAGACGCCGCGATGACCCTTCGCAGCATCAGTAACCCGCCCACCTTAGTCAACTATATCTGCGTCAACTTCGGAATTCAGATAGCTGAGAAGCAGAAATTATTGGCTACCAACACTATTTCTGAACGTGCTTTGCGCCTACTCGAGATACTCAATAAAGAGGTGCAGATGCTCGAGATGAAGGCTGAGATACAGAGCAAGACCAAGGAGGAGATTGACAAAGACCAACGTGAGTATTATCTGCATCATCAGTTGGAGACCATCCAAAAAGAATTGGGTGACACCGGTCAGGAAGTCATCAAAGAAATGACCAAACGCGCCAAGACCAAACATTGGCCCGAAAGCGTGTCGCACACCTTTGATCAGGAGCTCAAGAAGCTCCAGCGCACCCCTACCCACTCGCCCGATTATACGATTCAGCAGAACTTCCTCGACACCCTACTCAACCTGCCGTGGAACGAATATACGGACGATAACTACGATATCAAGCATGCTCAACAAGTCCTGGACCACGACCATTATGGTATGGACAAGGTCAAAGAGCGTATCGTGGAATATCTGGCCGTACAACGTCAGTTACACATGGCTGCCGCAGAGGATAGTAAGAAGAAAAAGACTGATACTAAGCGTATTAAGTCCCCTATCCTATGCTTATACGGTCCTCCGGGTGTAGGTAAGACAAGTCTGGGTAAATCGGTTGCCGAGGCCTTGGGACGCAAATATGCGCGTATTTCGTTAGGTGGTTTGCACGACGAAGCCGAGATACGTGGTCATCGCAAGACCTATATAGGCGCTATGCCCGGTCGCATCATAGAGAACATCATGAAGGTCAAGTCGTCGAATCCCGTCTTTGTATTGGACGAGATAGACAAGATAGGTGCCGACTACAAAGGAGACCCGACTTCAGCCCTACTGGAAGTATTGGATCCTGAACAGAACGCCACCTTCCACGATAACTATCTGGATATCGATTACGACCTGTCCAAGGTGCTCTTTATCGCTACGGCCAACACCTTAGAGACGATACCTCGTCCCCTACTCGACCGTATGGAATTGATTGAGATGACCGGCTATTCGATAGAGGAAAAGGAAGAGATAGCCAAACGGCATCTGATACCTAAAGTGCTTGAAAATCACGGCCTGACGAGTAAGCAGATTAAGTTCAATAAAGAGGTTATAGACCACCTGATAGACGATTATACCCGCGAATCGGGTGTGCGTTCATTAGAGCGTCAGATAGCTTCGGTATGCCGTAAGATAGTGACACACATAGCCTTAGACGAGCCGTACAATATCTCTGTTACTCCCAAGGACTTGATTGACTACCTCGGTCAGGCCAAATACACGCGTGATGCGTACGAGACCAATAAGTATATAGGTGTAGTAACCGGCTTAGCATGGACACAAGTGGGCGGCGAGATATTGTTTATCGAGACCTCGCTATCGCCGGCTAAACAACCTACCCTGACGATGACCGGTAACTTAGGCGACGTAATGAAAGAGAGCGCAACCATAGCCTTAGGTTATATCAAAGCGCATGCAGACCAATTTGGTATCAGTAAGAAGGACATAGATACCCACGCCGTACATATCCATGTACCCGAAGGAGCTATCCCAAAAGACGGTCCTTCGGCCGGTATTACTATGACGACAGCCTTGGTTTCTGCCTTTACCAAACGTCGCGTTCGTCCCCGTATAGCTATGACCGGGGAAATGACCTTACGCGGTAAGGTACTGCCTATCGGAGGAGTCAAAGAAAAAATCTTAGCTGCCAAACGGGCCGGTATTACCGACCTCGTACTATGCGAGAACAACCGCAAGGACGTAGCCGAGATACCGGAAGTATATCTCAAGGGACTGACATTCCACTATGTGCGTGATATTCAGGAAGTAATTGATTTTGCATTAATGTAGTTATGGGCTTATTATTTCTATTCTTATTCTTGGCTATGGGTATCTCGTTCCTGTGTTCTACACTGGAATCGGTATTGATGACCACTACCCTATCCTATATCACGCTTCGTGAGGAGGAAGGCTATAAGCCCGCTATCCGCATGAAGCATTACAAGACTGAGCCCGAACAAGCCTTAGCGGCGATCCTCTCGCTTAATACGATTGCCAACACTATAGGTGCTGCTGGCGTAGGACGACAGGCTGAGTTAGTCTTCGGTTCAATGTGGTTCGGATTGGTAAGTGCTATCATGACCTTGCTTATCCTGATTTTTGCGGAGATTATTCCTAAGACGCTCGGCACCACCTATTGGAAGAACCTGATGGGCTTTACCGCCACAACTATCCATCTGCTTATCTTCGTCATGTACCCCTTTGTACTGCTCATCCGCGGTATCGCTCGACTCTTCCCTGAGAACGAGGAGGCTGTCGTGAGTCGTGAAGAGGTTATTGCTATGGCGTCCGTAGGTGAAGAAGAGGGCGTCATCGAACAGGATGAGAACAAGATTATCCGTAATGTCATGCGTCTGGACGACGTCAAAGCCTATGATGTGATGACACCCCGCGTAGTAGCCGCTATCGCCTCGGAGAAGATGACTCTCAAAGACTATTACGATGACGACCAGTACGACCACTTCTCGCGTATACCCGTCTATAGCGATTCACCCGAGTACATTACCGGATATATTCTGCGTAGCGATGCCTTGGAGGACCTGACGGAAGATCATTTTTCCAAGACCTTAGGTGATATCAAACGTCCGCTACCCCAATTTAATGAGGAGATGTCCATCGGCGATATCTTTGATAAGATGCTTAAACAGAAGTCCCAGATAGGTGTTGTCATCGACGAATACGGTTGTTTCCAAGGTATTCTCACCCTGGAGGACGTTATCGAGACCATCTTCGGATTGGAGATTATCGACGAGAACGACGAGTTTGCCGACATGCAACAGTATGCCCGCGAACGTTGGCAACAACGTCAGAAACGCTTCAAACCATTACCTAAGAAGTAAGGGATTACACAGCGCCATAAACGGACAGCGCGATTTCCCACAGTGTTCTTCGGAGCATTGTGGGAAGTCTTTTGTTACGCAAATCTCCTGTACCAACTCCTGCAGCATAGGGCGGAAAGCATCCTGTATCTGGCGACCGAAATCGGTTATCGTCTCCTCTTCGACCTTCAAAGACGAATCGAAGCGCGATACATCCATGCGCGTAAACAACAATCCCGGCATCAGAGGCAAAGACTTATAGGGTTCCTCTAACGTCTTGTCTGAGGCTATGGCCAGACTGTAGATAAGCGTTTGCAGGATATATTTATAGTCGTCTGTCTCCTGAGCGAATACAGTCTCTATCTTAGGCGCAATCATCTTCTTCGCATTATAAGCACCTGTCTTATAATCCAATACACGTACTACTTTGCGCCCGTTTCGCATCACGCAATCCAAACGGTCGATAATACCTCCTACCTTAACGGGTAAGATATTACCGTCCTCCATAATAACAGGTATCGATACACGATGTTCCTTTTCCACCTCCAGGAGTTGCCAGTCTTCTAACTGAGCATCGTTCTCCAAGACCTTACGCACATTCGCCCGCACGACGACATTCTCGGCCTTATGCTCCTCCTTATTATATCTGTTGGCTATGCCCGTATGCCGTTCGTAGGTAGTATTCATATCCTGATACGCCCAATCCAAAGCCTGCTCCTGAAGTTCGTCCGAAGCCAGAAAATCGCGTATCTGCTCTGCGGGTATAGTGGCCGGCAGGACAGATGCAATACGGGAATAGGCGGCACGAATCGTTCCATGGATAAGGGAACCCATTTCGTTAGCCTGTAGGAGCGGAGAGATAGTCTCCGGAGGCGTCAACATCAGGATATATTGTAGGTAGAAGCGCCGTTTGCAATTCAGATAGGTCGATATAGCCGATGCTGACAGTTGTGCATAGCGTTTATCTTTCCATATGGAAGCCAACGACGGCCGAGCCGGATCGAGCAAGGAATAGGTGGGCTGTACACAAGTCATGCTCTGCCCTATTCGCGCCTTAGTAACGACATACTCGGGCGAGGTCAGAATCTGCATCACAAAGCGCGACATCGTCTTGCGTCCCATAGCCGTAGCCGCTTCCGAGAAGAGCATAGTAATGTTCTTGGCTCGCCGCAATAGACGGAAGAAGTTATACGCATACGCAGCAGCCGACTCGTCGGGCGTCTCTATTGCATAATACTTGCGCAAGTAGTACGGTATAAAACTATGATCGGCCACCACACGCGGCACAACACCCTCTTCGGCATTTAGTATCAGCAGATTATCAAAGTCCAGCAGACGTGTCTCCAACACGCCTATCACCTGTATGTCGGTTACCGGTTCGCCGTGGAAAGGCAATGAGGCTGTCTCCAAGTGTCTACGCAGCAGGTTACGAAGCGTCTTGAGCGAATCGATTTGTATCAGGCGTCCCGTCTGTATCAGATGACGGAAACGCTCTATTACCAATCGAGCTTGGAACTGACTCTCGGCTGTCAACAACTCCTGCCACGACATCGGTTGGGGTTCCTCGTCCTGCTCTGCATCCTTAGCCGTGGGCAGAGGCAGACAATATTCTAACAGTCGCGCCAACACACCCGCATAATCGGCTTCGGAAGGCAGTTTGTCATGATGATGATCCGTGAGCCATGTGACGATATCGGTAAATATCTTGGTATTCTTCAGCGGGTATCCTTTGGTGATATTCACATGCTCGGATACCGTATCCGGCAGAGCATAGATAACCGCCTCCAATTGAGCCTCATCCGCGATGATGATACCTGTCTTGCCCTTACAATTCAGCAGCCAATCGTGCACATATTGTGCCTGTACATGAGCGCCGGAAGTAGAGATAATCTGTATCGGCTTAGGACCGGAAGATGCTTCTTGCTCGGCAGGTAGAGCATTCGTCAGTCCGTCTTCTATATGCTTACGAATAAAACGATATGCATCCGGATTGGTCTGAAAATCCGGGTCATAATCCCAATAGAAGAGTGATTGATCACGCAACAGTTGCAGCAGTTGTTTCTCGCTACGCAAGAGGTAGTTGAAGCCAACGAAAGCAAATTGGCGTCCTTGCAGTCGCGGCAGCACCTCGTCCCAATGTTCTATCAGCCACCTCAGTCTGGCTCCGCTACTCCCCACTCGGTCCTCCACCTGCAATTGACGGAACTCGCTCCAGATAGCCGGCAGGGCATCCCATAGTTGTTGGAATCGCGCCCGGTAAGCCTCGTCATCAGACTCATGTTCATTATTACCAAAGAGCGATAGCAGACGCTCCTTCAACTCGTTCGACAATTCTATCTGGTCTAACTGTTGTGCTGCGACAGCATTACTAAAGAGCGAATCGGCATCTGCCAAGGACATATCGACACTACTGAAATCCTGCAGCAGTTGTCTTCCCCAGCCATAGAAAATATCGAGCGTCATGTCGCTCCCCGTATGGCGTTTATAGATGTCGTATAGGCGGCATACAGACAGTATCTCATCCTCGGCATGTAAGCCCGACAGCGAGGCTATCAAGTCGTCTATCGTTTGCATCTGCGGCGCCACAATAGGCTTCGAAGAGCGCGCAAGCACTTCTCTTTGGAGGCATTCGCGCATAAATAGTCCTGCACGATGCATAGGAAAGACGACCGTGAGCGATTGCAGATTATCTATGCCAAAGCGGCGTATCAGGTCCTGTGTAACAAGAGTTAGGAAATCCATTGGAGCGTACGAGTTTGTGCAAGCCAAATACATCCTTTTACCTCTTGGTAACCCAATTGGCGGAAGAGTTGCATATATTGGCGTACTTGTTGAGTATAGTGTGCTTTCATGTCGCCGAACTTATAGTCCAGCACGATAGCCGTATTGCCGTTTATCATCACGCGGTCAGGACGCAATTGGTACGGAGGCGTAGGACAGAGGATAGTCGATTCGTTCAGCAGTTGCCAACGGGGCGAGAAGAAATCGGCCATCTGCGTATCAGCTGCGATATCCGCTATAGCCTCTTTAATGCGCCGAAGGGTAGCGTTCGAATCAATCAGTCCGCGAGCCCAGAAGTCGTCTATCACGCGAGAGGCATCGTCTAAGGTAGTCATCTGCGACAAAATATCGTGACATAGATTACCAAAGTCACGCGATCCGATAGGCTCATCACCTGCCCAATAACGCTGTGCCTGTTGCGATTGGCGGAAGCGGATATGGGTGTTGTCACTATAGTAATGTGCCGGCAATACCTCAGCCTTGTCAAAAGCAAAGGGTTTTATCTCGTCCGAGGCGGAGGCAGCTTTAGCAGTAGGTTTCGCCTCTATCTGCCCTACCCGATAAGAGACCACTTGATTGGCGCCCGGGTGATAGTTTTCCCACAAGTCATTAATAGCCTTTTGTGTACCCAGATGAGCCAAAAGTAGATGCGCGACACTCGAACAGTTGGCAACAGTATACGTAGTCTTAGTTGCCGTCGTGGACCACGTTATAGGACAATAGACATACAAGCGCTCGGCTGCACGCGTCAAAGCCACATAGAGGAGGTTGAGGTTGTCTTGCCGTTCGTCTGCATGTTCGGCTATAAACGCATCCTTATATGCCGTCTTAAGTAAGCTGTTATTATTCGATACAGGTATATACCCCATGCGCATAGACGGATCGGCAGGTTGCAGACTGTCTGGCACTTGGCACCATAGTTTGGTGTTGGAATTATTATTCTCCTCCATGTCCCACTTGCACCCCGGAATAAAGACATTAGCAGCCTCCAAGCCCTTGGCCGAATGGATAGTCATGATGCGAATATTTCCAGCCTCGTCGGCAGGAATAGCTTCCGAACGCATCTTATCTTCCCAATACTGCAGGAAAGCTTTGGCATTCGAGCCGAAGCGTCCCACATAGTCGCGCACCTTGTCCTTGAAGCAATTGAGATATGCAATATCTTCGCCCTTGTACTCGCCTGACGGACAGAGACATAGACGTATGATATCTTCTATTAAGAAGGTTAGAGGCATCTCGGCAGACAAGTGTTCCAACGCCTCACTCACTTGTGGTTGACATACTAACGAGATATAATGTGCTGCCGTCTTGTCCTCCAATATACGACTCTTAAGAGCCGCAATAACCAATCGAACAGCCGGCGAAGCGGACAGAGCATAACTATCCGGCGAGACAGGTCTATGCTGAGCCAGATGAGGATAACGGGAAGTATCGGCAATCAGTTCGTTATATACCTCCAATATATCGCGCACCTCGCTCTTGACGCGGATGAGTATCAAGATGTCTTCAGGAGGACACCCGGCAGACAATAATTCCTCGATAGTAGTAAACATATCCTTCAGGATAGCCTTGCGTTGGACATCACTCCTAAGATACAGCACGGCATCCGAGGGCATCTTACCCGATTTAGTAGGCTTAGTAGAGGTACGCGAGTAAGGATAGAAACTTACCTGAACAGCCCCACCCTCGTGTACTCCGGCTACATAGTAGTCCTGCAGTCTGTCGGCATCATACAGCTCTGCGTATAAAGGCGCAAACAGATTCATATTAAAGCGCACTATCTCGCGGCAAGAACGGTAGTTGCGTGAGAGAGGTTGTTCTGCAAAGTAAGCACCCAGATATGGCGTATCCTCGCCTAACGAAGCCATAATATGCCAATCGCCGTTACGCCAACGGTAGATACTCTGTTTGACATCACCTACGATAAGCGTGGTTCCCCCTCCCGCCAATATCTCGCGAATAAGCGGCAGGAAGTTTTCCCATTGTAAAGTACTGGTATCCTGGAATTCATCCAACATAATATGATGGTATCGAATACCGGCCTTCTCCAATATAAAGTCCGCATCCCCAGGGCGTAAAGCCTGGCGAAGTATATGAGCGGTACGAGCCAAGAGAATCGTATTATTCTCGGTCTGATTAGCCTGGATACGATAGAAGATATAAGAGAGCAACTTCAGGTCGTTCAGATACTCCATGGTGGCCTCTTTAGAAGGATCGGACGAATTCAACAGTTCTGTGCGGAAAGCCTGTATAATATGCGGGTCCAGTACGATTTGGTCGGAGAGTTTTTGTACGGACTCGTGGTACAACTCTTTAGCGGCTGCAATCAGTCGTTGGCGTATGTCCCACGAACGCTCGTCATCCATTTGCTGATTCAAATAGCCGGATATGTCCTCCAACAGACCGGATTGCTCGTCGATATGCGTCGACATAATCTGGTCAACAGCCTCCGTAATAGCATGATCGGAATCCAAGTCGACTGTGTATCCGGCCGCACAACCTAACATTCGTGCCAAGCCCGATAGGAGTTGCTGGAGGAACGAGTCGATGGTGGTAATCCGCATATCATCATATTCGGCCAAGATAGCATGGAAAATCTTGTCCGCTCTCAGTCTAAGTTCCTCATCCGATGGTACCTCACCAAATGGTTGCATTAACTCGCACACTTTCTCCACAAACGAGCCGCCCTTCCCCTGAGCGATAGCATATAAATAGGTCAGGATACGCTGTTTCATTTCCTCCGTAGCCTTGTTGGTAAAGGTTACAGCAAGGATGTTGCGGAAGGGTATCCCCCGCATCAGTAAAGCCACATAATGGGCAGCAAGTGTGTAGGTCTTACCGCTTCCTGCCGAAGCTCTACATACTGTCAAGGACCGGATAGTTGGCATTTTGTTTTGCTCCGAGTTTTTTGAGGTTATTGGCTGTTGTTAGTATACTTTGTCCCTGTGGATCCAATTTCTTCTTGGCCTCATCATAAGCTGCCTGTGCCTTATCCAAGGCATCTCCTACACGTTCATAATGCTTCAAGAACATCCCTACCCGCTCAATCATCTGATCTGCCAATTCGTATACACGCTCGTGATTCTCAGCCTGTTGTATTTGCGTCCAGGTTAGGTGAATAATCCGCAAGGCTGCGAAGAGGGTCTGCTCGTCGGCTATGAATACATTCTTATCCATGGCCTTGCGCCACAAATCCGGTTGGGCATTTAGAGCTGTCCATAGGGCACCCGTATGCGGCACAAACATGATGACGTAATTCATCCTTATCTTAGGCGGCTGCACATAGGAAGCATAGTCTTTCTCGCTCAATTCGCGCACATGCTGTTGCAGACTCTCCACATGCTGCTTGAGGTACATCTGACGTTCTGTCTCCGTCTCGGCATTCGCGAAATCGATAAAGGCCGTCAGACTGACTTTAGAGTCGATAATCACATCACGCTGTTTATCAAGATGCAAGATTATATCAGGCCGCATAATACGTCCGTTCTCGCCGTGTACAGGCTTACCTTGCTCGTCCTTGATAACAGCCTGTACATCATAATGTACACCGGGTATAAGTCCTTGTGCCTGAAGTAATTCATCCAATATCTGCTCCCCCCAATCACCTTGTACCTTACTACCATGTTTAAGGGCATTGGTCAATTCGTCGGCCGATTGTTTGGTCAGACTCGTCTGGCGCACCAATTCCTCTATCTTAGCCCGCATCTCGGTAGTCATAGCCGTCTGGGCATTACGAGCCTCACTCATAGCGCTCTTCATCTCGCGGATATTCTCCTTAAGCGGATTGAGTATGTCTCCCAACTGACGGGTACTACTCTCGGCAAAGTCTTTCTGCCGCTCTTGCAGCATCTGAGCCGTTTGGGCATTCATAGAAGCTTTCATTTCGGCAATGGTCTTCTCGAATAACTCTTTCTGGGCAGCAAGTGCACGTTCGTTAGCCCGCGCAGATTGTTGCACCAAGACATAAGTCACCAGAGCCGCAATCACGACTACCACGATGCATGATATAATAATCAAAGTCGTTTCCATATAGCTAATCCATTAGTCTAAACAGTTGTCTAAGGCCGTCGTGATAGCCTCCTTATCAAGATGTTGGCCGATAAAGACCAGTTTCTGCATTCTGTCGCCATACTCTTCGTCCCAGTCGCGTTGGAGAATAGGATCCGAAGCCATCATCTGCATCAGTTCTTCCTTGGGCATGGTAGCATAGAACTCTCCGCAGGGTTTGAGGTTGAACTGTCTGCCGGCTTGTTCGAACAGGTAGCACAGGTCATACTCGTCAGAGAAATAGCACATTCCCTTACAACGAATAACATTCTTCGGCCAGAGACGTGCCACAAAATCATCAAAACGTCCCAAGTTGAACGGATGTCTGCGATAGTAGACGAAGGTATCGATACCATATTCATACGCCTCACCATGCTCCTCGTTATGATCATGTTCATGCTCGTGATGATGTTCATGTTCGTGCGCATGATGATGTTCATCCTTTTCATCTACAGCGCCTTCGACACCTTCTATCCAAGCTGCAGAACCGGCAACAGCATCAAAGTTGAAGCGATGGGTAAAGAGAATCTTATCAAACGGCACATCACAGTAGTCAGTCGGTATAATCTCGGCATTAGGTTGGATAGCTCTGATGATAGCCGTCACACGTTCCAATTCATCCAGAGCAATCTCTGAGGCTTTATTAAGCAGAATAATATTACAGAACTCTATCTGCTGGATAACCAGAGATGCCAAATCATCTTCCTCTAAATCTGTACGTTGCAAATCACGTCCTCCTGCAAACTCATCACGCAGACGCAGGGCATCCACTACACTTACCAGGCAATCCAACTGCGGAGCCGGGTCTTCGGTAAAGGGCACCATACGGCGATACGAACAAATAGTCTGAGCTATTGGAGCCGGCTCACAAATGCCGCTGGCCTCAATAACGATATAGTCAAAACGATCGGCTACGCATAAGTCATGGAGTTGTTGCACTAAGTCCATCTTTAGCGTACAGCAGATACAGCCGTTGGTAAGCGAGAGCAGATTATCGTCTTTTTGACTGACAACTCCACCTTGTTGAATCAGGGATGCGTCTATATTGACTTCGCCTATATCGTTGACTATTACCGCAAAACGAATCCCGGAACGATTGGCGAGAATACGATTCAAGAGTGTCGTCTTACCGCTACCCAGGTAGCCGGTCAGTAGAAGAACAGGAATATTAGGTATCATTTTTGATTGTTGATTTATGATTTTATATTTTCAGTTAGGTCATTCCAGAGGATATCGTTCGGCGTGGGAGCCGTGATAGATAGTTGCACGTGACTTACGGGATGCTCCAATTCAATCTGCCGTGCATGCAGACATATACCTCCATCTGGATTTGAGCGCCGAGCTCCGTATTTTAAGTCGCCTTTTACCGGGCATCCTATTGCTGCCAATTGGCACCTTATCTGGTGATGCCGTCCGGTCTCCAGGTTCACTTCCAGCAAGGTATAATGGTCTCCATAAGCCAATGTACGATAGGTCAATACAGCATGTTTAGCTTCCTCATCCGTCGGCTTGGCTATATACGATTTATTTTGCGCTTCATTCTTCTTAAGCCAATTCTCCAATCGTGCTTCTGGCATAGCAGGACGCCCTTGCACAATAGCCCAATAGGTCTTGCGGATAGCAGTTTTCTCCCCCTCTGACTTGTCTCGGAACATTTCGTTTAGCCGCGCCAACGCCTTGCTGGTGCGGGCAAAGAGCACTACTCCGCTGGTAGGACGATCGATACGATGTGTTACGCCTAAAAAAACTGCACCTGGCTTATTGTATTTGACCTTGATATAGTCCTTAACGATTTCACTCAAAGGACGGTCGCCGGTCTTGTCACCTTGTACAATCTCGTTGCAGGTCTTATTGACGGCTATAATATGATTATCTTCGTATAATACGGTCATAACCAGGTATATTTGCGTTTTAAGGTCGTACGTTGCACCTCTACCTTACGTCTAAACTCACGATCCTCCTCGCTATCGGGATGCAAAGAACGATGTTGTTCGTTCAGCCATAATTGATGCAATTCATGCATACTCTCGCGCGTGCGCGGGGAATATATATAGGTGTGGCGAAATTTCTCCCATAGATAATCGATAGCTGTCTCAGACGGATGCAACATATCCGATGCGTAGAATCGGTAGTCGCGCAATTCGTCCATCAGTATCTCATAAGACGGGAAATAGGCTGCCGGAGCTATCGATCCGCGAACGATTTGGTCTACAGCCTGCAGGAGGATGCCCTTGCTGATTTGATTCTCGTGCAGGCCGTCTTTAATATGCCGTATGGGCGAGACCGTAAAGATAAAACGTTTCTCGCGATAACGCTCCAAGATTGGTCTCCACGCGCTTACGATATCGTCTACTGTCAATCGCCTGCGCACAAATATAGAGGCCGGGCGTTTTTGGCAATTATCTACTACCTGCCCGTTGAGTTCGTATACCCACGCCGTTCCGAAGGTAACGATAATCACATCGGCTGTGAGCACTTCGTCGTCATGCATGTGGTGCGCGATGGAGATAGGATTATATAACGTTCCCGTTGGATTGGCTTTCGTTTGGAAGAAATACTCCTCCAGTTTCGCATTCATATTATTCGCGAAGCACGATCCCAGCAGTAATATGTGGTCTCGGTAATCAATTTCCCAATTCGAGACAGGGATATCTATTTTGGTCATCAATTCCATAAGCCTATTCAAAATGCATCACCTTAGCGGGTGATATATGTGTAACAATAGCAGAGGGTGCCAAGAGCACCAACAGCGAAACCAGTAAGGTACCTATGTTGAGTGCAATCAAAGCCACCCATGGGAAAGCGACGGGTACATAATTGACATAATAGGTAGCCGCTTCCAACGGCATAAGATGCGTAAAATATTGGATGGCCACCAACGCTAAGCCTACTATATTGCCCCATAGCAAGCCTCTACCTATCAACCACGCCGATTGCCATATAAAGATACGACGCACAAAACGATTATCTGCTCCCAAAGCCTTGAGAGTACCGATCATTTGGATGCTGTCTAAGATAAGGATAATCAGACCTGAGATAATATTAAAGCCGGAAACAGCCAACATTAACAAGATGATTATCACGACATTCATATCCAATAAATCCAACCATGAGAAAATCTGCGGATTCAATTGTTCCATCGTCTGCGTATAGTACGCATTCCCCTCATTATCCAATCGATTGGCGGTAGCGAAATATACTTCATCAGCCACCAATTCTATATTAGACAATTTATCTGCTGCGATTTCAATACCGGAGGCCTGTGTAGGGCTCCAATTATTAAGTTGCTGAACCACTTTCGGTAGTCCGATAATAAAGAGCAGGTCCCATTCGGCTAATCCTGTTGCATATACACCCGAGACCACCATCTTGCGCACGCGAAGTTGTTCGCCCACAAAGTAGCAATACACCACATCGTCACAATCGATTTGCATCATACGACTGATATCATTTGATATCAGCACCTGCTCAGCACTTTGCGGCAATGTCCCTCGAACCAGATTGTGTTCGAAATACGTCCACGATTCGGTACCCTTCAGCACTACTCCTTGGAACGATTTAGCAGTCTTCAGTATGGCGGGCTTAGTAACAAACGGTTCGGCATTCGTCACATGCGGCAAGGCGCGCAACACATCCAGTAACGAATCCGGTACCTCTATGGGTAGGTATTCATAGGTGTTATTATTGTCAAAGTTGACGACCTGTACATGCGCGCCAAAACCTGCAATTTTGTTGGTAATAGTATGTTTAAATCCGATGACTATACACAAAGTAATAATCATTACCGCAATACCAATTGCGACTCCGGCCACAGAGAGGCGGATAGCCGGCCGCGAGACACGATGAGTGTCATTTTCCGTAAAATACAATCGGCTCGCAATATATGGCACGATTTTTGTAAACATTATTGTGTATATATCAAATTGTTATACTATGAATCGTTTTGTTGTATCGGTTATTGGTTTGATTGTCTGTTGTGCAGCTTGGTCGCAAGTTCCCGATTCTTCTCCGCAACGTACGCCGGAGGAAGTAGCATTAACGCAGACCGAGAGGTTATGCCGTGAATTAAGTATTAACGATAGTCTTCAACGCGATACCATTTATCGTATGCATCTCAAATATGCCCGTCAACGCTTTGTGAGCAATACTCGCCTGGAGAATCTCCAGCGTATGCAAGCTACCATTGATGAGTTGCGCGGCATCTTAACGGAGAAGCAATTCCATCAGTTTATCAATCGCCAAGTCAATCCTGACCCTCGTCGTCCGCAACAGCCTTACGGTAGGATGCCACAGGCGAAGAAAGCTGCTCGCCCCGCGGGTCCAATGCCCCCAGCCGATGCAAGAGAGTATAGGCAACCAATGCCATCACAGCCCCAACAATAAGGCCACCCACTATATCTCCAGGGTAATGCACTCCTAAGTACATGCGCGAGTAGCAGTTAAGGACTACCCACAGCATCAAAAGCCACCACACCAGGTGGTTTTTCTTTTTCTCCCCACCCGGCCGACGGCGCCACACCAGCCCGAAGAGCAAAGCACAGGAGATAGTATTTGCTGCGTGGGAACTGACAAAACCGTAATGCCCTCCGCGATAATCACGAACAATATGCAATAAGCCCTCCAACATAGGTTCATGCGTGGGGCGTGGACGACACACCCAATGTTTTATAATGCCGGACGAGATATAATCACTCAATCCTACTGCCAGACCAAAAGCCAAAAATATCCATATACATGCAGGTATACGCGACAGCCAATTGGTAGCAACAGCTGTAGGATAGCGGAATTTCCACACTATCAGGCCTACCAACAGCACATACAGGGGGAGCCAAGTCAACTTGCCGCTAACTATCCACATCAAGGTGTCGGCCCATTCGCTATGCCATGAGTTGATGGCCACGAGCCATTGATGGTCTATTTCATTCAATCTATTCATTCTTCAATATCGCTGTATGACAGGCTACAACACCTGCCGTCTCTGTACGTAAACGTGAATTGCCCAGGCTGACAGGCACAAAACCTAAATCCAAGGCCTCTTTTACTTCTTGTTCACTAAAATCGCCTTCCGGACCAATTAATACCAACACATCACGGCCGGGGACAATCTCATGTTGCAACACCCTCTTGTCTTCTTTGTAACAATGGGCGATAAAGTTCTGCTGCTTCTTGGCGGCCTGGTCTCTAACAAAGGCATCGTAGGGCGTCAATTCGTGCAATACGGGCAGATAAGGAGTCAGACTTTGCTTAGCTGCAGACAGTATTATCTTCTGCAGCCGATCTGTACGTAATTGCTTGCGTTCTGAGAACCGACACAGCAGAGGTGTTATCTCGTCTACACCAATCTCCGTACATTTCTCAATCATCCATTCTAATCTCTCCACGTTCTTGGTGGGAGCGATTGCTATGTGCAGATGGAAGTTGTGTCCCTTCGCCTGCTTCTCCTCCGTAAGTATCTCAAATTCACAATGCTTAGGATGAGGGTTAGTAATGCGCGCAGTATAAGTGGTTCCGCGCCCGTCGGTTAGTAAAATCTCATCACCTAATGAATACCGCAGTACACGTACACAATGTGCACTTTCTTCTTCGCTTAAACAATGAATAGTATCTATATAGGGAGTATAAAATAAATACATACCTTACAATTCGGATTCTTTTAATCGTTCTGCATTTTCCGCTACCGTCAGTGCATCAATAACACCTTGTATATCTCCGTCCATAAAGGCCGCCAGGTTATAAATGGTATATCCTATACGATGATCCGTTATGCGTCCTTGTGGATAGTTGTAGGTCCGGATCTTAGCCGAACGGTCACCTGTCGAAACCATCGTTTTACGACGAGCGGCAATATCGTCAATATATTTCTGGTGCTCCTTGTCGTAAATTTGGGTACGCAGACGTGCGAGGGCACGTTCTTTATTCTTAGGCTGATCGCGTGTCTCAGTACATTCAATCAGTATTTCCTGTACTTCTCCTGTATTGGGATTTTTCCAATTATAGCGCAGACGTACACCCGACTCGACCTTATTTACATTCTGTCCACCGGCTCCTCCGCTGCGGAAATAATCCCAACGTATCTCACCCTCATTAATATGCACTTCAAACTCATCGGCTTCGGGCAGAACAGCTACCGTAGCGGCAGACGTGTGCACACGACCTTGTGTCTCGGTTACAGGCACCCGTTGTACACGATGAACGCCTGACTCGTATTTTAACGTGCCATATACATTTTGCCCGGTCACATTGAAGATGATTTCCTTGTATCCGCCTACAGCACCTTCCGAAAATGAAGATACAGAGTATTTAAATCCCTTCATCTCGAAGTACTTGGTGTACATACGGAATAAGTCGCCGGCAAATAAAGCAGCCTCATCACCTCCGGTTCCTCCGCGTATCTCCATCACCACATTCTTACCGTCTTCCGGATCTTTGGGCAGCAACATCAACTTTACCTCTTCTTCCAACTGAGGTAATTGAGGTTCCAATTCCTCCAGCTCCATACGCGCCATTTCCTTGAGTTCCGGATCCTGCTCGTTATAGATGACCTGTTTGGCATCTTCTACGTCGTGCAGAACTTTTTTGTAGCGCTCTGTAGCTTGTAACACACTTTCCAAGTCGTGGTAGTCTCTATTCAGTCGCACAAAACGTGCCTGGTCTGCTATCACGGCAGGGTCCGTAATGAGCAACGAGACTTCATGAAACTTAGCCTCTAATCCTTCTATCTTATCCAGTATATTCATTCTTCTCCAACCTTTGCACCCAACAATTTTCCGCTATACACAACCACAACATTCTTTAGCAGACTCACAATAGTCATCGGCCCTACTCCACCTGGTACCGGCGATATCGCTCCGGCTATTGGAGCAACATGTTCGAAGTCGACATCTCCGACCAAGCGATAGCCGCGAGGAGTTGACGGGTCTTCTATACGATTGATACCCACATCGATAACTGTGGCGCCCGGTTGGACCATATTGGCCTTAACTAAGCCAGGGCATCCGGCTGCTACGATAATGATATCTGCCGTACGACAAATAGCCTCCAGATGGTCTGTCTTACTATGGCAGACAGTTACCGTAGCGTCTCCTAATGTTGAGGCGCTCATACTTGGCAAACTCAGATATGGACGTTGCATTAGCATGATAGCCATCGGTTTGCCTACAATATTTGAGCGCCCTATTACCACCACGTGTTTACCTGCCGTCTGGATATGATAGTACTCTAGTAAGGTTCGTATACCGGCAGGTGTAGCACTCGGAATTGCACGCAGTCCTTGTATCGAACGCCCCATACTCATCGGCGTCAGACCATCTACGTCCTTGCGGTAATCGATCCCGGTCAACACCTTGGATTCGCGGATGTGCTCCGGCAGGGGCAGTTGGACAATAAATCCATCAACCGAAGAATCCGTATTGAGTTGATGAATAACGTTCAGCAACTCTTGCTCTGTAATATCCTCTTCAAATGCCAGTTTGTCGACTTCTATTCCCACCTCATGACAAGCCTTCATCTTGTTGCTAACATAGGTTTCTGAGGCAGGATTATGGCCCACTAGAACAATCGCCAACTTAGGCGCTCTTAAACCCATTTCTTGATAACTAGTTATCAGAGTACACAATTTCTTGCGCTCCTCTTGGGCTACCATTTTTCCATCTAATATCATCATTGTGCTTGCTTTGACTCTTTTATTAATCTCGCGCGCGTGTGCATAACACCACGCACATAACGTTGGGTCTCCCATGCATTAAATGCTCCGAACAATACCACCGAATCTGTATAATATTCTTCCTCGCTCAACTTCATCATATAGACCTCCACATCTTCCCACCTATATGGATTGGCACCATATTTACGCGCTAAACGTCGCGCATCATGGATGTGCGCAGGACCGGCATTATATGCGGCTAACACAAACTTAGTCAGCTCCGTACTATCGCCGACAAAAGCAAATTGACGCTGCAGAAACGAGAAGAACTTGGCGGAAGCTTCTATATTGTCCTTCGGCACCATTATCGTACTATCGTTTAATCCGTAACGTGCCGCAGTACGAGGCATAATCTGCATCAGTCCCTTGGCTCCTTGCGGCGAACAGGCCTGAGGATTGAATCGGCTCTCGTGATACGCTACGGCAGCCAACGTCTCCCAATCCCAACCTATCTGAGGCGCATATTGACGAAACCAACGGGCATAAGGAACAATACCGGTCTCTTCTTCTACTTCCTCTAACAGAGTATCGTCGTATGCATTCTGCCAACCCGCGATAAATGCGCAGGCCGATACTATCAACAATACTATGAATGCTTTGATTTTCAACGTTCTATTTAACGACGATGCATTTGTTGCACCTTCTTCATCATCTTACTAGTCTGTTCAAATTGCTTAATGAAGCGATTGAGTTCAATAATCGTCGTACCGCTTCCACGAGCTATACGCTCCTTGCGTGAGCCGTTTAGCAATGCCGGATTGGCGCGTTCTTCAGGGGTCATACTATTGATCATCGCCTCGATGGGTTTGAAGGCATCATCACTCACCTCCACATCCTTCATTGCCTTACTCATGCCGGGAATCATGCCCATCAAATCTTTGATGCTACCCATTTTCTTGAGTTGCTGCACTTGCGAGAGGAAGTCGTTAAAGTCGAATTGGTTCTTAGCAATACGCTTACTTATACGGCGCGCTTCAGCTTCGTCATACTGCTCTTGAGCGCGCTCGACCAAGCTGACAACGTCTCCCATTCCTAAGATTCGATCCGCCATACGACTTGGATGGAAGACATCTAAGGCATCCATCTTCTCGCCTGTTCCGATAAACTTAATGGGTTTCTCTACGACCGAACGGATACTAAGTGCCGCACCACCACGAGCATCACCATCCAACTTAGTTAATATAACGCCGTCAAAATCCAGGCGATCATTGAACTCTTTAGCGGTATTTACGGCATCTTGACCCGTCATAGCATCTACTACGAACAGGGTCTCAGACGGCTCAATAGCTTGTTTGATGGCGGCAATCTCCTGCATCATCTGCTCATCAATAGCCAGACGACCGGCTGTATCGACAATCACCACATCATAGCCGTACGTACGCGCTTCGCGGATAGCTTTTTCGGCCTTACGTACGGGATTCGGTTCTTCCTCACCTGTATATACTTTTGCGCCCACCTGCTCTCCTAACACTCGTAATTGCTCTATTGCGGCCGGACGATATACGTCGCACGCTACGAGCATCACTTTCTTGTTCTTCTTGGTCTGGAGAAAATGAGCCAATTTGGCTGCATGCGTTGTTTTACCGGAGCCTTGTAAACCAGCCATCAAGATGATGGCGGGAGAACCCTTTAGGTTCAGCTCTGTAGCCTCACCCCCCATCAAAGCGGCCAATTCATCGTGGGTAATCTTGACCATCAGTTGCCCGGGACGGACACTCGTCATCACATTCTGTCCTAATGCCTTTTGTTTAACCTCATCGGTAAACTGCTTTGCCGTCTTATAATTGACGTCAGCTTCCAATAAAGCCTTACGGATATCCTTAACCGTCTCCGCAATATTAATCTCGGTGATACGCCCCTCACCCTTTAAAATCTTAAAACTTCGTTCTAAACGTTCGCTTAAATTGTCAAACATAATTATCCATTCTATAAATTTGCGTGCAAAGGTACAAAAAAAAACACATTTCTACAAATTTATTTTGGTGTATCAAATATTTTTTATACTTTTGCGCCGTTTTTTGCGGATTTTTGGGAGGAGATAACATTATTTATTAACTAAAACAACAAAAAAGATGAAGAAGATTTTTATCTCTGGGGCATTATTGATGGGGAGTCTGGTTATGTTGGCCGGTGGAACAGTAACTAACACGAACATGTCTGCAGCTTACCTTCGTAATCCTGCGCGCGAGGGCGCTATTGACATTGATGGCATTTATTACAATCCTGCAGGAACAGCTTTCTTGCCAAATGGTATCCATGCTTCGGTAGGAATGCAAACAGCAATTCAAGAACGAAACACGAAAGTAACCTTTGAGCCTTTTGCACTCAACGCAGCACATTATGGCAATTCAACAGTTAAGTACAAAGGCAAAGCCTTTGCTCCGGTTATTCCGTTAGCTCGTCTCGCCTACAACTGGGACAGATGGAATATCCAAGCTTCTTTTAATGTGGTAGGCGGCGGCGGAAAATGCAAATTCCAAGACGGTATAGGTCTGTTGGAGCGCGTACTGGCCGCAAAAGCTTATCAACTTCAAGGAGGTTTGCAACAATTCGGGCTACCACAAAAAGTGGCTTATAGTTTATATTCCGATATCGTCGGCGAGTCGTATCAGTTCGGCGTTTATGTAGGAACCAGTTATGAGATCATCAAAGACCATTTGGCTGTCAGCTTGGGCTTACAAACCGTTTATGCGATGAACAGCTACGAAGGCGGCTTGAGCAGCATGAAGATGTTGATGGGAAATCCTGGTGAAGACATATCCACCTATATACCTGCCTATAATTATTTAATGGCCATGTCCCAACAAGTACAAGATCCAACAACACAAGCCGTTTTACAAGCTACCGCAGAAAGCGTAAAGGAGATTCCTGACGTATTGTTGGATTGCACACAGAAAGGCTTTGGTGCCACTCCGGTTATCGGTATTGACTATCGTCTGAACGAGAAACTCAATATTAGTGCCCGCTGGCAGTTCCAAACCTATTTAAAGATGAAAACGAAGGCCAGTAACAGTCCTGCCGCTAAACAGGGAGAGGTGGCCGCTCAACTGAAGAACGCACAAGACGGAGAGAGTTTCCGTAGCGATATTCCGGGATATTTGATGACCGGTATTCAGTATGCTCCCATTAAGCCCTTGCGTCTGGCTGTTTCCTATCGTTACTTTGACGAGAAACACGCTGAGCGTGAGAATATTTCCGGTCTTAAAAATAACAAGGACAACCCGGGTACGCACGAGGTATGCTTCGGCTTAGAATGGGATATCTTCAAATACCTCACCTTCTCTTGCGGTTACCAAGGCGGTATCTATCAGTTAAGAGACAAAGAGATGTCGGATTTGGACTTCCAGGTGAATAGTAACTCTATTTTGATGGGTTTCCGTGTGAACATCAACGACCACTGGAACATCGACTTAGGTTACATGCACTCTTTCTACGACACCCGCAAGGTGACCACACAAGTTCCTATTACCGAGACTGCCAGTCTGCCCTATCTCGTAGACTTCTCGCGTAAGAATGATGTAGTGGGTATTGCTGTTAACATGTGCTATTAATTCGTCTAAATGCCACGAAGACTAATAGTTATTTTATGCTGCCTACTTAGTATTTGTTCGTGGGCTAAGCATGACAGTATTCCATACGAACTGGCCTACCGTGTGAGCGGTATGGCCGGTTCGCTCATTCGAGACGACAAGGTTGATGCCTTTATTGATCGTCCTGTCGTAGGAGGTTCGTTTGCCGTCGAGTTTCTGCCAACCGGACGTTTGAAAAGCTTGCAGCAATGGAATAATGCTTCTATCGGCGTAGGGGCGACGTTTCTTAATATGGGCAACGACCGTATGCTCGGTCAGGTTATCGCGGTGCACGGCCATCTAAATACTCCTTTTGTGCGTCTCCCGCATTTTATTTTTGGTATTCGTCCGAGTGTCGGATTGGCCTTTGCCACAAAGACTTACAGCAATACTCTTCCTTCGCAATACCAACGCTATTCGCGTATTGCAGACGACAACGGCAAGCCCATAGCGAACCAATCTATCGGTAGCGTTGTTAATGCCTATTTGGCGCTGGAGTTATTCATGGCATTTCCTATCGTCAATGGCTTCGACATTACTCTTTCCGGAGGTTGGCATCACGTATCCAATGGTAGCATCTTGCACCCTAACGGGGGCTACAACATGCTAAATGGTCAATTAGGCCTGCGCTATACTCCCGGATTGGATGATAAACATCACACCAAACCGCTGTACCAAGCGCCTCAACCGCGGGTGCCCAAACGTCTATACGAAGATGTGGACAAGAAATGGGATGTTGAGGTATTCGCAACGGGAGGAATCAAGCAAAACTTCTACCATGACAACCAGGATAAAATGCAATTTTACGGTGTCGCTTCTGTTGGCATTGCAGCCCATTGGATTCTGCTCAGTATCTTTAAGTTAGGCGCAGGTATAGATGCCTTCTATGATGGCTATTATTCGGCCGTAAGTGCAGACTCGATACCGTCAGGAAGTGACCAACCGAAACATACAACTTGGTTCAAAAAAACCTATCTTGCTAAGAGCGACATTAAGAACTGCTTCCGCGTTGGTTTCAGCCTCCAACCGGAGTTCGTCATCGGACGTCTTACTGCCGGACTGCACATTGGTTTTTATCTCTTCGATCCTATCAAAAATTTAGAGCCTTACAACGAGGCTAAGAAGGCTGACGATAACAACAAAAGTCTTCACCGCTCTATTTTCTACTCTTACGACCTGGCCAATGCCAGCACAAAGCAAGACGGCTGGTTGTACACCCGCTTCGTTCTTAAGTACTTATGTACCGACCACCTGTTCGTACAATTGGGGTTGAAGACCCACGGTGTGCGGGCAGAATTTATAGACGCCGGATTAGGTCTGCGCTTCTAATTGTGGCATAATCTGCCTCTATTTCGATAAAAAATTACAAAAAATTTGTGTATTTGCAAAAATCTTCGTATCTTTGCAGGCTAAATTGCGCGAATATGCGCGCGTATGTATGGATTATAAGTACTTAAACCATATCGACAGTCCTGCGGATTTGAAGCAATTGGATCGCTCCGTTTTGCCTGAGGTTTGTAGCGAATTGCGGGACTTTATTATTCGGGAATTGAGTCATAATCCCGGTCACTTGGCCTCCTCGTTAGGGACGATAGAATTGACGGTGGCATTACATTATGTCTTCAATACACCCGATGATAAACTGGTCTGGGACGTTGGTCACCAGGCTTATGCTCATAAGATTCTAACCGGCCGACGTGACCGTTTCTCTACTAATCGTCAATTCCGGGGCTTAGCTCCCTTCCCCACTCCTGCAGAGAGCGAATACGATGCCTTTATTGCCGGACACGCTTCTAATAGTATTTCTGCTGCCTTGGGGATAGAAATAGGTTCGGAGATGCGTCATGAGAATCGCAATGTCGTAGCTATTATCGGTGACGGAGCTATGACGGGAGGCTTGGCTTTTGAGGGCATCAACAACACCTCGATGGACAAGAACAACTTGCTCATCATCCTCAACGACAACAATATGGCCATCGACCCTATCAAAGGTGGTTTCACACAGTATTTGGTCGACATGACTACCAGCGAAAGCTACAACAAACTGCGCTGGAATCTGTACAAGATGGCCCTTAAACTGCACTTGATAGATGCACGCCGTACGGATAAGATGCGCCGCTTTAATAATAACCTCAAGACTATTTTGACGCGTCAGCCGGCTAACATCTTCCAGGGGTTGAATCTGCGTTACTTTGGGCCAGCCGATGGACACAATGTAGACGACCTAGTGCGTATCCTTACTGAAATCAAGCACCATCGTGGACCTAAGGTCCTGCATATTATTACAAAGAAAGGCAAAGGCTACGAACCTGCTGAGAATGACCAGACCGTTTGGCATGCTCCGGGTGAATTTAATGTCGAGTCTGGCATACGCAATGCCTCTTCCGGTACGGATGTTACTCCCCTATGGCAAGAGGTCTTTGGTCAGACACTACTTGAGTTGGCACGACAAGACGAGACCATTGTCGGTATTACGCCGGCTATGCCTTCAGGATGCTCTATGACCATCATGCAGAAAGAGTTTCCCGAACGTGTCTTCGATGTGGGAATCGCCGAAGGACACGCTGTTACGTTCTCAGCCGGCCTGGCCAAACAAGGGATGAAGCCATTCTGCAACATCTACTCCAGTTTTATGCAGCGTGCGTATGACAACATCATTCACGATGTAGCTCTGCAGCGCTTGCCTGTAGTACTCTGTATCGACCGGGCAGGCATAGTAGGTAATGATGGTGCCACTCATCACGGATTACTTGACTTAGCCTACCTGCGTCCTGTCCCCAACATGACCATCGGTGCGCCGCGTACGGCTGACGACTTGCGTGCTATGATGCACTTAGCAGCCTCTTTTGACGCTCCTATAGCCATCCGTTACCCACGTGGTCGCACATCGCAACTCTCACCCGACGAGCCTCATATCCCCGTTGTAGTAGGACAAGGAGCATGCCTACGACAAGGTACAGATTTGGCTGTTCTCACCTTAGGCGCTATTGGCAACACAGCAGCCGATGCAATAGCACAGTTGTGCGAACGTGGATACAAGATTGCACATTATGATATTCGTTGGCTTAAACCGATAGATACTAAACTGTTAGATGAGGTGGGAACACACTTCAAACGGGTGGTAACTATCGAAGACGGAGTGATAGCCGGAGGTTTGGGAAGCGCCGTCGTCGAGTATTTTGCCGACAAAGGTTACACGGCTTCCGTTACTCGGTTAGGTATTAACGATCAATTTGTAGAACATGGCAGCACGAAGGAACTGTACCAATTGCTGCATTTAGATAAACAAGGATTATGCGAATCATTATTGCAGGCGCTGGGGAGGTAGGCACTCACCTAACCAAATTGCTCTCGCGCGAAAACATGGACATCAGCCTTATGGACGAATTCCCAGAGCGTTTGGGAGATTTGGCTGCTAACTATGACATCATCACTAAAGTAGGCAACCCCACCTCTATCCACGATTTGCGGGATATTGGTGTCAAAGGGGCAGATCTGTTTATCTCCGTTACGCCCCACGAGACGGAGAATATGACAGCCTGTATAATTGCCAAACAATTAGGTGCCCGCCGCACCTTGGCGCGTATTGACAACTACGAGTATCTGCTGCCCGAGAACCGTGCATTCTTCGAGGATATGGGATTGCATCACCTTATCTATCCGGAGGTGTTAGCGGCGCACGAGATAGTAGAGTCGCTTAAGAACTCATGGTTGCGCTATCATATTAGCCTATGCGACAATGCCTTGGAACTATGCGTAGTCAAGATTCGCGAGAATGCGGATATCATTGGTCACAAGTTTATGTCCGGCTATTTTGCGGACGGACGTTACCGTATTGTAGCTATCAAACGAGGCACAGAGACGATTATTCCTCGCGGCACTGATGAAGTAGAACTTGGGGACATGATCTATGCGATCTGCACCAAGGACAATATGGAATTCTTGCGCGAACAGACCGGTAAGGTTAAGCGTGAGATTCAAAATATCATCTTCTTTGGCGGCACACGCATGGCACAAAAGGCTGTACAGAACCTTCCTCATGAATTGAACATCAAGATTCTGGAAGCAGACCGAGACCTCTGTACCCGCTTGAGCGAGAAGGTAGACAATGCCCTCATTATCCATGCTGATGGTAGCGACATGCAGGCTCTGCAAGAAGAGGGCATACAGGATGCAGATGCATTTGTGGCCGTAACGGATTCCAGCGAAGCGAATATCTTTGCCTGCTTGGCTGCTAAACGCTTTGGTGTACATAAGACGATAGCTGACGTTGAGAATATCGATTATATCTCGATGGCCGAAGGTTTGGATATCGGCACCGTGCTGAATAAGAAGACAATTACCGCTAGTTATATTTATCAAATGCTCCTCAATGCCAGTGTATTAAATGTGCGCAACCTCACTTCTGCCGATGCAGAGATTGTGGAATTTATGGCTCTGGAAGGCAGTCGCGTAACGCGCGGTCGTGTACGCGATATTAACCTGCCCTATGACGCTACTATAGGTGCCATCGTTCGGGCTGATGAAGGTATATTGGTGAATGGTGAGACAGAGATTTTGCCGGGCGACCGCGTAGTCGTTTTGTGCAAGAATGATAGTCTCAGACTGATGGAAAAGTATTTTAAAAACTGAGTGCATCATTTATGACACGTGTATTTAACACCAGACTGGTTTACAGGACGATGGGCGCATTATTGCTTATCGAGGCCGTCTTTATGCTCTTGGCATTGGGCGTCAGTTGGTGGTACGACGAGCCGGATAGTTGGGCTTTTGAGGTTTCGACGGTCTTAACGTGCTTCGCGGGTGTATTAGGCCTGATGGCCGGTCGTCAGGCGCCGGGGCGCGTAGGCGAACGCGAGGGCTATCTTATCGTAGCCTGCGTGTGGGTGGTGATGTCTATCTTTGGTCTCCTGCCGTTCTACCTATCGGGCTGCGTAAGTACGATTACCGATGCATGGTTTGAGACCATGTCCGGCTTCACTACTACGGGTGCCACTATCCTACCCGATGTGCAGTCGTCCACTCATAGTATCCTCTTTTGGCGCGCCTTGACCCAATGGCTTGGTGGTATGGGCATCATCGTTCTTAGTATAGCCATCCTGCCCATGTTCGGCTTGGGGGGCATGCAGTTGTATGCGGCTGAGGTGACGGGTGTGAGTTACGAAAAACTCAGTCCTCGCATTGCAGCCACGGCGCAACATATGTGGCTGACCTACGTCCTGCTCACGGTGGGCGAGAGCGTCTTGCTGTATCATTTTGGCATGCGTCCCTTTGATGCTATCTGTCACTCGTTTGCTACTATCTCTACCGGGGGATTCTCTACTCGTAACCTCTCGTTGATGGAGTACGGACCGGCCATACAATGGACCGTCACTGGTTTTATGTTCCTATCGGCCATCAACTTTACACAACTTATCTACCTATTCCGCGGTCGTCCTTCGCGCCTGTTCAAGGATGAAGAGACACGTTGGTATTCGGGTGCTGTTGTCTTAGGTTCGTTAGCTTTAGCTATAGGATTGTTTGTTTACTACGGTTTGATACCTTATCTGCAGCATCTTACTTCGCTCCATACTTTGTGGTCCGTCTTCGTACGTACTTTGAGCAAAGGTTCGTTTATGGCTGTTAGTGCCATTACCGGTACCGGCTTCGCCGTTGACGATTATATGTTGTGGCCACCGTTGTTGTGGGCTATCGTCTTCTTTATGATGTTCACCGGAGGAGCCAGCGGTTCAACATCCGGAGGTATTAAATGGGTGCGTATCGGTATATTTGCCAAATCGGCCCTGACGGAATTGGACCGTCGTATCCATCCTAATGCCGTTATACCCGTACGTTTCAACGGACAGGCGCTCACACAGCAGACGACAAGTAATGTAATGGCGTTTATGTTCTTCTATATCGCTATCATCGTGGTGGCGGTTCTGATCTTCTGCGCCTCGGGTGTCGCCTTCGACGAAGCCATCGGCACCGCTGTATCAGCCATAGGAAACGTAGGTGTTTCTATCGGTCAATTCGGCCCTTCGGGAACGTACTCCGACTACCCGACAGTAGCCAAATGGACCGCGACGGTCGTCATGCTTATCGGTCGTCTGGAGATATTTACTGTGTTGCTCTTGTTCTCCAAAACCCTCTGGAAGAAATAGTATGAAACCCATTCGCATCTTTCTCTTTATCCTGCTCACGCTGGCAGTATTAGCAGTAGTATGTTGGCTTTTGCCAACCAAGAGCTATATTGCCGGCAACGAGTTACGTAGTCCACAACTGCGTGAAGTCTTGGAGATTGAGGACGCGCTGCCGACAGATACCGTAGCGGCAGAGTCGGTTGATACAATAGCGGCAGAGCCTGTGCTGCGGGACACCATCGTTAGCGATACCGTGGTGGCTAAGCCTAAGCCCCAACCGCGGCCAAAGCGTGTGGTGCCGGTTGTTGAAGAAGAGGAGGATACAGCAGCAGATACTATTGACACACATATTTATCTCACTCGTTTCTATGCGGCGCTGCAAGGTGCTGATACTGCTGTAGTGCGTGTCGTGCACTATGGTGACTCGCAGGTCGAAGGCGACCGCATCACGATGATGGTGCGCCGTGCTTTGCAGGGGCGTTATGGCGGAGGAGGTGCTGGACTGGTGCCGCTGCATCAGACTATCCACATGCGTACCGTCACCCATACGCTTACTATGAATGGTGCTACGCAGAGTGCCGGACAAGGCCCCAAGCGATACCTCGTCTATGGTCCTAAGTCTAACCGCCGCGAGGGCAACCTCTACGGACCGATGGGTCAGGTTGCAGTGATGAATACGGCGCTGGTCAAGGGAAGCGACAGTCTCACATTGCACTTATCTACTACTAAGGAGTCCATCGGCGAACGCTATTACAACCGCTTACGCATCTTGCGTAGTGCCGGTGTGCAGGCTAAAGTGGGTCAACATCAGGTGCCTCTCAACGGCACACTCACCCTGCCGGACAGTACGTCTAAGGTCACTCTTCAGTTATGTGGCCAAGGCGATGTGTACGGCATCTCGATGGAGAGCGACAAAGGGGTCGTAGTAGACAATATTCCCATGCGCGGCTGTGCTGGCACTATCTTTACCGGCATAGCGGCTGAACAATTGCAAACGTTCTTTGACGCTACCCAAACGCGCCTCATCATCCTGCAGTACGGAGGTAATGTGGTGCCGTATACCAAGACGAAGATGGATGTGCGCAAGTACATCGAGCGCATTCGTCGCCAGGTACAATACCTCAAACGTTGTGCGCCGGAAGCGGATATCTTATTTATCGGGCCATCGGACATGGTGCAGCGTGACGGAGGAAACATACAGACCTACCCTATGGTGCCTGTGATGGATACGATGCTTCAGCGTTTAGCCGTAGACGAACAGATTGGTTATTACAGTCTCTTCCGTGCCATGGGCGGTCGTGGGGGAATGCAGCGTTGGCGCGAGGCCGGGTTAGCCGGTAGCGATTATATTCACTTTACCCGTCGCGGAGCCGATAAGGCCGGCGAACAGTTAGCCGAGTGGTTGATGAACGAGTAGATGGGATTCCTGCGTCACATATTTGCCTTCGACAGCCATAGTCCGCTGCTCTTTACCCAGTTGTATTTCTGGGTTTTTCTGGCTATTGTGTACGGTGGTTTCGCACTGATTATGACGCGTCAGACGAGCCGACGTCTGCACCTTAGGAATGTCTACCTGATGCTCGTCAGTTGGTTCTTCTACTATAAGACCAGCGGCATCTTCCTCTTTATCTTAGCAACCCTGACGCTTAGCAACTGGCTGTTGGCGTTTGCTGTCCGTCGGGCGCGAGACAGGCAGGCTGATATGCGGGCACGCACTTGGATGACGCTTAGTATACTTATCAACTTAGGTTTCCTGTTCTATTATAAGTATGCCTATTTCGGTGTCGACGTCTTCAATTCCGTTTTTGGGACGCATTATTCGATAGTGGATAAGATTATCCTGCCGGTAGGTATCTCGTTCTATGTCTTCCAGGTTACCTCGTATATCGTGGACGTGTATCGTCGTATAGTACAGCCGGTGCGTAACATCCTGGATTTCGGTTTTTATGTCTCTTTCTTCCCGCAACTGGTGGCAGGTCCTATCGTGCGGGCATCGGAGTTTATTCCGCAACTGTATAAGCCTTTCTCGCTGAGCCATCGCATGTTTGGTTTGGCTGTATTTTGGATACTCAACGGACTGACCAAGAAGGTGCTGCTAAGTGATTATCTGGCAGTCAACCTCATTGACCGAGTCTTTGATAACCCGCTGCTCTTTACGGGTTTTGAGAACCTCTTTGCCCTCTTTGCCTACTCGCTTCAGGTCTATGCCGACTTCTCCGGTTATACGGATATCGCTACGGGCGTAGCGTTGCTGTTGGGCTTCTATCTGCCGCAGAACTTCGACTCGCCTTATAAGTCGCGCAACCCGCAAGAGTTTTGGCGTCGTTGGCACCAGTCGCTCAGTCGTTGGCTCAAATCGTATGTCTATATTCCCTTAGGCGGCAATCGTACGTTGTTGGGACGCAAGGTGAATAAATTATGGGCCTCGAATGTCAACTCTTTCCTTACGATGCTGATAGGCGGTCTATGGCACGGAGCGTCGTGGAACTTCGTTATCTGGGGCGGCTTGAATGGTATCGGAATGATTGTGGCTAAATGCTGGAAGGCGATAAAAGATGCCGTATGGGGAGCTGTTACACGCCGATGGACCTTGCCTTCGGGACCGCGTATACAGGCGTTGAAGATTCATCTACTGCGGGTAGATAACCTCATCTGCATCCTGCTCACCTTTACGTTTATTACCTTCACGCGCCTGTTCTTCCGTTCGGGCAGCAACCTCGACCCGGCAACAGCCAACCGCGTAGCGTGGGAGACGGCAGTGATGATGATGCAGCAGATCAGCGGAGCGTGGGACAGTGCTATTATCCCCTCGTTCCTATGGCAATACCGCAGTGTCGTACTGCTCTTTATTATCGGCATGTCCATCCATTGGCTGCCGACGCATTTCAAACGCTGGTATCGTCTTAACTTTGCTCTTTTGCCCTGGTGGGTGATTATGTTGATAGTAGTGGCTGTAGTGATGATAGTGTACCAATTTGTCACCGCTGACCTCCAGCCCTTCATCTACTTCCAATTCTAAAATCCCTAATTCCTAATCGAACATCGTTAATCGAATATCCCATATTATCGGCCTCACAGGTGGCATCGGCAGCGGCAAGAGTTTTGTCGCTCAGGGCTTAGTGCTGTTGGGGTTTCAACTCTACGACACCGACCGTGAAGCCAAGCGCCTCATCCTTAACGATGCGTCTGTCCGACAGGCTATTATTGCCTTGCTGGGATCTGAGGCGTATGCCGATGGCGTATATCAGACGGCGTATGTAGCCTCACGCGTCTTTGCCGATGCGGCCCTGCTGCAGGCGCTAAACGCTATAGTGCACCCTGCCGTCATACGTGATATACAGCTACGCACACAGCAGGGCGATTGGGTGATTGAGTCTGCCCTGCTCTTCTCCAGCGGCATCGCTGAACTATGCGACAAGACGATACTGGTTACCGCGCCCGAAGAAGTGCGCATACAGCGTGTCGTGCAGCGCGATAAGACGGATGCCGAGCAGGTTCGCACACGTATACACGCACAGGAAGCCGAACAGGATTGGGCGGCGCAAGCAGATATAATAGTCCTTAATGACGGAACTTCAACACAAGAACAGTTATGCAGATACATAGTGCACAATTTGTAATCTCCTCGCCGGACGTGATGCAGTGTCCGCAGTCGCGATTGCCGGAGTATGCTTTTATCGGGCGATCCAATGTGGGTAAGTCATCGCTTATCAATATGTTATGCCGTCAGCCGCAGTTGGCTAAGACGGGTCAGAAACCCGGTAAGACACTTCTTATCAACCATTTTATCATCGATGGTACATGGCATTTAGTCGACTTGCCGGGTTATGGATATGCCCAGGCAGGCAAGGCACAACGCGAACGGCTGCGCAAGATGATTGAGCGTTATTGTCTGTTGCGTGAAGCGCTCGTCAGCCTGTTTGTGCTCATCGACTGCCGTCTGGCGCCGCAGACCGCCGACCTGGAGTTTATCCAATGGTTGGGTGAGAATGAGATACCCTTCTCGCTGGTGTTTACCAAAGCTGATAAGTTGGGCCGTGTTCGCCTGGCAGAGAATATAGAGGCGTATAAGCAGCAGCTATTGGAGAGCTGGGAAGAGTTGCCGCCTATCTTTGTTACCTCTGCGGAGTCGGGTCTGGGACGCGACGAACTATTGGAATATATTGACCAACTAAACCACGCTGACCTTGGATAACGATTTTCTTATCTTTCGCTGTGCCAATGCCTCGCGGGCTATTCGGCATCATCTGCGTGAGGCGCGTGAGGAGCGCCGTCCGTATGTCTTTGTTACAGATACGATGCGTCCGTCGCCCCTGGTGGGTTTTGTGGAGCACGCTGAGCCTGTCGCTACGCCCCTGCCTCTCCTGGTGCCGGTGACTATGCTTGAGGAAGAGGTGTATAAGGCTGAACTGTGTACCTACTTGGCGCGCAAGACGGGTGCGGAAATCGTGCTCTTAGTGCCTAACGATGTCGGCTCTAAGGCTAAGACCAATATCCAACGTATCGTCACCCATATCCGGTCGGTTGCGGAGCGGACGGAAGTGGATATTCATTACCGTGTAGAGGAAGGACTGAAGGACTCGTTCTCGCTCTATCGCGAGGCGGCCGAACTTACGCACGCGAATACAGCAACGCCTTATGGGGCGCTTATCTTAACGGCCAGCAGGGAATACGGTTTAGATGATTGGCTCTTTGGTCCGGCAGAATACCATGCTATTCGGCGCAGCCTGACGCCGGTGTTCTTACTCAATCCGCGTGAAGACCTCTTCTCGCTCTGCGATTGAGTTATTTCTTGAGTTCGTACTCCAACAATTGGATATCGTGCCTCAATACCTTGTCGTAGGTCATCTGCTCTTTGATGGTATTGTAAGCATAGATAAGGGTCGCGTGTGAGCGTTTACCCACTTTGGCGGATATATCCAGGTACGAGCGGTCGGTCAGTTCTTTACTCAAATACACAATCATCTGCCGAGCCTGCACGACACTCTTCTCACGGGTGCGCGACTTGATGCTCTTCTCCGGTATATTGGTATGCTCACATACGGCACCTACGATATCTTCTATTGCTATCTCCTTAGAGTATACGGGCACCAGACGACTTACTACCTGCTTAGCCAAGTCCATCGTTATCTCCGACTCCATAAGCGTAGCGTAGGCCATGAGCGAAGCCAAGATACCCTCTATGTCGCGTACGTTTTGGCAGGCGTTATCGGTGATGTAGTCGATGATCTCGTCGCTCAGTTCGATACCGTCGCGACGCATCTTGTCAATCAAGATGTTGCGGCGCAACTCTCTGTCAGGACGCTTGATCTCTACTGACAATCCCCATTTGAATCGGGTAAGCAGACGCTCCTCTACATCGTGCAACTGCAGCGGCGAGCGGTCGCTGGTCAGGATCAGCTGCTTGCGCATCTGGTGCAGGTAGTTGAAGATGTGGAAGAAGGTATCCTGCGTGCCTTTGAGCCCGGCAAAGAATTGGATATCATCTATGATCAGCACATCTACCCCTTGATAGAATAACAAGAATTCAGGTATCTTGTTTTGATTGTGTGCGTCTTGGAACTGGAGTTTGAAAGTGTTGGCACTCACGTATAGTACGCGTTGCGTATTCATCATACGGGCTATCTGGTTGCCGATGGCATTCGCCAGATGCGTTTTGCCTACTCCGCTTCCGCCATAGATAAAGAGAGGATTGAAGACGGTCTTGCCGGGCTCTTTGGCTATTGCAACAGCAGCAGTACGGGCCAACTTATTGGTCTCGCCTGCTACAAAATTGGCAAAGGTATAGTTTTCGTTCAATTGGGTATCCCAATTCGTTACCTTATTATTCGTGTACGTGTGCACGGGAAGGACGGCAGGCATAGCGGTACTCTCCGAGGGGTACGTAGCAGCTGTTCCGGAAGTTGAGTCCACCAATACACGGTATTCGAGTTGGGTATCTGAACCGAAGAAACGACGGATGACGCGGCTGAGCAGGTCGATGTAGTTCTCCTCAATATATTGAGCTACGAACTGACTCTTCACGCGCAGCACGAGTGTATTGTCGTGGAAGTCCTGAGCCTCCAGCGCCGCAAACCATGTATTGAACACGGTAGGCGTGAGGTTGTCTTTTAGTACCTCCACGCACTTACGCCATACTATGTTTACTTCTTGGTTCAAATTTGTTGTTTTAGCGAAATCGAGTGCAAAGGTATACTTTTTTTAGCAAACCACCAAATCTTTCATTTGTGAAATTTTACACAAACGAAAAGGTATATAGATAATCAGCGACTTATGATTATGCAACTGAATATCAGCGCCTTGCAAAAGTTATAAACACCTAAATGCTTGATTTTCACTACCCCGTCAAAAAAATGTTTCACGGCCTTTTCGTGGAACATTTTTTGTAAATGACTGATAGTGGTGCAATTACTAAAAAAATGCACTCAAACCATCATTTAGAATCTTTTTAAATGCTATTTCTTCTTTTTCTTCTTGTCCTTAGCTCCGAACAATGAGAAGTGGACATAGCGTTTGGGGTTAGCTTTGAGGTCGGTAACCAGACTGTCGACAGAGACAACGGTGGAGTCGATATGGGTATACAGGCTCTTGTCGTTAAGCAATAGTCCGAGGGTGCCTTCTTTGGTAGTGAGTATCGTTTGTACAGTATCCAATACGTTGTCTACACGTTGTGCGATGCCCTGTATATCAGCGGATTTGACGTCTTGCACTACTATCTTGGCATCAGCCATCAACGTATCGGCATTGGTGATGATGGTGGGCAGTTGGTCGTGGGTGATGTGACGTATGTCGTTGGCGCTGACGCTCAGGTCGTCGGAGATGCGTTCTACGTTAGCCAAGGCTTTCTGGAGGTGTCCGCCGGCTATCTGACTCTGGACCGTTCCTACCAACTCATCTACGCTGGCCACCAGGCTGTCAACCTTAGCCAACAGTTCGTTCTCTATCTTGTCCATCAGTCCCTGCTGTACGGCGGCAGGTATCTCGTCGCCGGAGGCTATATAGACGGGATTAGCCGTTACAGGTACTTCTATGGAGATAGCCTTACCGCCGAGCATTCCGTCAGAGATGAGGAGCATAGACGAGCCTTCAGGCAAGTCAATGTCTCGGTCGATAGAAACGGTTACGCGGAAGGCTTGCTCTTGGGTGAAGTCGTAGTAGATATGTTCTACTTGTCCTACTTTGTATCCGCGGATATATACGGGAGCCTGTTCAGTCAGTCCGCCTACGTTCTCATAGATGCCCACATAGCGGTGAACGGGTGAGAAGATGTTGACTCCCTTGAGGAAGTGGAGTCCGAAAAACAATAAAAAAGCACATACGATAGCCAGTATGGCCACTTTAATCTCTCTGGCGTGTTTCATGAGATGATTATAATTCTTAATTTTTAATTCTTAATTTCAACGACAAAGCATCCGGGGAACTGTTCCTCCAAGCTTTTCTTCAGTGTTACGGCCTCGCTGCGGGTGGCGCAGTTGCCGTACATATATTTATATATGCCGTTTACCTCGCGGTAGGTACAGCCTTTTAGTCCTTTGAAGTTACGGTCGCCTTCGGGCAGTATAGTCTTCGATACGAACAACTGCACGCGCCACGTCGAGGCCGTAGAGGCTGTCGGTGTTGCAGCAGGTTCTGCTACACTCTCTACTCTCGGCTCTTGACTCTTAACTCTCGGCTCTTGACTCTCTGCTCTCGGCTCTTCGCTCTTAGCTCCTTTCTCTTTGCTCTGCGGCTTATAGTACTGTGCAAAGGCAGTAAACAGGGCTTCCGTTATCTCGCGTTTACCTTGGTCGGAGGCCAAGTATTTCTCTTCGTCTACGTTGGACACGAATCCCATCTCGACGAGCACGCTGGGGCAGGCACTCTTGAGCAGGACCCAGAAAGCGGCTTGCCGTACTCCCCTATCCTCGCGTTTGAGACCTTTGGTGAACTGGTCTTGTACGAGGCTGGCGAACTGCAGCGATTGGTCGAGGTACATATTTTGCATCAGGTCGAACATGATATACGACTCGACGGAGTTGGGGTCAAATCCCTGGTAACGGGTCTTATAGTCGGCCTCCAGTTTCATCACGGCATTCTCGCGCATCGCAACGTCGAGATTCTTGCCAGTGTCGTCCGAACCCAAGATAAACACTTCTGCGCCGTGTGAGGCTTTATTCTCGGCGGCGTTGGTATGGATGCAGATGAACAGGTCAGCTTTGTTCTTATTAACGATATTAGCGCGTTCTTGCAACTGCAGGAAGACATCGCTGGAGCGTGTGAGGATTACTTTTACCTCGGGATAGGCGGTGCGTATCTTAGAGGCGAGGCGCAGGCTGACGTCTAAGTTCAGGTCTTTCTCTTGCACTTTGCGTCCTACGGCTCCGGCATCTTTTCCGCCGTGTCCGGCATCGATGACTACTACGAACGGTGCTGCCTGACACATCATCGCCAGGCATAGCATCAGCATTCCTATCGTTCTTCTCCAACGCATAACAACGCAATTTGGTTGCAAAGGTACAACTTTTTCGGCGATTATGCAAATTTAATTCTTAATTTTTAATTTTTAATTCAAATATTTGCACATCTACGAATATTTTTGTACTTTTGCAGTCGCAATGACGTACGATGCCCTCATAACCCGTTGGAAACAGGAGCAATATGCTCCCGTTACCTTGCTATGCGGCGAGGAGAGTTATTATATCGATTGCGCGAGTGCGTACGCTGAGGAGCACATCTTGGACGCTATGGCGCGTGAGTTTGACCAGGTCGTTATCTATGGTAAGGACCTGCCGGGCTTAGATATAGCGCCTGCGGTGGACCAGGCTCGTGGTTTTGCTATGATGGGTGGCCATAAGGTCGTCATCGTACGCGAGGCGCAGACGATTAAGAAATGGGATGCCCTGTCGCTGTATATGGATAATCCCCAACCCTCGTCGCTGCTCATACTATGCTATAAGTATGGTCTGCCGGATAAGCGTCTGACGCTGTGGAAGAATTTCGAGAAGAAAGGCGGCGACCTCATGCAGTCGGATAAGTTACGCGATAACCAGGTGGCGGGTTGGATAACCAATTACCTCATCGCCCGTCAGTTGCAGGTCACGCCGCGTGTGCCGCAGATGTTAGCCGACTATATAGGCAACGACCTGACGGCTATCGTGGGCGCGTTGGATAAGTTGGTAGACGGTCGTCCCGAAGGTGTGTCGCTTATTGATGAGACGCTGGTGGAACGCAATGTGGGTATCAGTAAGGACTATAATATCTTTGAACTCCAGGATGCGCTTATCAAGGGTGATGTTGTTAAGGCCAACCGTATCACGCGTTATTTTGCTTCGTCTAAGGACCATCCTATGGTTAAGGAGTTGGGTATCTTGTATGCTTTCTTTGCTAACCTGATGATTTACCATTACCTGCCCGATAAGTCGGACCGTGCCGTAGCCGCCGCGTTGGGTATCAATCCCTATTTTGCACGCGATTATGCCGCTGCTGCGCGTCGTTTCAATGCCGGTAAGACCTTTGCTATCATCGGCTGGTTCCGTGATACCGATGCTCGTCTCAAGGGTATCAACAACCCTTCCGCCAAAGACGATGACCTGTGGAAGGAGTTAATCTACAAGATTCTACATTAACCTTCAGCCAATAAGTGTTGATATGACAGTTCCTTTTACCACTATTCGTCCGAAACGTGCAGTAACTCCCAAGGTAAGGATGACCGAGGAGGAGTTTCGCGCTAAGTTAGCATACTCCAGTGCCCAAGCAGAGGCCGGACACTACATTGAGAAAAAACCGGAAGAGACGGTTGAACAATTTATAGACAGATTATTATGTCAATATGCACCAGATTCAACTTGTTCCTTTTGACACAAGAAAGGAACAAGTTGTATGTAGAGGGTGATGGGTTGTTCCTTTTGACACAAGAAAGGAACAAGCTGGACTAGCAGAAGGAGAAATAAAAGTAATAGAAGAAAGAAAACATAATAAGAAAAACGACCGACCTTTATAGGCCGGTTGTTTTAGTTATTGACGTGTTTGTCGACATGCTTCTTACCGATGGAGAAGATTAGTTCGAACAAACCGATAAGGAAACTCCAGAGAGACTTTTTGGATTCTTTATTCATAAAATTAAAAATTTAGTTGTTCGTATGTAACTCCGAGTTTTTAAGCCCAGAGGCTATTCAGATAGCATATATACCCTCTGAAACCATGCGGCCCCGCATTCGTGCTTTTGCGTTCCCAATCCGCAAAAGAACGTTTCAACCGGGTATATATTGTATCATCGTGTTAATGGGTTCATACTCACTTATTATTAGAGTGATTCTTGCTACGATAGTTGTAGTCGATGCCGATGACTGAGCCGACGAAGGTCAGCGTTTCGCCATACGCCACGAGGACGGAGGGAGAGATTTCCCCTTGTGGAGGGAGGAGGAGGCCCGTGAAGAGCATCCCCACTCCCATCACAATGAGAAACACAGCCATATAAAACTGCTTCAGCGACACAGAAATTAAGAATTAAAAATTCATGGATACATATATACCCTCTGAAACCATGCTGCCCCTCGTCAGCATGCGCTTACTGCAAGACGAACGCGTTCGTAGGGCAGCCGCGATGCTTCCTCTCCGCTCAGAACAAGTTCTTTCGCGGGATTTAAGCACGGAAACCACGGTCTTTACGGGGCTCATACTCACTTTGATTAACCGGGTATATATTGTATCCGTTTTTCAACTTCTTAGCCGTTCTGCTGGTCGTAGGTGGCTTTCTTATCCTTAACAGGACTTGAATCAGCCGTTAAGATTTGCATCATAAGCGGCTTTTTCGAGTGCCCACAGGTAGGACTTCATCGTCTTGTAGGTCGACTGAGCGTTGAAGGACGCCTGGTCGGAGATCATCTTAGCCGGGTCTTTCATACGGGCAGCGACAGCTGC
>Ga0256405_10002315_pt1 | contig 44595 bp, 37 predicted proteins | sample RumenRJG_02DNA_FD_189096 | JGI IMG/M metagenome (GOLD analysis project Ga0256405, IMG submission 189096) | Bovine rumen microbial communities from Lethbridge, Alberta, Canada - RJG_02 | ecosystem: Host-associated > Mammals > Digestive system > Stomach > Rumen | place: Canada: Alberta... | reverse complement strand
TTAAGTATTTAAGTATAGATAGAACCGTCGGACAGACGGAGATAGCTCGTGTATGCTGTGATCGTTAGATTGCTCGAACGAGAAGCCCCCACTTCTTAGCGAAGCGAAAGTGGTGGGAGTATGTCACCGAAGCCAGAAAGAAAAATGATCTGGACTACAGAGAGTACTTTAATGAAAACAAATCCACATAAACCTACACAAAGCTGGACAAAGGGTGAACTTAAAAGTATTTGGGGAGATTAAAAAAATGGATTATCCTTATAAAGTTGGTTTTGGTGCTGTTACTGAGGCCTATAAACCTTATTGGAACAAAGAGTCACATGAATATCTGATTATAGTCAACAATGATGAGCCGTTATGCTATAACAATACCGTAATGGGTGAAGAGTCAAATTATATGGCTTCTCTGACTACTCTTGGATATATAGACCTTGATACGGACGAGCATTGCAGTGAAAAGGGGACTCTTCTATGGGAAATGAGACCTGATGAATACGATTCTGAAATTCATAAGAGTCTTTTCAAAGGAGGAACAATATATCATATTCGTGCTGCTATGCAGATAGATAATAATGTTTTGTATCCCTTAGAGGTTATTAGAGAATGGGAAATGGAATATTTCCTTGATAATTTGTATGAGGCTTACGTCAAAAAAAATAATATACCAGTCTATCTTGAGACAAAAACGTTAGGAAATCTACTGCTCAATCAAGAATACGATCGCTATAATGGTTGTTTTGAATTCAAGGGAAGAGAAGTTGCAATCAGCATCACTCATTACTTTGATTCCAAAAAACTTGTACCGAAAATTGAAACATTTGTGCGAGATTTCGAAGCTCATGATGAAGAAATGCGTCGTTATGCAGCAGAAAAGTTAACCTCTCTTGCCAATGAATGGGCTGACAAAGAAGGAAATGCTAATATTTCTGAAGAAGATTTCTATAATCGTTTAGTTCCCGAAGCCATATACATGAGTATAACCAGTGAATATGATGTATATTATCATAGTGACGGATTGTTTAAAAACCATTCGATTAAGGTCACGGTTAATTCAAAAGGTCCTAAAGATGCTGAGATTTGGGATGACATTATTTATATACGACAGATATTTGGCGGAGAATAATAAGGAACGACAATGAATAAATTCAGTTAGTCCATAAAAACATACCATCTGATTCGTATCACTTATATAAGTAGAATCTGAGAGGTGGAATTATGAGTATAAATACCGCAAGAATGTTGAATAGGATATTTTCAAATACAGCGTGGAAGCTGCTGCTTGTTATAGGGCTTGCGGCATTTATCGCATGTTTTTTCATAAAAGGGAAAAAAAGAGCAATCCCGATTGTTGTCTGTATATTGTCACTGTGTTTATATCTTGTTACGGCAGTAATATGCGGAAGGGCGAATCATTTGATAAGCCAACAGGCAGGGCAGGAACCTGTAAAGATCAGCGATATAAATACACAGGAACTGGAAGAGGATTTACAGGTTGCGGAATCAGAAAATGGAAACGAAGAAATGGATAATCCCGAAATCGAGAATACGTCAGAGGAATTCATGAATGAATTGTCAGAGGATGTACCTGAATCGAAAGATGATACTATAGCCGTTATGATGAGCGTATCCAATGTAACACCTTCCGGGCTTACGGTACACTTTCGACAATATGATAAACGAGAAAACATGAAACTGGTCTATGTAGATAATTACAATCTTGAGACTCTGAATGGAGATACTTGGGAATATGTACCAATGATCATTGAATTACAGGGAAATGAAGAAGACGGATTTATTAATATGCCGGCAGAAGGCGAATCTGAGCTGGATATTAACTGGAAAAGAATGTATGGTGAACTGTCTCCGGGAACCTATCGGATTACAATGATCATGTTTGAGGATCAAGACAACCCGAGCGCCAGTGCTCCTGTATATCGCCTTAAGGCGCAGTTCATTATCTCCGGTCCGGATGGAGTTGTAAGGACATATGAAGTGACTGATCCGGATTTGTCGGAACGGTACTTTGCTGAAGATAAACTGGTTACAATAGTGAAATATTATGAGATGAGCGATGGAACCTGGCAGGCGGACGGGCATTACTATAAATATCGACTGGAAATCACCGGTCGAATGAACAACGCAGTGAAGGACAGCACGTTTGTATATCTCAGCAACATAGAAGAGATAAGCTTTGAGCAGGCGTGGAAAGCCGCCGGATTAAGCAGTAATTTGGAGGATTATTTTGATCCAGAAGAGGCTGTACTGGTGGAGATGAAATAAAAATTTAACTTTGAATAAATAGTTTAAGAAGGGGTTAATGAAGATGAAAAAGATTATCATGATCACAATATTTTTATTTTGTCTCATATCTCTTGTATCCTGCGGTGCTCCTTCTGAGGTGAAACAGGAGGCTGAGGAGAGATTAAAAAAATATAAGCCTATCTTTGAACAGAAAGTTAAGGATGTTTATGGTTCCGATGCTAAGCTGAAAAATGTTAAATGTGATGTGAATACAAATGTTGGTTCTCCGGTTCCTTCAGTGAGTTACAGTGCTAATAAATATTTAACGGGAACAATAAGTATTAGTGGTAGGAATTATGATGCTAACTATGATACGCTAAAAGACAGTATGATTGATAATGTTCACACAGAAGATATCTGCAGTTCGGTAATAAATGCTCTTCCTTTAGATTCTGATAAGTTTATTCAGGTGAAGTATATAGATTCTGTGGGCTATGAACCAAAGTTTGAGTCTGAAGTTGATTCTCTGGAAAAAGCGGCTGAATCGGATTTTGGAAATATAATCACATTTGTTGTTATTACAAGTGAGGATTTATCGTCCTTCAAGGAAGATGATTTTAAAGATATACCCGAGCTTCAGACGATAACGAATAGTAAAAATATGAGCGGCACTATTAAAATAGTATCTATTAAAGATAAGAGCAAGGCTTCATCTCTCATGGGCAAGATCAGGGATCTTAATTTTTCGTATGATACACATCCCATGGTATATGATAGCAGTGGAAATAAGGACGCATTTGACGTTTATGGAATCAGAAATGCAATATCTATTAAGCTGAATCCTGGAAATTTAGTATACAATTACATGGATTAAGCTGTTATTTATCTTATGCATATAAAATCATACTCAGAAATTTACACACATTTTTTAAATTGTGTATCTTATATTAGAGTTAAGTTTAAATATAGAGAAAAATCTTAATATCTGCTTATGTTTTTGACTAATGCTGTTCTAAAGATACATGAAATATCAGCTATACATTTATAAATCATATCCGGAATCACTACAAAACATGTGGTGGTTCCTATTTTTTCAATACACAAAAATATAATCCAATTATATGATAGACATTGTTCGCTATAGATGATAATCTAAGCTTGTATGGAGTTGTAGTGTTATGGGGGACAATTCTATGATAAGTTTTATGAGTAATAGTGAATTTAAGACGCTTTGTATCCTGATTTAGGGATGCACTGCGTCTTTTTGTGTGGGATTTATTAAGAAGGAGCAGCATATGAAAAAACTTAACAAAAAGATAGTAAGAATAATGTTTTCAGTTATGCTAACAATATCGCTGATAATGGGATTAATTCCGATAGATCAATTTTCAGAAACTGTCTATGCAGCGACGAAGTATGAAATAACTGTAACAGCTAACAGTTATGCTGGAATATATGATGGAACAGAGAAGAGTGCATCAGGTTTTAGAACTCTGGAATTTACTGTTGATGGCAACAAGTATACAGTAAGCGGACTTACAACATCAGATCCGAAGAGTACAGATGTCGGTTATCTGACTAATGAAATAAGCGGAACTCCTGTTGTAAAGGACAGTAGTTTAAATGATGTTACTGACCTGTTTGATGTGAAACTCGAGGATGGATGGCTTGAAATACATCCCAGATATGTAACGCTTACATCTGCTTCGGATGCTAAAATTTATGATGGAACACCGCTTACAAATGATTATGTAACAGTAGGTAGAGATGGCTTTGCTCCGGGAGAGGGTGCGACATATGTTGTAACCGGTTCTCAGACAATTGTAGGAAACAGCGATAATTCGTTCTCATATACATTAAATGATAATACAAAGGCACATAATTATATTATTGATAAATTCCCGGGTACACTCAAAGTTGTCAGCCGTACTGATAAATACAAGATATCTCCTCAGGCAAACAGTAAGACTGTTGATTATGATGGTTTTGCTTGGGAGGTTACGGGATTTGAAACAGATACCTATGAAGTAGATGGAAATACATATACTGTATCAGGTTTAGAGGCGTATGCAAACGAGAAAGAAGTTGGAGAACATCCTGTAAATGTAACCGGAACTGCAGTAGTAAAGGATTCAAAAGGAAATGATGTAACTTCAGAATTTGAAGTTACTCCAAAACCCGGAAAACTTATCATAAAGAATAAGCTGATTCAGTACACCGTAACCTTTAAAGTTGAAAATGGTGAATGGAATGATGGTGGAAGTGATGATAAGACTGTAACACTTTCACGAAAAGAAAACGAAGACCTTTTGTTGACGCTGAAAGCTGAAGATATACCAGGTGTTGGTAATAAGCCATCAAGTGGTTTTAAAGCTGGAGAGTGGGATATAACTCCAAGTACAGAAATGGTGATATCAAGAGATAGAGTATTTACCTATACATATGACCAGAAAGCACCGGTATCTCATACAGTCACCTTTAAGGTAGAAAATGGTACATGGAACGATGGAACAACCGAAGATAAAAAGATTATTGTTTCAGGTTATGAAGGTGATACATTAAAGCTTTCGGCTGATCAGATACCATTGGTCGGAACAAAGCCTGATTCAGAGCATAAGAAAGGAAAATGGGATGTAACCCCGAATATAGCTACTGAAATCATAGGAGATACGACTTATACATATACTTATGCAGATAAAAAGATGATAAAGTATACTGTTACATTTAAGGTAGAGAACGGTGAATGGGATGATGGCGGAAGCGAAGATAAGGTAGTTACTCTTTCAAGAGAAGAAGCCGAAGATCTTTTGTTGTTACTGAAAAATGAGGATATCCCGGAAGTTGGTAATAAACCATCAAATGGTTTTAAAGCCGGAGGATGGGATACAGCTCCGAGAACTGATTTGGTTATATCAGAAGATAAAACATATACCTATACCTATGCACAGAAAGCCTCAATATCCCAGAATGTAACATTCAAAGTTGAGAACGGTACATGGAATGATGGAACGACAGATGATATCAAGGTAATCCTTACAGGGTATGAGGGTGATACTCTTAAGCTTGCTGAAGGTGATATCCCTGAAGTAGGAGATAAGCCTGAAGATACATATAAGACCGGAGGATGGGATACAGTTCCTGTGGCTGATACTGAGATAACAACAGATACAACTTATACATACAGCTATGCTAAGAAAGATACTGTAACTCATAAAGCTACATTCAAGGTTGTTAATGGTACATGGAGTGACGGAACATCGGAAGATAAGATAGTAACACTTAGTGGCTATGAAGGAGATATCCTGAAGCTTTCTGCTGACCAGATACCTGCTGCAGGTGATAAGCCGGGTGATGGCTTTACAGCAGGCAAATGGGACGTAGTACCGGATACAGATACGAAGATAGCAGAGGATAAGATATACATCTATACATATGCTGAAAAGGAAGAAGTCGTAAAACCTGAATACTATTTTGTTAAGGGCGCAGACAGCACTGTAACAGAAGGAGAAGAGACAGAGCAGGTGATCGTCGTAAAGAGAAGCGTAGATGATGAACACTGCAAGGATCATCATAAGGATGTAGAGTTTGGTGGAGTTATCCTCGAAAAGGATAGGGATTACCTGGTTGGACATGGCAGCACGATTGTTACGATCAAGGGATCTGTGATAAAGAAGCTTAAGCAGGGAAAATATACCATAAACGTAATCTTCGATGATGGTGTTGCAACAACAACCCTTACAGTAAAGGGAAAGACAACAGAAAGTACGACAGAAAGCACGACAGAAACGACTACGCAAGCTACTACAGAAGAAGTTAAGAAGCCTGCAGAAAAGAAGAAAGATACAAATGCAGCAACAGGTGATGATATGAATCTCTGGTTCGCATTGATGCTCTTATCAATGTCAGGCATGGCAGTAGTATTCACAGTTGGAAAGAAAAAGAGAAATAAGTGAGTTTACAGGCGGCAGAGGGAAAGACTCTCTGCCGTTTTTCAGCTTAAGAACTTTGGATATAAAAGAGAAATCCGATTCCTATCATGGTTGGACATGCGATAATAGATATTATGACAGTATCGTGGGTGTTGGCGACGTCTATGGTGCCGGGATTCTATGAGACTATGATTAATATGTCGAAATAATGCAACTAAATATAACATAAGATATAAGGAAATGTTCGCTTTACTTGGTAGACATTTCCTTATTTGTTTGTAAAATAGTATTAACCAAATGTTAATAATAGTTGCAAAGGTGGGATAGATATGAGAAAGTGTTACTTAGACAACATTAGATGGATTACAGTTGTGATCGTTGTTATATACCATGTATTTTATATGTACAATGCTGAAGGTGTTCTGGGAGGAATTGGTCAGATTACCAAACTGACTGTTCAGCCGTACGATATCTTCATGTATCTAGTATATCCATGGTTTATGCCTGTGCTATTTTTAGTGGCAGGTATAAGCTCAAGGCTGTATCTGGATAAGCATACGAATAAGGAATTTATAAAGAGCAGAACAACTAAGCTTCTTGTTCCTTCCACAATTGGACTTTTCGTATTCCAGTTTATACAGGGATATGTAAGTATGCATCTGTCTGATGGAGCAGCTGAACTAGTATCTATGGGCGTTCCTAAGTTTGTTATCTATCTCATTATGGTCGCATCAGGGAGTGGAGTACTATGGTTCGTTCATCTTCTTTGGATATATAGCGTGGTGCTTGTGCTTGTAAGAAAGATAGAGAAGGGAAAACTTCTTGAGGCTGGTTCTCAGACACCGCTTTGGCTGATAGTTCTTTTCTTCTTCCCTATCTGGGGAGCTGCACAGATACTTAATGCACCCATTGTTGCGGTATATAGAGTTGCTTTATATTTTGTATTCTTCATGCTGGGCTACTATGTATTTTCAAATGAAGAAGTAATGGATAAGTTGAAGAAGTATGCAGTTGTATGTATCTTGATCGGAGTAGCGCTTTCTATTACATTTGCAGTTTTAAACTTCATTGTTCGTGGTGGAACTAACTATGCTGATAAGCCAGTTAATAGAGGACCACTCTACGCAGCATGTGCTTATTTTGGTTCCCTTGCAATGCTTGCAGGTATGGCAAGATTTGGAGACTTTAGTAACGTTTTTACAAAGTGGATGAGTAGTCATAGCTTTGGACTCTACGTATTCCATTATCTTGGAATATCTACTGTTGCGCTTGTTTTCGCAAAGAATGCTATTCTGCCGGCGCCTCTTTGCTACCTTCTCAGTCTTGTAGCAGGATTTGCATTCGGATACGGATTATATGCCATCATTAGTAGGATTCCTTTCTTCAGATGGGCAGTACTAGGAATCAGTAAGAAGAAGGTTCAGAAAAATAAGGAGTAAATATATGTTTAATGAAAATATTGTTCGACTTAGAAAGTTAAATCAGATGACTCAGGAGGATATAGCTGAGGCGGTTGGTGTATCCAGACAGGCAGTTGCCAAGTGGGAAAGCGGTGAAACAATTCCTGATATAGAGAAATGTAAGCTACTTGCTGAGCTCTTCGGTGTGTCTCTTGATGATCTGGCAAACTATGAACCAGAGGATAATATGGGACTGGATGTTCCTCCGAAGGGAAAGCATCTCTTTGGAATGGTTACAGTTGGCGATAAGGGACAGATAGTCATACCTGCAAGGGCTAGGAAACTTTTTGATATATCACCCGGTGACCAACTGGTTGTATTAGGTGATGAGTCTCAGGGGATGGCTATCATAAAAGCAAAGGATTTCCTTAATATGGCAAATATGATAAGGAATGCTGTAAAAAAATAAAAGGATTAACTACTATGAATAGATTTAAAAAGGTTGGCGCTGTTGTTCTTATTATAATTATTAATATTTTGGTGGTTGGTATAATTCCACTGAATGTACTGCTGATATGGAAGGATTTTCCACAGTAGATTATGATAATCGCTTCAGTTGTGGATATAGCGATTGTTTTGCTTTTAGCTAGGAAGACATTTTCTGGGAAAGCAGCAAAGATAATTGCAGTAACTATTACGTGTGTTTTTACAGTTATTTGTGTACTTTTTGCATATGCCTGCCCGTACTGGAATAGTGATGGCCTCAAGTCAGACAGACCGATTCATTACTATGAGAATTCGGATCTTACAAAGAAAGAGGCACTGGATGATCTTGAGGAGGTCATGGACTACCTGAGAAAGTATCATATATCTTTCACAGATGGACTAACAACTGAAGTTCAAGCAAAGTATGAGGAAGTCAGGGCTGATTTTGAGTCAAAGGATACAGTCAAGAGAATAGAGTTAATTCGTGGCGTAAGAAGTATACTGCATGAGATAAATGATGCACATACATCATTTAATTCGTGGGATCCTTTATTACTATCGGATGATCCTGAGATGATGAGTAAAGGCTATTGCATTTATTCGGTAAATGGAATGACAGAAGATAAACTGAAGGAACTCGTAGAGCCTTATTATTCTTATGAAACACCGCGCTTCATTAGTGTAAATATGAAAAACTTGTTCTATCTAGATCTATGCGGCGTTGAGGCGCCTTATGAGGTTGTTTGGAAGAACGAGGATGGAGATGAGGAATCCCGAACTTATAGCCGTGAGGACTTTATAACTGCTGATGAATACTATAATCTTCAGGATAAGTACCTTCCATCAGATAATAGTAATGATGATTATGTATATTATGAGATAGACGAAGAAAAGAGTCTGGCTATACTTACGCTAAAACGTTGCTGGACAAGTGATCACTACAGAGATGTGCTTCGTGAAATGTTTACAGAGATAAACACGAAAAAGATTAAAAATCTTGCAATTGATCTAAGAGGTAATGGCGGTGGCGACACATATGTTGTAAATGAACTGTTTAAGTACCTTCCGATAGACGAATATTATCAGGTAGACGACTTTAGAAAAATAAGGTGGAACTATATAACATTTGATTTTGATCAAGGTGGTAAAACTAAGAATAAAAGAGTTGCAGAGCTTGAGTTTGATGGAAATCTGTATGTGCTCACAGATGTAGGGACATTTTCGGCAGCCATGGTTTTTACTGAAATGATAGTAGACAATGGCCTCGGGAAGGTAATTGGAGAGTCGCCTGCGGAGTCATGTAACTCCTGTGGCGAGATTACGCAGTTCTATTTCGAGGATATCGGAATGTGGCTTTCGGTGTCAACCGACTACAGCACTCGAATAGATGCATCGAAAGGAGATTATATCGAATCTGATTATCCTTGCAAAGGGGAAGAAGCGATTGAAACGTTATATGGTATTGTCAGCGAAAACTAATGCTGCAGGGAGGTATTACGCGAAAAATTGCCTATTCAACGGAAAAGTATTATTCTGTTGAAGCTTTTTTAGTGGGAGATCATTTATGTCAGCAATATATGATATGTATAAGAAAATTGATGGTGATGAGGCTTTTCTATCTGGTGTTGTTTCCACATTATCAGATGAAACTCTTTGTAAAATAGTTCCCAGATATTGGGTAGTAGAGGCGGATGTATTTAAGTCAGATATTAACAATATAGTTTCTAATATAAAAAAGCGTTTATATGCTTACACCGATGATCTATCTGATTCCCAACACATAGATAATTTAGATTTTGAAATTGAAAAATGTGACAATGGCTTTGAATTTATAGTACATAACTTATTTGATTTTTATAAGGAAAAGCATTCCGATAATGAAAGTGAATGTATCAAGGAATTCTTAAGGCATATTAAATTTCAGCTGGGTGAAATCAAAGCTATTCATAGAATCAGGAATCCCTTTGGTGGAAAAAAGATGCAATGTTTATCTGATTATTATACATACGTTGTATTTGAAGTCTTATTTATTGACTATTCAGATTTTATCGTTATGGTTGTATTTGGGTCTGATGAATGATCTATTCGTTTAACCTATGTTAAAATACAATAAATGATTGAAAGGAAGTATTATGGTTATAAGCAGTATCAAAACTGAATACATACTGTGCCTGATTTCGGGAGTTTTTGTATGGTTTATACTTCCGTATATTATTAGTCATACAATGAATAAAGAATCGGGAAATGGTTGGGATGGATTAGGCTATGCTATTTTAGGGGTGATTATATATTTATGTATAAATATATCGCTCGCTGTGATCTTTTATGTTATTAATCCAATCCGTATAATGATCAAGTATCATTCGGAGTTAAGCGGATGGGGATTTTTACTTGTCGGTCTGCCGATTCCGTTTTCTTTATTATTGATATTCAGAGTGCAGATCGGCAGATATCTGCATGAAAAGTTTTATTATTCGGGAAAGAATGGGTATAGGGTAGAAACATATAATTATAAGAGTGCTCAGGATTTTTATGATGATATGAAAGCTCGTGGACTCGCATTTATCGAAGAAGAACATAATGGACTTCTCGAGAGTATGAATGAGAAGTATAAAATGTATATTGAAGAGTGTAATACACTTAATTACTATACAAAACCGGTAATTATGGGATTTAAATGGCCGCATTCCGATAAGTTTGATAAAACTGAAGTCATTCATCCCGGAGAATCGGCAAAACGTCCGGTATACATATATAATTCAATAGTTATGCTTAAAGAAAAAGATGATGAGCTTAAATATGCTCCGATTGCAAGATATATGGATAGGCCGGGTGATACTAAGAATGGATTTTTCCCATTCTATAAGGATTATTATATAGAATGTAAGATCCTTTATGTCGATGGGCATTTATATGCTCTTATCGGAGGAGGCGAATGTAATTCAATTATTGAATGTTTTGGAGAATATACCAGACCTTACTATATTCTGCTTTCTGAAGAGGATAATATTACAACCTATTATGAAGATGTATATTATCCGGATGGAGCGATTGAAAACGGATATCACCATGTAGATGATCTTGCAATGCATCCAAACAAGAGAGAGGAGAAGAACTCCATTACGCCGTATTATTATCCTGTAAGAAAAGTTGACAGAGTTGATGTTGACGCTATCAATGAAGCGGCACGTGAATTACAGCAGACTATATTACAGAAATCAATAAAGTATCATTTTGGAAATTGACATGAAGAAACTTTTTATATTAACCATTGTAATGATTATTTGTTTATCGGGATGTCAAAAGAAGACAAACGATAATATAGTATTATCGGGTGAAAAGCATTGGATATCAGCTGATGATTCTATATATGAATATGAGATAGATAGTACATTTAAAGCAGCTGAGGATCACCCTGAGGAATTCTGGGTGATATCAGTATATGCACCGGATAAAGAGACCTGGACTGAGAATGATCTTCCGAATGTCTGTATACTTCAGGATGAATGGATAAGTTATGCAGTACAGCAGTTTAAGGAATACGGTACATTTCAAAATGCCCTTGAAGCAGAACCGGCAGATGGAAGTGAATTTCTGTTTAAGGCTAAGATTGAATATTATGGCAATATGATGTATCTATATTGCCATGAAAAGTATAATATATGCTTTTGCATTAATTATCCTATGGAATATGTCGGAACCGAAAAAGAGGAGATACTGAAAAGGGTTCTCGATGAAGCAGCAGGTAGTTTTAGAACTAAATAGTTTAAGTGTTTTATAAAGGATGAGAAGAAAATTATAATAGAAAACATGCAGTTAAGAATGCTCGGAGAAGGCTAAAATGGCCTAATTTGGCTTACATAAGAAAAAGGTAACCCTAGGTAACCCTCTTCGAAATAAAAAAAGCCCGATTTTACGGGCTTTCCGAGTGCCGGCAGCGGGGGTCGAACCCGCACGATGTTGCCATCAACAGATTTTGAGTCTGCCTCGTCTGCCAATTCCGACATGCCGGCTAAATATTTGTAGCATAATAAAATCTTAAACAGAATTCTGTGTAGAATTCTGTTTTTTTTATGCTAAATCTTTGTTATAATAACATAATGCATTAATGATGTCAAAGAATACTATATATTGTATATGATTTTGATAATGTATATTATTTAATCTATTTACCGGATGGAAATATCTTATGATAGATTAAATTAAATTATTCAATAAGATAAGTTCTATGAGAACTAAAGATTATTTACCAGACATAATTCAGGAGGTTTTATCATGAATGTACTTGTATCAGGTGGAACAGGCTATATTGGTTCACATACAGTTGTTGAACTTCTTAAGAAGGGACATGATGTTGTTGTTTTTGATAATCTTTATAATTCAAAGATCGACACACTGGATAAGATAAAGAAGATTACCGGTAAAGAGGTAAAGTTCTATAAAGCTGATATGCTTAATCCTGAGGAAATGGAACCGATCTTCAAAGAAAACAAGATCGACTGCGTGATTCATTTTGCAGGCCTTAAAGCAGTAGGTGAATCAGTTGCTAAGCCTGTTGCTTATTATGAGAATAACATTACAGGAACCATTAACCTTGTTAAGCTGATGGCAAAATATAATGTAAAGAAGATCATTTTCTCATCATCAGCAACTGTTTACGGTGATCCTGCTTTCATACCAATTACTGAAGAATGTCCGAAGGGCGTATGTACTAATCCATATGGATGGACAAAATCTATGCTTGAGCAGATACTGAGTGATCTATATGTTTCTGATAAAGAATGGAGCGTTGTTCTTCTCAGATACTTTAATCCTATCGGAGCTGACGAGAGTGGAATAATCGGTGAGTCTCCTAACGGAATACCAAATAACCTTATGCCTTATATAATGCAGGTTGCTATAGGAAAGCTTCCTGAACTTGGTGTATTCGGAAATGATTATGATACTCCGGATGGAACAGGAGTTCGTGATTATATTCACGTTACAGATCTTGCCAAGGGACATCTCTGTGCTGTAGACAAGGTTATAAACAGTACCGGTGTAAATATTTATAACCTTGGAACAGGTATCGGATATAGCGTACTGGATATAGTTCATGCATTTGAAAAAGCAAATGACATTAAGATTCCTTATGTTATAAAGGATCGTCGTCCTGGTGACATTGCCACATGTTATGCAGATGCATCTAAGGCAAAGAAAGAACTCGGATGGGTTGCTGAATTAGATCTCGAAAGAATGTGTAAGGATTCCTGGAGATTTGCTAAAATGACCCTTGCGAACGAATAGGAGAGTTACTGAAATGTCTGAAGTTTCAAATAATACAAGACGAAGCAGCAGGAAAAAAGAAAGAATGAAAAAGATTGCTATTACAGGACTTATAATCAGCGTAATTTCTATTATTACAACGATTATAGTTATTATCAACTGTACATCTTATAAAGAAGAATTACGAGAGCAGGGTATTGCAGAGTTTAACAGCGGCAATTATGAAAAAGCCGAACAGCTCTTACAGGAATCTATAGATGAGAAACAATGGTTTTCCAAATCAATGGATATAGATTCTAAGGTTTATATTGCTGAGTCAACATTAAAACGAGGTGACTATACAAAAGCCCTTACTCTTTATAATGAGCTGCTTAACAGTAATGAATATTCCAATAAGGAATTTCTTAAAGATAGAATCGAATTTGCCGATGCAATGGATACATTTATAAATCAAAAGGATTACAGTTCTGCTGCAGCAAAGCTTGAAAAACTTATTGAAAAAGGTGATTCCAGTCTGAATATTTATCTCGGTGCATGTTATGCAAATAATGGAGACGGAGATAAGATGCAGGCCGCATTTGATAATTATATAAATGATTATGGAATGAATACTTATGTTGCATCTCAGCTTGCTTCGTATTATGTAGGAATAGGGGATAATGCAAAGGCTTCTGAATATATTCAACAAGGTGTATATAGCGGAGATGACAAATATATGTATCTTCTTGAATATAACAAAGCCGTAATCCTTGAAAGACAGAAGAATTACGCAGAAGCATATAAGATAATCAGTGAACTTCATCTTGCATATCCGGATAATATCGATTTTGAAAAGGAATATGACTTCCTGAATTCAAGAGTAAATATTGATGAAACTCCTGTAAATGCGGGAGAAGAAAAGCACGGCTGGGATGAAGACGAATAACATTATAACGAGGATGAAATGAGACTTCCTGATTCTTTTGCAGAACAAATGAAAATGATGCTTGGAGATGAATATAACGACTATCTTGATGCACTTGAGAAGCCGATGTATCACGCACTCAGAGTAAACACTCTTAAGATCAGTGTTGAAGACTTTTTAAAGATTTCACCATTTAAGCTGACTCCGGTACCTTGGAGCAATAATGGATTTTATTATGATGAAAGCGAGTGTTCGCCATCCAAACATCCATATTATTATGCAGGTCTTTATTATCTTCAGGAGCCAAGTGCACTTCTTCCGGCTGCTGAAATACCTATTGAACCAGGCGATAAGGTTCTTGATATATGTGCGGCTCCGGGTGGAAAATCCACCGAACTGCTTGCAAAACTTAACGGAACGGGATATCTGGTTTCAAATGATATCAGTGCCTCTCGTGCAAAAGCTCTTATTAAAAATCTTGAATTATTTGGTGCTGAAAATGTACTCGTCACCTGCGAGTCTACCGATAAATTAGCCGGTGTATATGATCATTATTTTGACAAGATACTTATAGATGCTCCTTGCTCAGGAGAGGGAATGTTCAGAAAGTCATCTTCAATGATCACGGCCTGGGAACGTAATGGTAATGAATATTTCGCTACAATTCAAAAATCCATTCTGACAGAAGCAGTGAAAATGTTAAAGCCCGGTGGAACAATTCTATATTCTACCTGCACATTTTCCGGAAAAGAAGATGAGGACAGTATAATGTTCCTTCTTTCATTAAATGATAATCTAAAGCTTATTCCTGTCAGAAAATTCGATGGATTTGTTGACGGAAATCCCGAATGGACTGATTTTGATAATGCAGCATCTGCCAAATTGGAAAATACAGCACATCTGTTTCCACATAAAGTAAAAGGAGAAGGACATTTTGTATCGCTCATCAAAGATGAATCGACCGAAAATGCATTCTCGTCTGTCAGTGATTACTATCCTAAGAAATATAAGATAAGTGAGGAACAGGCGGAATTTCTTACACATATAAAAAGGGACTTCAAAAATGACCGTTTTGAGGATATGAATGGCAGGATATATTATATCCCCGAAGGTTGTCCGGAAAACGGTCGACTTCATGTGCTTAGACGAGGTCTGCTAATGGGAGAGGTTAAGAAAAACCGCTTCGAACCAAGTCAGGCTCTTGCAATGAATCTTAAAGCCGATGAATTTGACAATGTCCTTAATCTTTCGGCGGATGATGAAAGAATTATCAGATATCTTAAAGGCGAAACTATTGAATACAGCGATGAAGCAGTCAGGAAGGGATGGGTTCTTGTTGCTGTTGACGGCTTCCCGCTTGGATTTGGTAAGGCCGATGACAGAGGAAGCATAAAGAATAAGTATCTTCCGGGATGGAGAATTATGTCATGAAAGACGAAAAGAATCTTCGTAAAGGACATTACGGACATTTAAAAAGATATAAACTGATCAAACTTGCAATAATATTTATCTGTTTTCTTTTTATACTGACTGACGTTGTATTCAGTCTCATAGTATTTCAGACCAGAAGAACATTGTTTATTGTAATTGCGGCAGTAATGTCTATTCCTTTTGCAAAGAATTTCGTATCATACCTTCTGAGTCTAAAATGTAAGCCTCTCAGTAAAGATGAATATGATAAAACCGAAAAAATAAGCGAGAAGCATTCTCTGGATCTTTTATATGATATATCAGTTACTGATGATGATGTTAAGTTTTTCCCGGTTGCTGCAATCATAAATAACGGAATAGTTGCATACCGTCCCGAAGCATCTGATACTGCTGAAAAGAAACAATCTACAGAATATCTTGAAAATGTATTTTCAGACAGCAAAGATAAAGTCAGGATTTGCATAGTTGACAGCATTGATAGCTTTGACAAAGAGATCGGAAGATTAAAAAAAGCATCAAAAGAGATCAAACAAAGTGAAAAGCTTCGCACAAAGCTTCTGGAGGCCGGTTTTTAACTATATTTTATATCAGGTATCAATAAATGATTGAATTAGAAATATCAAAACTTGATGAAGGTCAGAAGCTCAAGAAGCTGTGCTTTAAATTTTTTGATAAAGCACCTCAGTCCTTTACTTATAAAATGCTTCGAAAAAAGAATATAGTTTTAAATGATAAGAAAGCTGACGGAGAAGAAATTCTGAAAGATGGTGACAAAGTTAAGTTATATCTTTCCGATGACACCATCAGGCTGTTTCATTCTTCATATTCGGATAACAGCTCCGATAGCTCAAACAGCGTTAATAGGCATAAAACCGGTAAGAATGATAAGATTATCAAATTAACAAAAGAAAATATAATTTATGAAAATGATGACTATATCATAATCAATAAACCCGCGGGAGTTTTATCTCAGAAGGCATCAGCTGAAGATTACAGTATAAATGAAGCTGTTATAGACCATATGCTGGAATGTAATATGATCAGCAGATCTCAGCTTGAAAACTTCAGACCATCCGTATGCAACAGATTAGATAGAAATACAAGCGGAATCATAACCGCCGGAAAAACTCAGAAAGGTCTCAGATATCTATCCGATAAAATGCGTGAAAAAGGAGAAGAATCCAAAGTATTAAAATCTTATTTTGCTGTTGTTCACGGAAGATTCGATAAAGACGGAATATATACACTCGGTTTTTCCAAAAACGAAAAAGATAATACCGTAAAAGTATTGAAAGATGTAACCGGAAGCGACTATATAAAGACCGGTTTCAGATTCCTGAAATATAATGATGAGAATAATCTCTCTCTTGTTGAGGCTGTATTATATACCGGAAAATCTCATCAGATAAGAGTCTCTCTCCGGTATCTCGGTTTTCCGATAGTCGGAGACAGAAAATACGGAGATACGGAACTTGACAGAAAATTAATACCAAGACCGAAGAGACAACTCCTTCATGCCGGATTGCTGAAACTCAGTGATACGGAAGTTTTCAGAGCCGATTTTCCAAAAGATATTGAGGAATATTTCTAATATGGCGACATGGAATTCCAGAGGACTCAGAGGTTCTACCTTTGAAGACCTTATAAATAATACAAATGAATATTACAGAAAACAGAATCTTGGACTTGTACAAAAGATTCCGACTCCTATAACACCTCTGAAATTTAATTCAGAGAAGAAACTTATTACAGAAGCTTATTTTGAAAAAGATTCAACTGTAGATTATATAGGAGTAGTTCAATCTGTACCGATATGCTTTGATGCAAAAGAATGTAAGACCGATACTTTTGCTCTTCAGAATATCCATGAGCATCAGTATAAATTCATGGAGGAATTTGAAAGTCAGGGCGGTGTTTCCTTTCTTCTGATACATTTTACTATGAGAAATGACATGTATTATATGCCTTTTGTTGAACTCAAGAAATATATAGAACGTGTCAAAGAAGGACATCCCAAGAATTTCAAATATGTTGAACTTGCAGATGAATATTTCCTAAAACCATCAGGTGGTGCGGTTGTTAATTATCTGCAGGGATTAGCACTTGATCTTGAATCAAGGGATGAATAAAACCAAATCTGATGTACAAATGATTGTTTACGATACATCAGATCCATATCAGATCTATAATTCATTGAAATATATCTAGATAATCATTTGAATTTGAATAAAACGGAGGGTACGTAAATGTTTGATTTTTACAGAGCTGCAGCTTGTGTTCCCGAATTACGTGTAGGAGATGTTGAATTCAATAAAAAGCAGATTCTCGATAAACTTGTTGAGGCTGCAAGCTATGATACCGGAATAATCGCATTTCCAGAGCTTGCTGTAACGGGTTATACATGTCAGGATCTTTTCTTTCAGAAGACTCTGATCGAAGCATCTAACAAAGCCGTTGCAGAGATTGTTTCAGCTACGGAAAACAGTTCACAGGTTGTTATTCTCGGTGCACCCGTAGTTATAAATAACCGACTGTATAACGGAGCATTTGTCATCGTAAACGGAACTGTTATCGGTATAACAGTCAAGACTATGCTTCCGAATTATAACGAATTCTATGAGAAGAGATGGTTTACATCAGCCGCAGAGCTCGATACTGATTATGTATATATACCTGCAATCGGTGATTACAGTATTCCTGTAGGCAGTTCTGTTGTATATGATCTGGGTGGTGTTTCGCTCGGAATTGAAATATGCGAGGATGCATGGGGATCAGTTACGCCGGGGTCATGGATGGCACTTGCAGGAGCTGAAATAATTGTAAATATCTCCGCAAGTAACGAAGTGATCGGAAAACGTGAATACAGACGTGAGCTTGTTAAGCATCTCAGTTCAGCAAATATATGTGACTATATTTATGTATCTGCAGGCTGTGATGAATCAACACAGGATGTCATATTCTCAGGTCAGAGCATTATTGCCGAATATGGAAGAATTCTCAATGAGAATAAGGAATTTATTGCAAGTGATTATATTCTGATTGCAGATATGGATCTGGGACGTATAAGAGCAGATCGAATGAAGAATACAACCTTCGGTGATGCAAGAAAAATATACAGAAAAACTTTGAAGGATACAATGTTTGTATCTCTAAGTGACATCATTCTTCCTGAATCCGATGGAGAATATGTTATCACAAGAAAACATCCTTTCATTCCTTCATCAAAGACGAAAAGAGTTAAGAGATGTAACGAAATATTTGATATGCAGGTCGGCGGACTCGTTAAGAGACTTAAGATCACTAACAGCAAGCCTGTCATAGGAGTATCGGGTGGAATGGATTCTACACTGGCCCTCCTTGTTTGTGCAAAGGCACTTCGCAAGCTCGGAAGACCGGCAAGTGATCTTATTGCAATTACAATGCCTGCATTCGGTACTACAGACAGAACCTATAATAACTCACTTGAACTTATTAAGAGTCTGGGAACAGAACCGATTGTCATAAATATCAAGGATGCTTGCTTACAGCATTTCAAGGATATCGGTCATGATCCGGAAGAGAAGAATACAACATATGAAAATACCCAGGCAAGAGAAAGAACTCAGGTTCTTATGGATTATGCAAATAAGGTTGGCGGTCTTGTTGTCGGTACCGGTGACCTCTCTGAGCTTGCTTTGGGATGGTGCACATATAACGGAGATCAGATGGCTATGTACGGTGTCAATGGAAGTATTCCGAAGACTCTTGTAAGATGGATGATCGACAGTGTTGTTGAGAATAACATTTTCCCAGGAAGTGAAAATGTACTGAAGGATATACTTGATACTCCGATCAGTCCGGAGCTTCTGCCTCCAGATGAAAATGGTGAGATTTCTCAGAAAACGGAAGATTCTGTTGGTCCTTATGAACTTCATGATTTCTTCCTGTATTATACTTTAAGATTCGGATTTTCTCCGTCAAAAGTATATTTCCTTGCAAAGAAAGCTTTGGGAGGGGATTATTCCGAAGCAGAGATCAAAAAATGGATGAATATGTTCTACAAAAGATTCTTCCAGCAGCAGTTTAAGAGAAGCTGCATGCCTGACGGCGTTAAAGTCGGAACAATTTCGCTTTCACCGAGAGGTGATTTCAGAATGCCATCCGATGCGGCTGCAGATTTATGGATGAAGGAGCTTGAAACTCTATAATGGATTTAGATAATATCAAAGTTAAAAGTACATATACTGATTATGAAAGTGTTCTTGACGGTCTTACAGAAGAAGAACGTCAGGAATACTTTATGGATAAATGTGTGGAGATAGTTAAGGCAAAGTCCGAAGCACTCGGACGTCCTTATACTTTCTCTGTTCAGACCTTCGGATGTCAGATGAATTCACATGATTCAGAAAAAATCATTGGTATTCTGAATCGTATCGGAATGGTAGAAGCCGAAGATGAGAAAGCAGATCTTATCGTATTTAATACTTGCACTGTAAGAGAAAATGCCAACACGAAGGTCTACGGACATCTCGGAGCTCTTAAGAAGCTTAAGGAGAACGGAACCGTTGATATGATTGCAATCTGCGGATGCATGATGCAGCAGGAGGATCTGGTTGAATATATCAGGACCAAGTACAGATTTGTTGATCTTATGTTCGGAACTTTCAATTTCTATAAGCTTGCCGAGCTTCTGTACAGAAGATTTACGGGAAAAGAAAAGCAGATTGTTGAAGTGCTTAAATCTCCGGAAAAAAGTGTTGAAAGACTTCCTCAAAAGAGAAAGTATAGTTTTAAATCCGGTGTAAATATAATGTACGGATGTAATAATTTCTGTACATACTGTATAGTTCCGTATGTGCGCGGCAGAGAAAGAAGCCGTACTCCGGAGGATATACTTGATGAAGTCAAATCTCTTCGTGATGAGGGAGTTATCGAGATTATGCTTCTCGGACAAAATGTTAATTCATACGGAATTAACTTTATGGATGAAAGCGAGATTATCAGTAATAACCCTGATTACGGATTTCCTGAACTGCTATCCGATGTCTGCAAAATAGATGGAATTGAAAGAGTCCGCTTTATGACAAGCCATCCGAAAGACCTTTCGGATAAGCTTATTGAAGTTATGAAGAACGAGCCTAAGATATGCAGGCAGCTTCATCTTCCTGTTCAGTGCGGTTCAACTAAACTTCTTCAGAAAATGAACCGTCATTATACAAAGGATCAATATCTGAATCTCGTAGATAAGATCCGCAAGGAAATACCTGATATATCACTTTCTACCGATATAATGATAGGCTTCCCTGGTGAGACTGAAGAGGATATTCAGGATACTATGGATGTTATACGTCATTCACAATATGATCAGGTATTTACATTTATATATTCCATAAGAACAGGTACACCAGCAGCTTCTATGGAACAGCTTCCGGCTGAAATTGTAAACGAAAGATTCCAGCGTGTACTTGACCTTGTACATGAGGTTACCGCAAAGAGTTCCGGAAGATTCGAAGGAACAGTTGCGGATGTTCTTGTTGAAGAAATGAATGATCATCTCGATGGATATGTAACAGGCAGAATGAGTAACAACATTCTGGTACATTTTCCGGGAGACAGTAGTATGATCGGTACTATTCAGAGTGTATTCTTACGTGAGGCAAAAGGATTTTACTATTTAGGTGAGATAAATGATTGACAGAAGTAAACTGTCACCTATGATGCAGCATTATCTTAAGATGAAGGATGAAAATGAAGGCTGCATTCTCTTTTACAGACTGGGTGACTTCTATGAAATGTTTTTCGACGATGCAGAGCTTGTATCGAGGGAACTTGAACTTACATTAACAGGAAAAGACTGCGGAATGGAAGAACGCGCGCCTATGTGCGGCGTTCCTTTTCATGCTGCGGAAACATATATCAGCAGACTTATAAAGCTCGGATACAAAGTAGCTATCTGCGAACAGGTCCAGGATCCAAAGGAAGCCAAAGGGCTTGTGGAGCGAAAGGTTATTCGTATAGTAACTCCCGGTACAAGTATGACCGGAGATACTCTGTCTGATGATAAGAATAATTATATAATGTCCGTTTACGGTGAGAGTGGTTCTTTCGGTATTGCAGTAGCCGATATATCAACAGGAAGTTTTCTGACTACCGAAGTTAAGGATAAGTCAAAAATACTTGATGAAATAATCAGATTTGAACCCAGCGAGATAATTCTTCATTTAGATAACGATCCCGGAAAAAGCTTTTATGAGGTTTATAATGACCTGAAGAAGCGAATGAATATAACAGAGACGGAATTAAAGGATCGTTATTATACAGCTTCTGTATGTACTGAAAAGATACTTAAACAGATGAAGGTAACAAACCTTGAAGGACTCGGTCTTAAAGACTATCCCGGAGCTGTTATGGCATCCGGATCGCTTCTTCAGTATCTGCTCGATACACAGATGGATCTCCTGAATCAGATAAATCATATTGAGCTGTATTTTATCAGTGAATATATGATAATTGATTCATCAACCAAGAGAAATCTTGAACTTACAGAAACGATGAGGGATAAAGCTAAACGAGGATCACTCATCTGGGTATTGGATAAAACAAAGACGGCCATGGGAGCGAGACTCCTTAAAAGCTTTGTCGATATGCCTCTTTTAAACAAAGATGAGATTGAGAAAAGATATGATGCAATCGACAGTCTGAATGTTAATGTTATCTGCCGCGATGAAATGCGTGAATATCTGAATTCAATATACGATCTTGAAAGATTGATGTCGAGGATTGCAATGAAATCGGCCAATCCGAGAGATTTGATCAGCTTCAGAAATTCAATTTACTATCTGCCATATATAAAGAATAATATCAAGGAACTTTCCGGTAGTATCTTTAATGAGATGGCAGAAGATTTTGATACACTTGAAGATATATATGAACTTCTGCTTAAAGCAATCGATGATGATGCGCCTATTACAGTAAAAGAGGGCGGTATCTTCAAAACAGGTTACAGTAAAGAAATAGATGATTTCAAAGAAGCTAAGACTAATTCAAAGCAGCATCTCGCAGAAATAGAAGAGAAGGAACGTACTGCTACTGGAATCAAGAATCTGAAGATAAAATATAACCGCGTTTTCGGATATTTCTTTGATGTCACAAATTCCTTTAAGAATCTGGTTCCCGATTATTTTATCAGAAAACAGACTCTTGCAAATTCCGAAAGATATACTACCGATGAACTCAGCCGCTTGTCTGATGTAATTCTCGGAGCAGAGGATAAGCTGTTCGGAATGGAGTATGATGAATTCTGTAAGCTTCGTGACTACCTTGAATCACAGATTGTAAGAGTTCAGAAAACCGCAGCACAGATAGCGCTTATTGATGTTCTGGCTTCGCTTTCTTATGTTTCAATGAGGAACAATTATGTCAGACCTCATATAAACAGTAACGGTGTTATTGAGATTCACGGTGGAAGACATCCTGTTGTAGAAACAATGACAATGGATGATTCATTTATTCCAAATGATACATATCTTGATGAAACCGCAAACAGAATAATGATCATAACCGGACCGAATATGGCCGGTAAATCGACATATATGAGACAGACAGCCCTTATATGTCTTATGGCTCAGCTTGGAAGTTTTGTTCCCGCGGATTCTGCAGACATTTCTGTTTCTGACAGGATATTTACGAGAGTCGGTGCAAGTGACGATCTTGCTCAAGGACAATCAACATTTATGGTTGAGATGAGTGAGGTTGCAAATATTCTAAGAAATGCAACTAAAGATTCACTTATTATCATGGATGAAATAGGACGAGGAACCTCAACCTTTGACGGACTTTCAATAGCGTGGTCCGTTGTAGAATATATTGCGGATAAGGATTTTGTAGGTGCAAAAACATTATTTGCCACACATTATCATGAACTGACAGAACTCGAAGGAAAGTTATCAAGTGTAAATAATTACTGTATCGCTATCAAACAGGAAGGCGACCATCTTGTATTCCTCAGAAAGATCATCCGTGGCGGTGCGGACAGATCCTATGGTATTGAAGTAGCTAAACTTGCCGGTATACCGAATGAAGTTATTGAAAGAGCAAGAGATATATCCAATTATCTTGCTGAAGAAGACATTACCGGTAAAGCTAAGACTATTGATGTCGTAAGCACGCATAAAGAAAAGAAAGCTCCTTCTGATAATTCTCAGCTTAGTCTTTTCGGTTCACCGGAAGATATAAGTGTTACTGCGGAGCTTAAAGCACTTGATCTTAACAATATGACTCCTGTCAAGGCAATGTTATACCTTCAGGAATTAAAGGACCGATTATCATGATAAAAGTACTTGAACAGTCAACTATAGATAAGATTGCAGCCGGAGAGGTCATTGAAAGACCCCTTTCGATAGTAAAAGAACTTATAGAAAATTCTGTCGATGCAGGCTCTACAAGGATTACCGTCGAGATAAAAGAGGGCGGTATTTCCATGATCAGGGTTACTGATAACGGATGTGGCATTGCAGCCGATGAGGTACGCACTGCATATCTGTCACATGCGACAAGTAAACTGAATACTGCAGATGATCTTGTCGGAATCGGTACTCTCGGTTTCAGAGGAGAAGCTCTTTCAACCATAGCAGCAGTTACCGAAACCGAAATGATCACAAAGACCAGAGACAGTATGACCGGTGTAAAATATGTCATAAAGGGCGGAAAAGAAGAGGAACTGGTTGAAATTGGTGCTCCGGACGGAACAACTATTATTTCAAAGAATATTTTCTTTAATACACCTGCAAGACTTAAATTCCTTAAAACTTCGATGACTGAGGGAGCATATATTTCCGATCTTGTAAATCATATGGCTCTTTCTCATCCGGAGATTTCATTTAAGCTTATATCAAACGGTAAAAATGTGATAAGCACTGCCGGTGACGGAAGACTCAAAGAAACTATTTATTCTCTTTATGGAAGCGATATCACGAAATCACTTCTTCCGGTTGATTATTCATATGAAGATATCAGAATTACGGGATTTATCGGAAAGCCTTTCCTGTCAAAGGGAAACAGAAGCTTTGAGAATTATTTCGTAAACAAAAGATATATAAAGAGTAATGTAATTAACAAAGCAATCGAAGAAGCTTATAAAACCTATGTAATGCAGCATAGATTTCCATTTACGGTACTTTTCCTTGAAGTTAATCCCGAAAGCTGTGACGTAAACATTCATCCGGCTAAACTTGAGTTCCGTTATGATAATGAGAAAGCTTTATTCCATGCTGTATTTCATGCAGTTCATGATACACTTCAGGAGAAGGAATTACTTCCGGATGCAGAGGCCGATTATGGTCAAAGGCAGACCATTTATACTCCGGTCAAACAGAATAATACAGAACGAAGTAAATATCAGGCAGAACAGATCAGGATATCCGATAGTCAGAATTTAAATACTCCTGAACAGCTTAAGAATACCGAAACCCAATCAGTTTCAGATATTCAGGAACAGAATATAAATACTGAAAGTCAGAATCCAATTATTCCTGAGCAGCTTAAGAATACTGAAACTCAACAAGTTTCTAATATTTCTGAACAGAATAAAAATTCCGATAGTCAGGATTCAAATTCTACTGGACAGATTAATAATTCTTCAACCGGAACAGGTTCAAATATGGAATCTGCAAGAAGAAGTGATGCAGCTAACATCAAGAGCTTCAGTTCAATAAATAACTCCGGAAGTTCTTCGAAGAATAGTTACTCAATACTTGAAAGCATACTTCCTAAAGAATACAGGGATCAACTACATGAGAGCAGAAGCTACACTGAATCAGAAGCTGTAAATCCGGATAATGAAGCTGCAACTGCATCTAAATCCGAAGCCATAACCTCATCTGAATCTGACTCGGTTTCCGTAAATTCTGATGCTTTATTAAAGGCACAGGGCGAACAGCTGAAAACATTTCAATATCTTTCAAAGGAAGCTCTTTCAAAGCATCATATAATAGGTCAGCTTTTTAAGACTTACTGGCTTACTGAATATAATAATGAATTATATATAATGGATCAGCATGCTGCTCATGAAAAGGTCAATTATGAAACCTTTCTTGCAGAGTTCAAAGAACGTAGAATTGTTTCTCAGCAGCTTTTCCCGCCACTTATTATCACATTATCCGCCGCTGAAAAGCTTGCAGTTATGGAAAATATAGAGTATTTTAATAAGACCGGCTTTGAAATCGGAGATTTCGGAGGAAACGAAGTAAATATCTCTGCTGTACCGGTTAATCTGATAGGACTTGATCCAAAGGATATATTCCTGGAATTCGCAGAATATCTTTCATCCGGTGTAACCGGACTTACGGAAGATATATTTGTAAGGAAACTCGGAACTATGGGCTGCAAGGCTGCAATCAAAGGCAATCAGGAGATTTCCTTAAGCGAAGCCGAAGCTCTGATTGAAAAACTTCTGACTCTTGAGAATCCATATACTTGTCCACATGGAAGACCTACAATTATCAGAATGACAAAGGATGAACTTGATAAGAAATTCAAGAGGATCGTTGAATGAATAAACCACTGATCATTCTCACCGGCCCAACAGCTGCCGGTAAGACAGACATTTCAATAAAACTAGCAAAGAGGATTGGCGGAGAGATAATCTCCGCCGATTCTATGCAGGTATATAAAAGGATGAATATAGGTACAGCCAAGATTACTCCTGAAGAAATGCAGGGTGTAAAGCATCATCTTATAGATGTTCTTGAACCGACCGAACCCTTTAATGTTGCCGTATTTAAAGAGCTTGCAAGTAAGGCTGCTGATGAGATATACGATAGAGGCAATATTCCGATTATTGTCGGAGGGACAGGTTTCTATATTCAGGCACTTCTTTATGACATAAATTTCAGCGAGGAAGAAAGTGACGGATATAGAGAAGCGCTTGAAAAAGAGGCTGAAGTATATGGATCAGCGAAACTGTTTGAAAAGCTGAGAGCCGTTGATCCTGCTTCTTGTGATGTTATTCATCCGAATAATGTAAAGAAAGTTATAAGAGCTCTTGAATTTTACCATTATAACGGCTATCCTATATCGAAGCATAACGAAACAGAGAGAGCCAAGGAATCTGTATTTGACTCTAAGTATTATGTTCTTACGATGGACAGAGCGAAACTTTACGATCGTATTGAACGACGAGTTGATATTATGATCGATAACGGACTTGTTGATGAAGTTAGAAGCCTTATAACAGAAGGACTCGATGATTCATACATTTCCATGCAGGGAATCGGATATAAAGAAATATATGAATATCTGAAAGGCACATCTACTCTTGATGAGGCTGTATATAATATAAAGCAGAACACACGTCATTTTGCAAAACGTCAGATGACCTGGTTCCGCCGGGAAAAAGATGTCATTTTTATAAATAAAGATGAGTATTCAAATGATGATGAAATAGTTGACTATATTTCAAAAGATTTTAATGATCTGTAATAAAAGTCATCTAATAAAATATATCAAATAATCACCGAAAAAGGGAGATAAGATAATGGATTTTCTGAAGAAATACTATACAGATATGGGAATTGCTGCCGAAACATTTGATATGTGTTCGGAGATTGAAGAAAGTCTCAAAGCGCGATTCGATGAGATTGACAAAATTGCTGAATATAACCAGATCAAGGTTGTCAGTGCAATGCAGAAAAACAGACTCGCTGAAGATCATCTGTATGGTTCAACAGGTTATGGCTATACCGATACCGGCAGGGATACTCTTGAGAAGATATATGCTGATGTTTTTCATACAGAGGATGCCCTTGTAAGACCGCAGATCACATGTGGAACCCATGCGCTTTCAACTGCGCTTCACGGTAATCTCAGACCCGGTGATGAAATGCTTTCAATAGCCGGACTGGTTTACGACACGCTTCAGGGTGTCATCGGAATAAGACCCGAAATAGGATCACTTGCAGAATTCGGAATAAAATATAATCAGGTTGATCTTTTACCTGACGGAGGATGGGATTTCGACGGTATTGAGGAAGCTCTCAAGAATGATAAGATCAGACTTGTAGAAATTCAGCGTTCCAAGGGATATGCCACAAGACCATCTTTATCAATTGATGCAATTGAAGCAGCAATATCATTTGTAAAGAGCAGAAGACCTGATGTTATCGTTATGGTAGACAATTGCTACGGTGAATTTGTTGAAACAAGAGAACCTTCTGATGTCGGTGCTGATATGGTTGTGGGTTCTCTTATCAAGAATCCCGGCGGCGGACTGGCTCCGATCGGAGGATATATATGCGGTACACATGATTGTATCGAAAGAGCAGCAGCAAGACTTACTACACCGGGGCTCGGTAAGGAAGTAGGAGCATCTCTTGGCGTTACAAGACAGATGACACAGGGATTCTTCCTTGCACCTACAGTTACAGCAGCTGCCGTAAAGGGCGCTATATTTGCGTCTGCAGTATTTGAAAAGCTTGGATTTAAAGCAATTCCGGCATCCGATGAGAAGAGAGCAGATATCATTGAATCTGTTATTCTCGGCTCAAGAGAGCTCCTGATTGCATTCTGTGAAGGAATACAGGAAGCCGCTCCCGTAGACAGCTATGTTAAACCTGTTCCATGGGATATGCCGGGATATGACAGTGAAGTAATTATGGCAGCCGGTGCCTTCGTTTCCGGAGCATCTATTGAACTTTCGGCAGATGCACCTCTCAGAGAGCCTTATGCCGTATTCTTCCAGGGTGGTCTCACTTATGCACATGCAAAGCTTGGTATTATCAAGGCTGCAGATAACGTTATAAAAGCAAGGAAATCTTAAGATTATATCTTGAAATATATGATATAATACATTATTGGCTGGTTTTATGCATATAAGATCACGTCACTGATTCCACTTTACAGAATTATATGAACAACTTAAGAATAGCCGATATGGCGCATGAAGAAAAGCCTTGTGAGAAGATGATCGAATCCGGGACTGAAGTTATGTCCGATGCAGAACTTCTGGCTGTCATCTTACGATGCGGAACCAGAGATATGAGTGCGATTCAGCTGTCACAGCTGCTTCTCAACAGTCATCCTGTTTATAAAGGACTTGCCGGACTTAACTATATGTCATTTAAAAGTCTGACCGATATTCCCGGAATAGGAAAGGCCAAGGCCTGTCAGATAATGGCTCTGACTGAGCTTTCCAGAAGGATGTCCTCAAATTCCTTTAAATCTGATATTTCACTTGATAGCCCGTCAAGTGTAGCATCATATTTTATGGAAAAAACAAGGTATCTTACAAGAGAAAGACTATATGCGCTTTTTATGGCATCAAACAATTCCGTTATAAAAGAGAAGCTTCTTTCAACCGGTACGATAAACAGTTCTCTGGTTTCACCTCGTGAGGTTTTTGTTGAAGCTCTTGAATGTAATGCGGTAAATGTTGTCTTGATACATAATCACCCATCAGGCGATCCTCAGCCCAGTACTGAAGATATATCGATTTCAAAGCGTATCAAAAGTATGGGAAATGAACTGGGAATCAAACTTCTTGATCATGTAATAATCGGAGATATGCGATATGTGAGCCTGAAGGAGATGGGCCTGATATGATCTCAGGATAAACATTTGCGAAGTTTAATACGGAGCGTGATAGAATTGAAGTTTAATTGGAATAAAGATATAAGTCCTAAATACCTGTTTCTTGCACTATCAATTGTATGTATAGTGCTTATTGTTGTGTCCGCCTTTGCACCGGATTCTCTGAAAGCAGTCCGTTCTATCACGGGCAGATTTATTGTGCCTCTTCAAAAGGGAGTCAACAATATCGGTGAATACATCGACGATAAACTTGAGTATTTCGGTAATATCAAGGAGCTTAAGGAAGAAAATGAACAGCTTAAGCAGCAGATAAGCGAATATCAGAAGGAAATAAATCAGAATCAGGCAGAACTTACCGAGCTTACCGAGCTCAGAAAACTCTATGATCTTGATAAGCTTTATCCTGACTATGAAAAGACCGGTGCGAGAGTATTTTCCGTATCCGGATCAAAATGGTTTAATGAATTCTATATCAATAAAGGTCTGAATGACGGAGTATACGAGAACTGTAATGTACTTTGTGATAACGGCCTTCTCGGTATCGTTACCGAATCCTACCCTGATTATTCAAAGGTAAGAGGTATAATCGACGATCATTCATACATTACCGGAGAAATCGGCGTAGATGGCACTATCTGTACTGTAGAAGGAAGTCTTCAGAGTATGGAGAACGGCTATATAATCGGTATAGATATCGATAAAAATGCAAATATTGTCCAAGGTGACAGAGTTATTACTTCATCAGTTTCCGATCGTTATCTCTATGGAATAACCATCGGTTATGTAATAGACATCACAAATGATTCAAACAATCTTACAAAGACCGTCAAGATAGCACCGGCTGTCGATTTCACTGAAATCAAGGACGTTTCGGTCATTCTTGAACGTAAACAGGAAATTGAGCATTAAATGAAAAGATTTATTACTCTGACAATTTTAATAATCTTATCCTTCCTGCTTCAGACTACGATTTTATCATTTCATAATGCATCAGGTTTTTCTCCGAATCTCCTGATGATAATTACTATGTCTTTCGGAATCATGCGAGGCAGACGCGAAGGAATGCTTGTCGGATTTGCATCAGGATTTCTGATGGATGTTTTTTATAACAGCCTTATGGGTCCGTATATGTTTATCTATATGACTATCGGATATGTAAACGGATTCTTCCATAAGAATTTTGTTATGGAAAATGCGATGCTTCCGGTACTTGTTGTTACGGTTGATGAGATCGTATATAACAGTCTGATCTATGTTGTAAGTTACCTTCTCAGGAACAGAACCGGATTTTTCTATTATTTCGTACATGTTATCCTGCCTGAGACTGTATATACCGTAATTGTTGCAGCTGTTATCTACAGATTCTATGTAGTCGTTAACAAATTATTGAAGAGAAGAACTGTAAGAAAAGAAAAAAGGTCGATTGTATAAATGAGATTAGTAAGAGATTTCCTTATAGCACTTAAGGAAGTGACATTAGAATATCTGAAAAGCCGTATATTTCCGGTAACGGTTATAATTATTCTGCTTTTCTGTTCTCTGGTCGGAAGACTCTTTAAGCTCCAGATTAAACAGGGTAATCAGTATACCGAGACAATAGATGTCCGCTCTGAGAAAACCATTCAGGTTAATTCCATCAGAGGAAATATCTATGATGTTAACGGTAAACTTCTTGCATATAACGAGATAGCTTATACGCTTACTTACGGAAATGATACGTCACTTCCTGAAGAAGCTGAAAAGATGGGTATCAGTAATGATGAACTCCGAAACAGAGTCATCAAGAATACACTTGATATACTTCATAAAAACGGTGACGATATCGATATAAGCTTTTCCATAAAGTATTCCGGTGGAAACTATTCATACAGGATAAGCGGGACTCAGCTCAAGCATTTCCTGAAGGATATTTATGCCCTCAATTCAATAGATGAGCTGACTGAAGAACAGCTTAATACAACTCCTGAACAGGCAGTTGCATATCTTAATGAGCAGTTTGGCATCAGCAGCGAATATGACAGAGAGACCGCTTATCAGATTCTTGTCTGCAGATATAATCTTTGGATGAATCGTTTTAAACAGTATGTAAATGTAGAGATTGCTCATAATATAAGTGAAGCAAGCCGTTCATCAATAGTAGAAGCAAAGGATATGCTTCTCGGAATGGATATTCTGGTTACTTCGATCAGAAAATACAATGATGCCGAATATTTTGCACATATAATCGGATATGTGGGAAAAGCTTCACAGGATGATATTGAATATTTCAACTCACTCAACACAGGAAATACATATGATGGTGAAGATTATGTCGGCAAAGACGGTGTAGAGAGAGTTTACGAGGCAGAGCTTCATGGAACCGATGGAACACAGACTATGTATGTTGATAATCTCGGTAAGGTTCTTGAAGTTAAGGAGTCAACGCCTGCACTCGCGGGAAATGATGTATATCTTTCAATAGATTCAGATCTCCAGAAATACTGCTATGATATGCTTGAGCAGGAGATTGCAAATATAATTATCACCCATCTGGTAGATGTGGCTTATGCCCCGGATACAAATTCACAGCATGATATCCCTATTACGGACATATATGCCGCTTTCTTCAACAATAACAGATTTTCTATGGATCATATGAAGGGATATGAAGCCAGTGATCTTGAAAAGCGTGTATATGCCAGCTTTTTAGAGCATCAGAAGAGTACCCTTGAGAGCATGGACGAACTTCTTACAACAAATAATGCTCCATTATCCGATCTTTCCAACGAATACAGGGATTATTGCGAATATGTATGTGAAATGCTCAGTGAAGATGATCTCTATGATTTCGGAAAAGTTGATCCTTTTGCCGAAGAATATCAACGTTATATTAATCATGAGATGAGCCTTCAGGATTATCTTAAGTATTGTATAAACATTGAAGCTATTGACGTCAAGAATCTTAAAGATATAAGCGAATATAACGATAATGAAGATGTATATCTGATAATCAGAGATTATATAATAAAGCATCTCAGAGATAATGAAAACTTCAATCATCGTATTCTTACAAATATGATCAGACAGGGTGAGATTTCCGGTGATGATATAATCAATCTTATTTATGATCAGGGAATACTTAAAAGAGCCGGTGATCTCGAGTATGAATCCTTTATAAACGGTGGAATGACAACATACAGTTATTTTGTTGCCAAGCTTAAGAACGGGGATATAACTCCGGCTATGCTGAATCTTGAGCCATGTTCGGGAAGTGTTGTAGTTACTGACGTTAATACCGGTGAAGTAAGAGCTCTGGTAAGCTATCCAAGCTACGATAACAATTATCTGACCAACTATGTTGATCCTGATTATTATGCCGATCTTCAGTCAAACGGAACAAGTCCGCTTCTCAACAGAAGCTGTAATATGCTTACACCTCCGGGTTCTACATTTAAGATCGTATCAACTGTTGCCGGTGTTAACGAAGGCGTACTTGGAATAGATGAATTTATAGCCGATATGGGTGTATTCAAAAAAGCCTGGACCGAGCCTGAATGCTGGATCCACAGAGATTATAATACAACTCACGGTGTTATAAATATTCCTGCCGCCATTGATGTGTCCTGTAACTATTTCTTCTATGAAGTAGGATACAGACTTGCTACGGAATCCGGTTCATATAACGATACTGCAGGTCTGAGACGTCTTAATAAATATGCGGCTGAGTTTGGTCTTGGTGAAAAATCAGGACTTGAACTGTATGAAACAAGCCCTAATCTGTCAGACAGAGACTCCGTTCTTTCTTGTATCGGTCAGGGTACCAATCTTTATACTCCTGTACAGCTTTCTAAATATGCTACAGGAATAGCCAACAACGGTAAGGTTTATAATCTTTCGATTCTGAGCAGGATCACTGATTTTAACGGTAATACAATTAAAGAAACTCCAAAGACTGTATATTCCCATGTTGAAGGACCTCCTGAAATGTGGGACCAGATAAGATGGGGTATGAGACTTGTTGTTACCGATGACCTTCAGGATGACAATATGCTAAACGGTATAAATGTAGATGTAGCCGGAAAGACCGGTACAGCCCAGGTCGGAGATGAGCATGCTGCAAACGCACTCTTTATTTCCTATGCGCCATATGAAACTCCTGAAGTTTCCGTTTCGGTCATAATACCTAACGGATATACATCCAGAAATGCCGGTCAGCTGGCAGGCTTTATCTATGCGTATATGTATGATAAAGAAGCACTTGTAAATGCTACATTTGAACAGAATAAGAGTTCAGCAGGTGACTAATGTTTAAAAAATATAATTTTAAAAATTACAATTTCATTATATTTATATTAGCACTTTTCTGTATGTGCTCCGGTGCGGTAATAATTCAGAGTGTTAAGGAAAGTCTGTTTGTAAAGCAGGCAATCGGTGTCGCTGCTTCCTTCGTTATTATTATCGTAATATCGATGATCGATTACCACATCATATGTAATTTCAGAAATGTTATATATATAGTTTCGATGTTTGTACTTGCGGCCGTACTGCTTGTCGGAGAGAATATCGGTGGCGCGACCAGATGGGTAGAATTAGGTGGATATCAGTTTCAGCCATCAGAGTTCGTAAAGATCGTTATGATAATCTTCATGTCCAAACTTCTTAGTGATATGAAAGAGAATAACGAAATCAATACCTTAAAGGGTATTATAAAGATCGGAATTTATTGCGGAATTCCGCTTCTTCTCATAGTTATTGAGCCCGATCTTTCAACAACGATCTGTATAACGCTCGTACTTGTTACATTGATATATCTGTCAGGACTATCATATAAGCTCATTATAACGGTTTTACTGATACTTATACCTCTTGGCAGTATATTTATATGGTATATACAAAAACCGGATCAGAAACTGCTTTCAGGATATCAGCGAGACAGAATAATGTCCTTCATCAACCCTGCTGAATACTCTGAAGGAGCAGAGCAACAGGAGAATTCAGTTCTTGCGATCGGTTCCGGAGAATTAAAAGGTAAAGGCCTTTATCCTGATGAGAAAGTGGCATCTGTTAAGAATGCAAAACTCGTATCCGAGCAGCAGACAGACTTCATTTTTTCAGTTATCGGAGAAGCTTTTGGATTTGTCGGAAGCGTAATTACTATTGGAATAATTCTTGTTATAGTGTTACAATGTATTAGGGTTGGAAGACTGGCCAGAGATGATTGCGGACAGCTGATCAGTATGGGGGTCGGATGTCTTATCGGGTATCAGTCATTCCTAAATATCGGGGTTACAACACAGCTCCTACCTAACACGGGACTGCCGCTTCCATTTTTTAGCTACGGTCTGAGTTCTCTGCTCAGTGTCTCTGTTGGTATAGGGCTTGTTCTTAATGTTTCATTACAACGTAGAAGGTATTAGTCGGGAGGATATGTAAATGAATATTGTACTCATCGCGCACGAAGCGAAGAAGAAGCTTATGCAGAATTTTTGTATAGCTTACAGGGGTATTCTCAGCAGGCACGATATTTATGCCACTGAAACTACAGGCCGTCTCGTAGAAGAGGCATCGGGTGTTCAGGTGCACAAATTCCTTGCAGGACATCTCGGCGGTGTCCAGCAGATCTGTACGCAAATTGAAAGTAATCAGATGGATCTTGTTATATTCCTTAGGGAACCTATGCTGAACAGTCAGCCGCATAATAATGATTTTCATAATATTTCTACATTATGCGATATCCATAATATTCCGATTGCTTCTAATCTGGCATCAGCCGAACTTCTGGTTAAGGCTCTTGAAAGAGGAGATCTCAACTGGAGAGAATTATATAAACATTAGTAGGTGTATTGATGAAGAAGCTAGTACTGTTTTATTCTATTGTTGTATGTGTTTGTTTACTGACCATCAGTATATTTTTCCTGAAAAGTTCAGGATATTCAAAACATTTTGATACAAAAGAGGCTATTGGTTCGGCAATGACCGGAGAGTTTCCTATATATAAGCTTTCAGGTGCTGCCGACAAATATGCAATTTTAAAAGTTAATCAAAATATCAATCCCGAGCAGTTTCAGGGTTCTTCCTATGCTGCTCTTCTTATTGATAATACAGATAATAAAGTTCTTGTAGCTCATAATGCTCTTAAAAGAATTTATCCGGCATCAACCACAAAGCTTATGACCGCTATAGTTGTATGTGATGCGGTAGAAAAGGGTAAGATAAGCTATGATGATGAAGTATATCTTGATCATTATATAAACCTTTCAAATCCGGATGCAGTTGCCAGCATGCTTACGATTGACGAAACGATTACTGTTCGTAATCTTTTATTCGGAATGCTTATGGAATCCTATAACGATTACGCCATGATCCTTGCCGAATATGTTGGCGGAAGTAATGAAGGCTTCGCAAAGCTTATGAATGAAAAAGCTGCAGAAATAGGAGCGACAGGAACACATTTCGTAAATCCACACGGACTTCATCGTGACGATCATTATACGACTGCTTACGATATGTACCTTATCATTAACGAGGCAGCAAAGTATGATATAATCCGTGAAATCGACAAATATGATTCCTTTACCTATACATATCTTGATTCCGATGGAGTTGAGCAGGAGGACAATATAACTCCTACAAACCAGTTCCTTGCCGGAAATTATACACTTCCTTCTAATATAACAATAAAGGAGTGGAAGACAGGAACTACGGCTCGTGCCGGTAGTGTTCTTACTATGATCGCTGATATCGACGGTAAGGAATATACCATGTTTATAGCCGACAGTATCGGCCCTGAAGATCTGTATCAGAAATATACAGTAATGTTTAATCTCACAAAGGATAATTAATTCAAGGATACAATGGCACATAAAAAATCTAATGTCGTAAAAATGAATAAACATATGCGTACAGCGAAGATTAATGCCGCCATTATCATTTTCCTGATAATCTTCCTGTATGTAGCTGCAAGTGTTATAAGGGCGTGGGCAAAAACTCCTATTACAACATATAAGGTCAGCTCAAGTAATATTAATAACAACATTTCAGTTACAGGTATTGCAGTGAGAAATGAGCTTCAGGTAACTTCTTCAAAATCCGGATACCTCATTTATTTCGTGAGAGAAGGAGATAAGGTAAGAAAGTCCTCACCTGTATGCACTGTAGATGAAACAAAGACAATAATAAATGCGATTGAAGATACGGGCGAAGAGGGTACATCAACTGCAACGCTTTCTCAGTCAGATTATGTAGCAGTGAGAAATGCAATCGATACATATAAGAATTCGTACAGTGATGTAAACTTCTCAAATGTATATAACTTTAAAGCCAATATCGAAAGCAAGGTTCTTGAGCTTTCCAATCAGGTTATGCGTAAAGAGGTTAATGCAGGCGGATCAACTCTCAGATCTTCACTTGAAAATATCAATGCACCGGAAAGCGGTATTATTGCCTATTATGTTGACGGATATGAAAATTATACTATAGATACGATCACATCAGCCGCATTCAACAAGAACGAATATAAGAAAACCTCTCTTAAAACCGGAGATATACTGGATGCGGGATCAACTGTATTTAAGGTCATGGCTGATGAAAACTGGAGTATTGTCTGCCAGCTTACCAAGGATCAGGCAACAACACTCAGCGGTCAGACATATATAAATTTCAACATCAACAAGCATCCGAATGATTTCGGAACAGCTGACTTCAGAATAGACCAGAGAGATAACAGTTATTTTCTTGTTCTGAATCTTAATAAATATATGATAGAGTTTGCTGATGAAAGATTTCTTTCTATAGAGATCGTAATGGATAAGTATGAGGGTCTTAAAATACCAAACTCATCGCTTGTCGATAGAGAAGTTTACAAGGTTCCGGAAGCATTTGTATACAGAAATGAAGATAATGACAGAGTAGTCAAAGTTATTGCCACAGATGAAAACGGTAATCAGGAAACAGTAGAAAGAACCTTTACATATTACAGACATGAAGATGATTTCTTTTATATCAATACAGCAGATTTTGCTGAAACCGATATGATAGTAAGTGCTTCAGGTTCAGATACAAAACCTGTTCTTTCACTTGAAAGAGAAGCTCTCAAAGGCGTATATCTTGCAAATGAAGGTGTCGCGGAGTTCACTGAAGTAAATGTGCTCAAGTCACAAGATGAATTTACTATCATCGACGACACCGGATATTTAAAGGAATTTGATAATATTGTACTTGATGTAAATGATATTGAGGAAAATCAGACATTATATTAAAGAAGGCAGTAAATATGTTAATCGACAACTATAATAAAGTAAGAAATATAATCGATGAGACCTGTAAGAGAGTAGGGCGTGATCCGAATGAAGTAACCCTTATAGCAGTAAGTAAGACAAAGCCTCTTTCTGATATTGAGGAGCTTGCGAAAGAAGGGATTACAGAATTCGGAGAAAACTATCCGCAGGAACTTGCAGAGAAGTATAATAATATTTCAATGCCGGTTCATTTCCATCAGATAGGCCATTTACAGACAAATAAAGTAAAATATATTATAGAAAAGGTAAATCTCATACATTCTGTAGATTCTATGCATCTTGCACAAGCAATCGATAAAGAGGCTGCTAAGAGAGGTATAATAGCTGATGTTTTAACAGAAGTTAATTATGCTGGGGAAGAATCGAAGTTTGGAGTGAATCCCGATGATGCAGAAAGCCTTATAAGAGACATTTCCAGTTTACATAACATAAGGGTCAGAGGTCTTATGACCATAGCTCCTTTTGTTGAAAATGCTGAAGAAAACAGAGCTGTATTCAGGGGTATGAAAGAATTATTGCTTGACATAAAATCTAAAAACATACATAATGTCTTTATGGATTTTTTGTCTATGGGTATGACAAATGATTATATAGTCGCCGTAGAAGAGGGTGCGACTCATGTAAGAGTTGGCACCGCAATTTTTGGCGCAAGAGATTACAGTAATAAATAAAAAATATTTAATATATAACTATTAATCTATGAATCATGAAATGGAGACAATGAGATGAGCGGCAAGAAGAAAGGTTTTTTAGACTTTTTCAAGATGGACGATCCTGACGAAGAATACGACGAGTATGACGAAGATTTCTTCGATGAAGATGACGACGACGATGATGTCGGCGGCGGTTTTCCATCGTTTGGCTTCAGAAAGGATAAAAATAAGAAGAATGATAAAGCTCCTGTAAATACGGAGTCATCTTATACACCCCCTTCAAACAATTATAAGCCACAGCCTGCATACACAAGCAGTTACAGCGGATCCACTACAAGAACCGCTTATTCGCAGCCGCAGTCTCAGCCGCAGCAGCAGAGTAGCAGTTCATCCAGGAGAACAAGCGCAGTGAGAAACAATGATAATCTTGTTTCCTTCAACAACGCACATATGGAGAAGAAATCCCCGTATAAGCCGTCAAGCGAAGTGTATGTTATCAAGCCTGTAGAGATTGATGACGCACAGACAGTTGTTGATTTTCTTACAAAGGGTCGTGCTATTGTAGTTAACATGGAAGGATTAGCCCTCGAGCCTGCACAGCGTATCATTGACTTTATCGGTGGTGCCTGCTATGGAATTAACGGCGAACTTAAAGCCATTTCATCAAATATTTTTATTGCTGTACCAAGCAATATGGAAGTATCAGGCGATTTACGTGAGGAGATTCTTACTAGTCCGAATCTCAGCGAGTAATTTATTTCATTAAGTAATACTTAGTGTGGGGGAGAACATGTTAACACCGGTTGATTTACAACAGAAGAAGTTTAAGATAGGATTGGGATATGATAAGAATGATGTTCAGTCATTTTTTGAGGAAGTTTCACAAAGCTATGTTGAGCTTTACAGAGCAAATGCAGATCTTAAGGATCAGCTTATAACATTAACAGATACTGTGCAGCATTATAAGGCACAGGAGGATAATCTGCAAAAATCGCTCCTTCTTGCAGAAAAGAACAGTGAAGAGTCCAAGACAGCTGCCGAAAAAGCTGCAAAGACTATTGAAATGGAAGCACGTAACAGAGCTAACGATATTGTTCGTGATGCAAAGGAAGAACTCGAAGTAATGAAAACTGAGATGGCAAAACTTCAGTCTATGTATGCAGAATACAAGATCAAGTTTGCTGCACTTCTCAGAAAATCTATGGAAGAGCTTAAGAAAATGGATTTCGATCCGAATGCTGCAGTTCCTAAGAATCCAGAACCTGAACAGCCATCCAGAGGAAATATGATGGATGATTTCCAGGGTCTCGGTGGTGGAGGCGGCGGAATCAACAGTTCAAGAGATGAAAGAAGAAGTAATTCATCGAATGTTTATGGTTCTACGCTTGGCGGAGAAGGAATTAATCCGTTTAAGATTAAAAGATAATTTTATTTATAAGCAGCATCCTTAAAACGGATGCTGTTTTATATATTTAAATACAACTTCGGCCTTACAAAGGAACGATATTGTAAAAATAAATGTTAGGATATACAGACGATGAAAAAGAAAAATGCAATTATCGGTCTTATAATCAGTATTATTATAATGGCCATCGATCAAGTGATTAAGCATATAATTACAAGCAACATGATCCTTGACAGTGAAATAAAGGTACTGGGTGATATTTTTACAATTCACTATATAAGAAATACCGGATCTGCATGGGGAATGCTTTCCGGACATACTATAATTCTTGTTTTAGTTTCGATATTTGCAATGATGGTTATCGGATATGTATTTATGAATATATATCAATCACATTATACACCTCTCAGAGTTTGTCTTGCGATGATTCTCGGAGGAGCACTCGGTAACTTTATAGACCGCATAAGATTACATTATGTAGTCGATTATCTGTATTTCAAATTGATCAATTTCCCTGTTTTTAATTTTGCAGACATTTTCGTTACGGTTCCTGTAATTATTATGATCTTACTCGTTATCTTTAAATATAAAGGTGATGATTTTGATGTAATTATGGGCGATAAGATTCTTACTGATGATGGAGAATATATTGAAAAGCGAAACAGAAAATCTGAATGAACTTAAAACAGCTTCTGATACAAAGGCTGCTGATACAAAGATTGTACTGGAACCGGAACCTGATTTCGCCGGTTTCAGAATTGATAAGTATATAGCAGAAGAGTTATCCGATTATTCCAGATCTTATCTGTCTGGTCTTATTTCAAACGGTAAAATTACCGTATCTGATAAACCTGTAAAGGCATCATATAAACTTCGTGAAGGAGATATTATACATTTATCTATTCCTGCTCCTGAGATGCCCGAGCAGATAATCCCTGAAAACATTCCACTTGATATAGTATACGAAGATTCCGACATTATAATTGTCAATAAGCCTCAAGGAATGGTTGTCCATCCTGCAGCAGGCAATTATTCAGGAACCCTTGTAAATGCCCTGATGTACCGTTACGGAGAGGGCTTATCTACCATAAACGGTATAATACGTCCCGGTATTGTTCATCGAATCGATAAGAATACCAGCGGACTTCTTGTTATATGTCGAAATGACAAAGCTCATCATGCATTGGCGGAACAATTTGCAGTTCATTCAATCACCAGAATATATACTGCAATTTCATATAATTATTTTTCAGATGATGAAATAACTATAAATAAAGCTATCGCACGTGATAAAAAGGATCGTAAAAAAATGGCAATAGATCCATCCGGTCGAAGAGCAGTTACTCACGTCAAAGTTATTGAGCGTCTGAAAAATAACTTTTCATTGATCAATTGTCGTCTTGAAACCGGACGCACACATCAGATCCGTGTTCATTTGTCCAGTATCAATCATCCGATACTCGGCGATGACGTTTACGGTCCAAAGAAATGTCCATTCAATTTGTCCGGGCAATTACTTCATGCCGGAACACTCGGATTTATTCACCCATCAACTAATGAATATATCGAATTTAATTCCGAATTACCTGAATATTTTATTAATGTACTTGAAAAATTGAGAGCAGAGTAATATAATAATCTCAAGCAATTTTTGCGTGAAAGTATAGTTTTCCGAAAAGATTATGCAGTTATTATCAGCATTTAGTCATTATTTCATGCATAATCTTTTCGGAAAACCATGATCGTTGCTTATTTTTTCGGAAAACCATCACTAATAATATTTATTCACGCATAATCTTTTCGGAAAACCATGATCGTTACTTATTTTTCGGAAAACCAATGCGAATATTATTTATTCATGCATAATCTTTTCGGAAAACCTAATACACAGTCATTCTATTTTTGCAGAAAACCCAACTTGGTTGTTGATAACTGTGTTGATTTAAATATTTGATGCTTATATCATAATTATCAATTATCATCTGATCGTATTTATATGTATATATATTTACTTTGTTTTTTCTTTGTTTTACTTTATTTATTTGCTTATTATATTATTTAAAAATTTACTTATTGATTTACTGGATTATTTGCCAATATTTCAGTTAAATTATTTAGCAATATATTTACTTACTGATTTTGATAAAAATACGTTAAATTAAGGAGTTATTATGCCTGATTCATATGCTAAGGAATTATCAAAGAAACATATTCAGAAATTGCGCGGTTTAATCAGTGATTTACCGCCGTATGTTGCACAGTTTATGCGCGGTATTGAGCAGACAACGCAGCCTCGTACACGTATCGGTTATGCCTATGATATTAAGTATTTTTTCGAGTATTTAATTCAGAATGTCGATCATTTTTCCGGTAAAACAACTAAGGAAATTACATGTTCGGACCTGGATACGCTTGCTGTATTTGATTTTGAAAACTGGCTGGATTATCTGTCATATTATACACGTGACGGCCGTGAATATACGAATGATCTGATGTCAAAGAAACGCAAATTATGTGCACTCAGAACATTTTTTACGTACTTATATAAAAATGAATTGATCAAGGATAATGTCATAATTAAGGTCAGCATGCCGAAAATCCACGAGAAAAACATTATTCGAATGGAATCAAATGAGGTGGCTGATTTCCTTGATAACGTCGAATATGGTACAAAAATGACTGATAGACAGGCTAAATTCCATGAAAAGGAGAAAACTCGTGACCTCGCTCTTCTATCTCTGATGCTAAGTACCGGAATCCGTGTATCAGAATGTGTAGGCCTGAATCTAAACGATCTGGACCTTGATAACACGATGATCAGGGTTACACGAAAAGGTGGCAAGGAAGACACTGTTTATTTTTCTGATGAAGCCGCTTCTCTTGTTGCTGATTATCTTGAACAACGTAAGAAAATCGTTCCTGCTGACGGTCATGAACAGGCTCTTTTCCTCTCCGGTCAAAGGAAACGCTTATCTGTAAGGTCTATTGAGTATATTGTAAAGAAATATGCCCGTGTAACGACTCCTCTCAAGCATATCACGCCTCACAAGCTCCGTAGCACGTACGGTACGGCTCTCTATCAGGAAACCGGTGATATTTACCTTGTAGCTAATGTTCTGGGCCATAAGGACGTAAATACGACCCGTAAGCATTATGCTGAAATGGACGAAAATTCAAAACGTCTTAATCGAAATAAGGTATCTCTCAGAAAAGAAAATGAACCCAATAACTCCGGCGGGGAAAATGATAAAAAACACTGAAAAATGAACTTTATAACCGAAAAAACTTATTTAGGGATTTAGTTATAATATATCTAATTACGAACTTTATAACCGATAAAACTCATTTATATTATATATAAATTGGGGGTTTTAATAAGCTAAATATGTTCGTCAACTTGAAAGAGGCTCACATTTATAATAGTGAATATAAGACTAAAAAAAAGAACGATTTTCTAATCGTTCTTTTCTATATCTAAATATATTTCGTATTCAAATTTCACACACAAATATACGGAATTATATTAAACACGAGTCTGTGAAAAAAAGTCTGTAAAAATATAATAGTTATGTATTATTAAGGTCTCCTAAGGTAAAATATAAATACTTTAAGGAGGCCTTTATTATGGCAAGAGAAAAGAAAAACGTACACAAAGTTCAGATGACAGATGGAAAACGTCAGATCATCCAACAGCTCCTGCAGGAGTATGACATTGAAACTGCTGAGGATATCCAAGATGTTCTCAAGGATCTTCTCGGTGGCACCATCAAGGAAATGATGGAAGCTGAGATGGATGACCATCTTGGTTATCACAAATCTGAGCGAAGCGAAAGCGATGACTACAGAAACGGTTATAAGACTAAGCGTGTTAATTCCAGCTTCGGAAGTCTTGATATCCAGGTTCCACAGGATAGAAATTCTACATTTGAACCGCAGGTAGTAAAGAAAAGGCAGAAGGATATCTCAGAAATTGATCAGAAGATTATCTCCATGTATGCCAAAGGAATGACCACAAGACAGATATCCGATACACTTTATGATATTTATGGATTTGAGGCCTCAGAAGGCTTTATTTCTGATGTTACTGATAAAGTTCTGCCTCAAATCGAAGAGTGGCAGCATAGACCGCTAGAGGATGTCTATCCAGTTATCTTCATTGATGCCATCCACTATTCCGTTCGTGATAATGGGATAATCAGAAAACTGGCTGCTTATGTTATACTTGGTATCAGCTGTACTGGTCATAAAGAAGTTCTCACTATTCAGGTTGGAGAAAATGAAAGCGCTAAATACTGGCTCTCTGTGCTTAATGAGTTGAAAAATCGTGGAGTCAAGGACATCATGATTATCTGTGCTGATGGACTTTCTGGAATCAAAGAGGCTATAGCTACTGCCTTCCCGAATACTGAATATCAGAGGTGTTTGGTTCATCAAGTTCGTAATACTCTCAAATATGTTCCTGATAAGGACAGAAAGGCCTTCGCTAAAGATCTAAAGACTATCTATAATGCCCCGACCGAAGAAGAAGGACGAAATGCTCTAGATAAAGTAACAGAAAAATGGGAAGAAAAATATCCTCGTGCAATGAAACGCTGGTACGATAACTGGGATGCAATCTGCCCGATTTTCAAATTCTCATCAGAGGTAAGAACTGTCATCTATACTACCAACGCCATCGAAAGTCTCAATGCCACTTATCGCAAGCTGAACCGTCAAAGAAGCGTTTTTCCGAGTGATCAGGCTCTTCTTAAAGCATTATACCTATCCACTTTTGAAGCGACCAAGAAATGGACCATGCCACTCCGAAACTGGGGAAGAGTCTATGGCGAGCTTCAGATTATGTATGAAGGAAGACTTCCAGAATAAAAATATGAGCTTCAGTCCTACTTGGGCTGAAGCTCCTTTGTGCGATTATCCTCCAAAATACTTGACCGATTCGGTTATTGGTGCTATACTCTAAATAACCGAAACGGTTAATATGTAAAAAGGAGGAAATGAATTGGACAAATTTTTGGCCCTGACCGAAGAAAAGAGATTGACCA